>ULYR01044876.1_pt1 | contig 42510 bp, 35 predicted proteins | sample 1962341 | NCBI WGS metagenome assembly ULYR01 (sample SAMEA4835868, study PRJEB28245) | human gut metagenome | biome: gut microbiome; material: fecal sample | place: Denmark | collected 2008 | reverse complement strand
GATTGGTTAATCTAAAAACACAAAATTCTTGACATCCCCGCGTTGAGTATTTCCTATTTTCCTCTCATTCCTCAATTTTCAATTTTCTTTCCTCAGACCTCTCCACTCAAATCTCTTTCCTCAATTCTCTCATTTCCCTATTCTATTCCCTATCTTCACAATCATAGTTCCTAACATTCTGAGGATTTCGTCACAAAGTGATAAAGCCGTCTGAGCATCGTCAGGACTCACATAATGCAAATCTTCAGAAATAAGAATCTGTGTTTCTACTTCAGCAGCAAACCCTTTAGCAATCCGTAAAAAATGGATAAACTCACGATCAGAACCTCTGCCAAATCCTTCGGCTATATTTGATGGAATGGAAACAACTGCCCTCCTTATTTGATTTGTCAGACCAAATACTTCATCACGAGGAAAACGACTTGTCAGACGATAGATAATACGTGCCAATTCCATCGACTTCTGCCAGACAATCAAATCCTTGTAATCAGTCATTTTCCCCACCATCCTCAAATCTCAAATCTCAATTCTCAAATCTCTTTCCTGCCAACCGCAGTGCCGAATCAATCACTGCATCCATATCGTAGTACTTATACTCTCCCAGACGGCCTCCGAAGATAACCTTTTCTTCTTTATCAGCTAGTGCCTTGTATTTCTTATAGAGAATGCCATTTTTCTCATCATTCACCGGATAATAAGGCTCATCGCCCACTTTCCACTCCGACGAGTATTCCCGGCTGATAACGGTCTTCGGCAGGTCATTGCCCTGCTCATCCTTTCCAAATTCAAACCATTTATGCTCAATGATTCTTGTCCAGGGCGTCTCCCTGTCCGTATAGTTCACCGCTGCATTCCCCTGGAAATTGGGTTTGTCCAGCACTTCCGCCTCAAAACGGACACTCCGGTATTCCAATGGGCCCAGGTCATAGTGGAAGTAAGCATCAATGGGTCCGGTATAGATGACCTTATCTGCCAGGCGCTCCAGCTCTTCCTTATGTTCCAGATAGTCGCAGTTCAGACGTACCTCTATACCATCCAGCATACGAGCCACCATCTTTGTATAACCGCCCACCGGAATCCCCTGGTAGAGCGCGTTGAAATAGTTGTTGTCGAAAGTCAGCCGTACCGGCAGCCGCTTGATAATGAAGGCGGGCAGTTCCCTGCAGGGCCGCCCCCACCGCTTTTCCGTGTATCCCTTGATCAGCTTTTCATAAATATCCATCCCCACTAGGGAAATTGCCTGTTCCTCCAGATTCCTGGGATTTGTAATACCAGCTGCTTTCCTCTGCTCTTCGATTTTGGCAGCCGCTTCTTCCGGTGTTACCACGCCCCATATCTTATTGAAGGTATACATATTAAAAGGAAGGGAATAGAGCTCTCCATGATAATTGGCCACCGGAAAATTGGTAAAGCGGTTAAACACAGCGAACTGATTCACATAGTCCCACACATGCTTCAGATTCGTATGGAAAATATGGGCCCCATACTCGTGCACATGGATGCCCTCAATGTCCTCCGTATACACGTTTCCGCCAATCTGGGGACGTTTGTCAATAACCAGCACGCTCCTTCCAGCCCGCTGTGCTTCATGGGCAAAAACCGAGCCAAAGAGACCGGCGCCGACGATAAGATAATCATAATGGTTCATCTATTAACATACCTCTGGTAAAATTTGATATTCAAAACATTTAAACAATAAATATAGGGATAAGGTTACAAGCGCCTTCTTACACTTTGTCTAAAATCTTTAATCGCTAAATCATATGCTATTCAAATTTTTAAAAAGTTCCATTAAATAAGCAAAGAAGGTAAGAATGCTGATGACTTCTAAATCAATTATTCCTATCATCTTTTGAAAGACTTTACCTTGCAATAAGCTATCAGCTAATCACCTTGTGTTCTCTTTCCATAAAGAAATCAAATCAATATCATCACTAGTAGGGTGATTATTAAGTTCTCGATCAACCTTGACTAGAATAGGCATAGATGTCGCTGTACCTGTGATTATGGCCTCGCCTTTTCCCAAGCTGGGTATCATTTGATATGTATTTCTATCAAGTGTGGGCATAGTATTTGAGAGCATCATTAAATCATTATCATTAACAAGACGGTGAATAAAAAAATTATGAATCTGTGATAAAATCGTCGGTGATATATCAGCAGGCCTTTGGCTTGCTAATGTAAGATAAAAGCCAAATTTTCTTCCCTCTTTAATAATTTCCTCAAAAACAGAAAGACGAAAGTCCTGCCAATTATCCCCATTATTTTTCTCAATATTACTAAGGATATTGTGTGCCTCATCAATAATAAGATGCACTGTGTGGTTCGCTTTTGAAGATGAGGACTTATCCTTTTGCGCATCATATATCATTTTAGAAATAAGCATGGGGATAAGCCTTTTTATTTCCTGATTGGCATGTACCAATGAAATAGCATTCATACTTGCAAATTCATCATTGATATCATCACATAAGCTGATGACATTTTCTAAATTTCTAAATGCAGACTCCATCCGTTTAAACATAGGATTTAAATACTCAATTTTTGTAGCATTCCATGCAGTATAATAAATTTTCTCAAACTCAAGAAAATAATATAGTTTTTTGATGTCATTTCGGCAAGACGTAAAAGACACCCTCAATTCTTCTTCTATTTGATTTATCAATTCTTTTCCTTTTTGTGTCAATTTACCGTCCTTTAGTATTTCCTCACCATTTTCTCCAGCTTGTGCATTACCATATGATAATTTTTGTGCCAAGTTTTTAATTGGCGAAATAGCATCACTATTTGTGACAATAGATTCTGCGATCCTATACCATAATTCTACAGAAAATGCTCCAGCTATTTTATAATTTTTAAGGAGAGAAACTAAAAGGCCAGCACTTAATGTTGCAAGCTTTTTTTCATTCCCCTGAATATCATTATTATATTTTCTCATAGCTGAACGTAAGAATGGAATTTGTGTAGCCGGTTTCGCATCCAATAAGATAGCTAAAATTTCAGGATCAAACAAATATGATTTTTTTACAGGAATCTTAGCTTCCAATCTACAAGCACCTCTTGTATTAACCTCAAAGGTTTTAATGCTAATTCGTGGTAAATCAAAAAGGTAGCTTTCGATATACTCTCCATTAAAATCAATAATAAAGAACTTTGAATGGCTTAAAATTTCAGGTAAATACTTTGTACGGAATAACTCTTGATATAACTTATATAAGGTGTTGGACTTCCCACTCCCAGTATTGCCAAAAATCCCAATATGAGAAGCAAAAAAATGATTAATCGGTAAATCAATCGCCCATCCATCCAATAATGAATGCCCAATGCAAATCGATGTGTTTTTAGAAAGAGATATGCCATAAATTGCCTTTAATTCCTTCTTTGTAACCAAGTATGCTTGATTACCAATCATAGGAACATATTGACTAGTAATACTAAACTTATCCTTTTCTATAACTCCTTGCGTCTTTAAAAAAAGAAATCTTTTGATACTGCCATAGCTAAAGCGATTATCATACTCCATCGTCTTTACATTATTTTGCATATCACTGATCTGTTCTTTAAATATCTTTGCAATAATAATAATATCATTTTGTGCAATGGCAATGAGTCCACCTACTCTTGGCCCTTTTAATAACTCACCATTCCAAATAAATTCATCAGTATTACTGGAATTATACATTCCAATCTGAGATACTGTACCATCAACTCCAATTACAACGCCCAAAGGTTTGCCATTAATTCCCATCAATCTCTACCTTACCTTCCAGAAACTCGGTTAAATTGGCCAACGTAAAATGCTCAAGTTTTTCTTTATTAGAATTCCCAGCACCTTCCCCATGCGTTTGAACAGACTTAACTTTTGCAAACATCTCTGGGGTTAAAATCAATAAATTATGAGGCTCTTTATTGAATTTTAGATTGCGTAAATAATCACTCTTATCATTAGAACTATAACAAAAGCATATTACCAAAAGCTCTGGATTATCTAGAGCTCTGCGTACCATCCGTGCTATATGATCATCACCAAAAGAAAATCCTATTACCATTAAAATAGATTGAGGCTTATCTAACTCCAATTGAAATACACGCAGCATATCATGAAAATGATTATTTAAAAAGGTATGCTCACTCTCATGATGATCCGGTGGTACAACAATCATTTCATTTGTCTTAAGGACGCAGGGCGTAACTTGAATCAAATCCCCATCGACCATTTTCCAGTTAACTGACCCATGTGGCTTTATTAAAGTTATAGACGGGATTTCATTTATATAGTTATCTGTAATCCCTTTATATGATTCCATCCTGTTAAAATTTGAATCATCTAATATTTTCCTAAAATATCCTCTTGTTCCATCATTAAAAACAATATGACTTTCAAAAGAAATATCGTCAATTGCCCTTTCGATAAATAAATCATAGTTAGTTGTGAATATATTTATTGATTTAGGGGATTCCCGTGAATTTGATTGTTCTAATATTTTTACAATAGCCCTAATAAAATTAATGTATACCTCTAAACTTTCTCTGACCATTTTATGGTATTCTATTTGATTGTTATTATCTTCATCTAATGTAGCAATTAGCTCTTGTGATACTGAAGATACTCTTTTCAATAATTCTTCATTCATATCATCAATCTTATTAACATTTTTATTGCTTTCCAACTCATTCTTCAGCATCCCCAATGTCGGAATTGCAGGTGCTGACGCACCTGCTCCCATAAGAAAATTCAGACGTTTGGTATAGACTAATTTAGCAAGATTTATTAAATCATCCATAAGAAAAAATCCCCTTTACGATAAAAAGCTAAGTGCAAATAATATATTTGAAAGCAGCATAAGCAATCAAGATACCTGCAATAAATAGAACAACTGACAAAGCAAACATAATTATACTGACATATCTACAATACGCATATTTTACATACCAGAAGTTGATATGGTTCTAATCTCCAGAAAGGAGCAATCATTTCTGAAATATGCTCTTCATAATTATCCTGATTATAGCATTGTGAAATATATGACAAACATAAAAATACCACACCAATAGAACAAAATAACAGGGCATCAAGTATTGTCACACCAACGTCAAGCAGTTTCTGATTTGCAACGAGAAAAATTTTCATATTGTTGGTAAAAAGAGCTAAAAAAGGCAACAGCGGCACCTGCATTAGCAAATAAAATACTCTCAATAGCAGTCTGGCCCATCTGAATAATGGACTTAAATTCAGCAATATTTGACTTTTTTACAGCATCAGAGTATTTGTTATATCTCGCAAACTTTACTTTTTCTGCATATCCTTTCTCTTCAATATTCGTCATAGCTGATAAATCCTATAAAATCTACAAAGTAATATGACATAACCTTATAATTACTCAACCCATACCCAAGATATACATGATCTAAGTTATACATTTCTTAACTCCAATTATACCATAATCCTCATTTAGTACAGCATGCGTTACAGGAGGCGGCCAATCACTACAAAAGCCCTGCCAGGATTCCATAGAAAAATTCCCAACAGGGCTTTTATTGTGATTTCAAAATAGCAAGCTTAATAATCATCAGTAATCATAAAACTTTATCTTCTTATCCCCGGTTCTTTCCCTTTACTCCTGACATCTGACCATCTGTCATCTCTGACATTTTACCTCTTAAACCTTAAGCCTCAAACCTCCACCCCTCGTCACTTCCAGCAAAGCGGAGTCGAGAAATCCCCTACCACCATGCTGCCCCTTTCCAACGACTCCAGAGTATAGAACGTAACGTAGGCTCCTTCCTCAGGTGGCAATCCTGCATAGGATTGCCAAGTCGGACTAAGTTGGCCCTGCGTAGGACAGCAATGGACCAGCATCATCATTCTTAACCTCGTACACCCTTTGCCGTTTCACGGCGTCCACCCCGGTGGGAAGTGTGTCACTGGATTCTCAGTCGCCTTGTCAGCTCCCTACGAATCCAGTTCCCTTGCCACCTCAAGAGGAAACGAGAAATTTAGAATCGCCTTCCTTTTATTTGCCCGACCGGAATGGAGCTGCCCGATAGGGCTGAGGAACACCAAAAATCAAATCCCAAATCTCTTTCCTCAAATCTCTCTTCCCGTCTGGAATCTGATCATCTGAAGCCTCCCGCTATACTGTCTCTACATCCTCAAATCTCAATTTTTTTCTCCCCCCGCAATCCTGCTTCGGCACAAAATTATGAAAATTATTTTTCAGTCTTTTTCAAAAATCGCAAGTTCCCGTTATTGATATAGTAGAGGGACATGAAAAGGCCCGCGGTTTGACAGAAATTATTCCATATATTTCCAAGATGGCCATAGGAAATGCAGGAATGGAATGCCGAAATTCAAAAAGGGTACCGCCTTTCTCCCTTCACCTTTTCCGGAAAGGTAAAAAAATCAGCGTAAGCTGAAAACCACAAAGAAACTCAGGACTCCAAAAAATCCTTACAGGGCAGAAATGACGGGAGACTCATGTATGGCGCGCGCCGTCGTACCTCGTACAGCAGCGGCCGTAGACCATGCAGGCATCGAACTCATTGGGCATGATGGGAATCTTGGAGACACCGGGTTTCTTTGTGGTGGAATAATCTGGTCATCTCTACTCCTCAAACCTCAAATCTCAATTCTATCTTCTGTCGTCTGACATCTCCCTCCAGCTGGGCGCCTTGAATGACCCAAGCTCCCTCTTCTGCGGAACCAATGAAGACAGAAAAGTGAACATTCTCTACAAATCCGGTACCCACCTTCTGGACATCATGTATACCCTGGGCCATCGAGATGACATGAACCGCCTGGCTGATGATACTGATGAAATTCTGGAATCAGTGCAGTCCCTCTACAGAGACATGGACAAAGACAACCTCTCCCTGGACATCACCTGGACTCGCCATCCCACTAGAAGCACCTTCACCATCCTCCACAAAGACACCGCCCCCATCGCTAAAGCCCTCAAGGGCTACGTAGAGCGGCGCCAACAGGCCAGCCAAATCCGGCGCTTCACTGGCACTATCACCACCCTCAGCATGGAAAAATCCTTTTTCCGTATTAAGCAAAAAGACGGCACCATCAGCACCGTCAAATTCGATAAAGAAAACATTTCCGACCTTATGGCCCATGAAGTCAATCCGCTCTATCAGAAGGAATACACCATCTACGTTACCTGTGAAAATAAGCCGAAGAAGAAATGTACCTACCGGCTGAAGCGGTTTGAAAATTAGAAGAGCAAGAAAAAACTCCCCATAGCAAAGGGGAGTTTTTTTATTGCGCCTTTGTAAACTATGCCTTCCGCATCTTGCTCAGGTCTCTCATCTCTGTCATGCCGTAAGCTTTAAATACTTCAATAAGTTATTTAATGTTCCAAAACGCATGAAAGCAAATCAAGTCAATTCAAGTAATTCATATTGACCATGGAGAGCCTCGCTGGTCAGTCCGGATACGTCAGAAGCCTCAAGCTTTTGGGCCATGTAGGCTGAAACAATCCGGAATACCGTATTCCATGACACCTGGAGATATGACGCAATACGCCGCTGGCTGTCGCCGTTCTGGAAACATAAGAGAATTTCTTTCTCGGTTGCCATAAGACCACATTCTTTCAATGTGACAAGTGGTAAATATCCCACAAGTCCATTGTACAGGGACAATAGGGTGGCTCTCCAGTGCGTATTGCCCTAAAAAAAGGGTGGCTCTCGTCAGCGTATCGTGTGGCTCTCAGTCGCGTATTAGGTGGCTCTCATGGCGCGTAATACTCATTGCTTACATGAATTGTGGAAAATCATTTCTAAATGGATCTCTTTCCCAACGTTTAATGAGGGGCGAAATTTGCCTGCCGATAGCACGTTCCCTACATCCCCAATTAGGACCAGCCGTAAAATCGTTCAAGGAGGTCTGAGCGCGGCTCAAAAGCGCAAAGTGAAAGAATAATATAGGCCAGAATGCCTGGAAGGCCGTATAGCCGCTTATTGTTCTTCCTCTTCCCCGATAGGTGCATTGCCCCATGCTATACAGAACTACTGACAAAACCGAAGCCACGGAGATAGTAATTATCGAAAGTCAAATGAATTACCGCGGAAAACTTGACACTTACGGCGAATTTCGGCGAATTTCGCCCGCTGCTAACACTCCTTGACAATCCCAGAAAAATCAATAAAATAGTAAACGGATGTTTGATGCATTATTTCCCTGCACGGGCCAGGTCATACCTTCATCCGTTTTTCTCAAAAAATGGCCGCCCTTAATGCAGAGCTACAGGTCCATATAGGAGGTAATCTCATGAACAACCTAGGGCATACAGTTGATTTTTTCTCATTATTCAATTCTATTTTCAAAAATTCTGTGTCAGGAGGATGTTATCATGGCTGAAGAAGAAATGCCGAAAATCCGGTTAAAAGAGGGCGAAGCGCTCTATATTCAGGAACATTTAGTAGAAAAGTGGAATTATGAACCGCCAGTCATATCAGAAGGGGCAGATGGCTGCAGAGGGCATTATCTTTTGACAATTTCTCATAAAAAGCGTTCGTATTTATATAATACGATTTACATTGATAAATTGTATGATGACTCTCTCCGCTCTCCTTCAGGCCATGGATCAGTGTGCAGGTATATGCTTTGGATTCCATCTACGCAAAACGGCACATCCGCCCAGAGTATCAAAGAGCACCTTGAAAATGCTGATGTGCTGTACGAAAAGTTTTGCCAGGAGAAAAGTGCGGGGCCCCTGTCTGACAAATACCTTTCCCATGCAGTAAACCAGGCATATCAGACTTTAAATTCATTAGATAATGATATCTCCTATCTGGAGCATATGATTCACCACTATTTTCCTGCTAGCAGGCTTGATGATTACTGGAATCCGGAAGAGCCTATAGAAAAAGTGGTCAATGACCTTGCAAACCCAGTCCTTCTTAAAAACCTGGAAACACTGCTCGCACTTTTTAAGAAGGCGCCTATTTCAAGAGTAGAAGCCTTACACCTGTATAAAGAATGCAAAGATACTTTAAAAAAATTACATAATATTTTAATTACAAACAGTAACAGATATTAATTCGGTAAAGCGCCAGGCCAGTATAGGTTTTCCCCTATACTGGCCTTTATTTTTTCAAAGAATTTTAAGATTGGTTGCCGCATTCCCATAAAATCCGAATAGTCCTAGTGATACCGTCCTTTATGTCATACTGTGCCTTCCATCCAAGAGACTGAAGCTTTTGGCTGTCGAGTCTGGCCTTTGTTGCTTTGCTGTACCCAGCACTTTCTATCTGGCCAGGTATGTCGAAAATCACTTTCCTACCAACGGAACCGGCAATCAGGGCAGCTAAATCCTTCAGATGAATATCGGACCTTTCATCAGCTATATTTATAGGCTGCTCCTTTCGCTCCTATTAAAAGAACCGTCAGAAGTCCGGATATGGCATCTGCCATATAGGTATAGGAATAGTATTGGGTTCCCTTGCTTTTCAAAACGATGTCTTCACCATTTATAGCCTTTTTCAAGAACTGGCTCATAGCTTTTGAATCCGACTTGAGAAGCGTCGGCCCATAGGATCTGGTAAACCGCGGAATCACGATATCCATATGCTTTTGTGAAATATAAGCCTGACAAAGAGACTCACCGCATCGCTTACTTTCCGGATATCCGGCCCTCATGGTATTGCAGTCTATATAGTAATTACGTTTATCCTTTCATGCAAGATTTAATATTAATTTTAATAAGTCAAGTCAGTTAAGAGAGAAAAATGCTTTAATTCCTACTTATAAGATACTTCTTTTTCACCTCATACTCCTTCATTCCTTTTAAAATATCCGATAAAAAAGAAAATGTCTCATTCATCATTTGACGAAGATCATCAATCGTGAAGTCTCTGCCGCACTCACTGAAAGACAAGTCCCCATGTGATAAGTTGTTTCTTTTGGTTTTTATGGTATTCAGGCTATCTCCACTTGCCGAGAGCGTATATCTGATTCCATGATGATCACATATATTCTTTATCTTTCTGGCATCAAGATTTCCTTCCGCATCCAACTTAGAAACTTTCATGGATATTTTCCGTTCATTCGCAACAATATCAGCAACTTCCTGCATTCGCTTTACATATGTTTTTCTGAGGGTTGTTGGGGAATAGATTTCGGAAACTTCATATTCCGCCCACAGCAATTGCAGTTCATGAATCATTTGTGTATAAGCAGCTCCTTCATCATTGATTGCTTTATACAATTCCTGAAATCCATTCGTTATTGTAGATTCTATCAAGTTATACAGCATCAGCAGAAAATTAGCTTTCATTATCTTAAACAGACGTTTTTGCTCATCATTTGCATCCGTCAGACGCGAGAGTGTATCGTAGTAAAATCGTATTTCATCTTCCCTCTCTCGAAAGTCTGCTATTGTTTCATCCATTTTTGACTCCCAGCAACTGATTTCTAACATACTCAATCCTGGCTTTCAGGCGTCCTTCATTATTACTTGCATCAGACGTTGTCAAGTTTTTAAATTCATCACCGTCAAGCCAGTCCACATTGGAAACTTTCAGGGATGGATTTTCACGCAAAGCCAGAGCGACTCCCACAGAAATAGCTTCAAAACGCACACGGGGCGTAGAAGCAGCCTTAGGGGATTTCGCAAATCCATTCGGAAAGTATGTATCCACAAACTTAAGCATATTGTCGAAATCCTGTTTATAAGCCTCACGATCAAAAGTTTTAAGATTAGTTACTAGAAAATTATTCAAAAAGTCACTGACTTTGTGACCAAACTTTTGATAGTCATATGTATAGGCGAAGAATCTTAGCACAAGTTCGAAACGTTCATAGCGTTTTTCACGGCCTTCAGATATAGGGCACAGTTTATCAAATAATTCGTTTTGAGAACATTTATCTATAAAATCAGTAAGCGGCCCCGGATAGGACCCGCGGCGGATCTCAGAAGCATTTGCTTTGACGCCGGTTGTATTAATTCGATAGAATAATTCCTGACGTGACGAAGCAGGAATATCTTCATCCAGTACGATTATGCGCAATGTCCTATTGCGGAATTTTCTCTGCTGCGCCTCTGATAAATCAGTAAATTTGAACCCATTTAAATGCTTTAATTTTTTCAACCCCTGAATTTGCAGACTGCCCTTTGTAAACTCTACTAACGTCTGCATTCTCTGTGCGCCATCAATAATTTCCTGCCTTCCATCTTTACAATCAGCAAAAAACATGAATGGAATTGGTAACCCTAGTAGTACCGACTCCAGAAAAAAGTTTTTATTGTCACTTCTCCAAATAAACGCCCTTTGATAATTCGGTATAAAAAAATCATTTTTCTCAAATTTTTGAACTAAAAGCTCAATCGTAAAATCCTTCGTATCATAATCAATTTGTTTCTGTAGTTCTCGTATTTCTTCATCAGCCTTTTTCCTGTCATCATCAGTTATCTTTCTCTTCTGCTCTGTCATGACGTGTCTCCTTTCTAATGTGTTCTATTATGCTGCGACCGATGGCTTCACCCAGTTTGACCGGAACAGCATTTCCAATGTGAATGCCCAGCTTTCTGCGATTGAGCGGATGTCCAGGCTCTGTAAAAATGTAGTCTTGAGGGAATGATTGAAGGAGTGCTCCTTCACGGATAGAAAGTGCCCTGTCTTGTTCCGGGTGTCCAAATCTACCATTTCCATAGCCGTAAAATTGCGTGGTAATAGTCGGTGAAGGCTCATCCCAGGACATTCTTCCATAAACCGAAGCATAAGACTTCCCGCTGTCTTTCTGATGGCAGGAAAGACGTAATTCCGGATCCCAATCTCTCCATGTTCCCCCAGGTACGGACTGCTTTATTCTCTTTTTATTTATAGCAGATAGTTTACAGGAGCAATGCAAAAAATCACTTTGACAAATTTCACCATCACCAATTGGCGGCAACGATCCTATTGCCTCTCTCACCGTAATATACTTATCCGCAGTATATAAAGGTGGAATAAGTTTGATAATGCCCAGTTTTGATGCCAGTAACACAAGCCTTTTTCGTTTTTGCGGCACACCATAATCAGGACAGTAGACCACTGAATAGTCCACATTGTAATGCAGCTTTTTTAACCTGGATACGAACTTTCTGAAAATATCCTTACGTCTCAAGCCAGGAACATTCTCCATAGATACTATATCGGGCTGGCATTCTTCTATGATTCTTGAAAATTCATAAAGCAGTCCCCATTTAGCATCATTCTTGCTGTTTTTGTGATATCGCAGAGAGTATTGTGAAAATGGCTGACAAGGGGCACATCCAACCAATACACGGATAACATTATCCGGGTATAATGCATTGACTTCCTTCCCTGTGATTTCAGCAATATCTTTGCATAAAAAGCCGGACTTATTATTCTGTTCATATATGTATTTACAGCTTTTATCAGCATCAATTCCTGCCACTACATCTATGCCCGAAAGCCTTAATCCATAGGATAAGCCCCCAATTCCGCAAAATAAATCCACCGCTGCTATAGCCATTATTTTCACCAGCTTTGCTCTCTAAGAAAAACATAAAGACTACAAAATATTCTAAAAAGCTCTTTAAAAAAGCATAAATTCTTCAAGATCTGAAAAAAGCCTAAAAAACAACCTCTGTACTTCTATTCATTGTACTCTCTGGTAAGCATTTTATAAAGTGCATCTCTATGAGAAGGTTCTTTACTAAAAAAGAGTTTATTTGCTCTTTCCTGAATATCGGCGGCCATCTTCATCTGATTTCGGCAAAGATAATCAAGTTTATCAATAACCATATCTCCGTTTTCTGCCGGCATAACAAATCCATTCTCAGTCAAAGGGAAGCAGAACTCCCTGAATGTTCTGGTACATATCGTTTTCAGGATCCACCATGGAGTCGCTCACCAGGGTCTGGGCAGCCAGGTGGACTACAGCATCAAAATGTTCCTGACGGAAGAGGTCTTCCACTTTGTCGTCATGGGTGTCCATCACTTCCAGCCGGGCTCCTTCCGGCAGGTTTTCCCGAAGGCCTGTGGAAAGATTATCCAGGGAAATGACCTCATCCCCTGCTTCCATGAGCTGACGCACCAGATGGGAACCAATAAAGCCGACACCGCCAGTTACAAGAATCTTCATAACTTCACCTTTTTCTATAGAAATGCCTGAGATAAGTCTATTTTAGTTATTTATTACTATTATAATATCACATGATGATACGGTGTAAGGTAAAAGAATCATAAATTTGTAAAGGATGCGGAGACAATTCGGCGGGAGACGTCAGACGCGCCTTTGGCACATCCCCACTGAAAAAGCCCTCTGCCGTAGGGCAGAGAGCTTTTTCTATTGAAGGTCCCTATGGGATATAGGCCCTGGAGGCGTGGCCTATGATGGACAGGTGAAGGTCAGTCAGAAGGGATAGGCGGATGGGGAGGATTCTTCCCAAGGCTTCGTAGATATCCACTTCCGATTCTTTGATTTCCTGCATAAGCATGGACATTTTTTCTTCCATGGCGGTCCAGAGGTCCAGCAGTTCTTCTGCTTTCTTTATATTTCTCTGGAGGGAAATGGCATAGACAGCAGCAGGCGCTGTTTTTCTGCCGGGGATAAGGGAAAGGAACCAGCTGAGGGAGGACATCGGCCGGCCGTCCAGTTTTCTTTCTACGTAGAGAAGGCGGAGTATCATGAGGAAGGCGGAGCAGCCTACGCCGAAGTCAAGTCCCAGCCAGAAGGAGTCGGCGCCCAGGGCGGTGTGGCTGTCCAGGAAGAGGCTCATGGGGAAGCAGCCGCCCCAGTAGGCCAGAACCATGAGGATGAAGGAAATCCTTGTGTCCTTCAGTCCCCGAAGGATACCCTGGATGGGGGTAGAAATGGCGTCGAAGAGCTGCCAGCCGGCGCTGTAGATGAGGAACTGTCCTGCAATGAGGGCTACGGCGGCATCGTCGGTATAGACGGAGCCGATGGAGTTTCTACAGAGGACTGTGAAGGAGGCGGTCATCATGGCACCTGCCATGGCCACCACAAAGCCTGCTTTTTTGTACCGCCGTGCCAGGGTCATATCACCGGCTCCCACTGCCGTAGCAATGAGGATGGTGAGGGCCATGGAACAGGATACGGGAAGCATGTATACCAGGCTGGCAAAGTTGTCGGCAATCTGGTAGGCCGCCAGAGCATCGGTGCCGTAGCGAGAAAGGAATACGATAATCAGGCTGAAAAGGCTCATTTCCATGAAGATGGAAAGGCCGCTGGGCACGCCTACGACCAGGTATTCCCGAAGGTCTTTCGAACGCAGGGCAAGGCTTGCAAAAATCTGTCTTCCGCCCAGATCTTTCGATTTCATAACTACCAGAAGGAAGAGTCCCAGGAGGAAGCCGTAGGTCATCATGGTAGCAAGACCGGCTCCGATACCGCCCAGGGCAGGCATGCCGCCGTGGCCGTAGATGAAGAGGTAGTTGAAAATACCGTTAATCACCGGTGCCAGAAGGAAGAGTTTCATGGAAATGGATGTGGAGCCTGCAGTGTCGGTGAGGCAGCGCAGCGGAATCATGAGGGCCAGGAAGAATACCACGCCAATCATGGTCATCAGGTAGTACCGGGCAATGTGTTCCACCGCTGCTTCCAGAGCCAGGGAGGCCAGGAGGTCATCAATGAAGAAGAAATAGGCTGCTGTGAAGAGGGCCCACACCGAAAGGCCAATGACCATGCCGCTTCTTACGATGAAGGGAAGGCTTTCTCTTTCTTTCCGTCCGATGAGCTGCGCCATAAGGGGCGTTCCCGCCATGAGGAGACCGATAATGGAAGCCAGGAGTGGGTAAAAGAGTCCCGCTCCCACAGAGACACCGGCCAAATCGTCGGCGCCGGCATGGCCGGCCATGGTGGTATTAATGAAAGTCACTCCTGCCGTAGATACCTGGGCCACCAGTATCGGTATCATCACCGACAGCAGTTTCTTAATATCTTTTTTTACGAATAACATGTAAATGCACTCTCCAGAAATTTCATCAAAAAAGACGCCGCGAGGCGTCTTCCATTGAAAGTTCTGCAAAGCTGGCTTTTTCTGAAAACACTGAAAAAGCCTTTCATTTGAAAGTTTCATGGCTGTGCCGCCGCGCAGGGTTTCCCCCGCGTGTCAGACAGCGGCGGAAACCGGACATCCCAAAACAGATGCCCCGTCATTCAGTTGTACAAAATCTTTATGCCCGAAAATCACAGAGGCGTAATGATTCCATCCTCCTGCACCGATGAAACCTTTGAAGAAGGAGGCAAATGGAGAAAGGATACGTTTGAAATTGAAATTCACCCGGGACGGTACCAGAAGATTGGCTCCTTCTACATAGAAGAAAGCCATGGCAAAGAGCAGGTACATGCTGCCGTACATTTCCAGGTCCATCAGTTCACCGATTTCCATATTGTCCTCCTTTCTTTGGTAAAAAATGTCACAATCTGACATGAACCCAAAGGGTCTATGATATAATGATTGCATACAGCCGGCCTTTATTTTTATAAAAAGGTCAAGTACCGGCGGTTAAATTTCCGAAATGTTTTATTGGTATTTTTAATACCCACTTATAGTATACTACTATAGCAAGAAAAAGGCAAATATTTCGATATCCTTCAGAAAGCCTTTCTCTTTCCTGTAGACAGTTTGAAGTCAGGAGGCAGCCATGAAATTAAATTTCACTTCCCTGGAATATTTCCGGAAAGCGGCGAAAATGGAGCATCTCACCAAAGCAGCGGAGGCCCTCCATATCGCCCAGCCTGCCCTTTCCCGAACCATCAGGGGACTGGAAGAGGAGCTGGGTGTCATCCTCTTTGAACGGGAAGGAAGAAATATCCATCTCACCAGGGACGGTCACATCCTTCTGAAGCATGCGGAAAATTTCCTGCAGGAATATGATGAAATGCAGCAGGAATTCGCCGATTCTAAAAATCTCCAGCAGATGACAGTGAACCTTGCCATCCATTCCGCCACCAAGCTCATTCCTTCATTTCTGGCGGAATTCCGGAAAGACCATCCCGAAGCCATGCTGGAAATCATCAACCCCAAGATGGAAGCCGCTCCGAAACATACGGATCTCACCCTCTATTCCAGCATTCATCATGTGGAGAATGAACACACCGTCACCCTTTTCCGGGAAAACCTGGTCATGGTGCTTCCCCTTTCCGACCGCCATGCCCGGCTGCCCTATATCAATCTGGCTGATTTCGCAGACAGAAACTACATCGCCCGCCCAAGGGATTCGTGCTCCGGGACATTCTTGAAACCTACTGCGGAAAAGCTGGATTTTCGCCGAAAATCGTCATGGAAAGCGACAACCCCGACACCATCCATGAATTCGTCAATGCCGGCCTTGGCATCGCCCTGGTCCCCCAGATGACCTGGTACAACGCCTACAGCGGTCTGGCCTCACTCCCTGTGGGAGACATGGACTGCCACCGCTACCTGAATCTTTCCTGGAAAACAGAAGGAAAACTGTCCCTTTCTGCCGTACTCCTCAGGGAATACATTATCGACCATTTCTGGGAATACGTAAGAGAAAAGGCAAACAGCGAATTTCCCATGTGGTTGGACGGGCCTTCGGTGCGAGGGTTCAGAGGGTTCAGAAGGTTCAAAGGGTTCAAAGGGTAGTGGTATCGCCCTGCGGGCGATGAGTTTTATAATGCCGCCTGGCGAGCAGCATACAGTCATTTCAGAAAGGGACAAATGACAAAAACGCTGCTCCCATCCCCGTCATTTCGACCGTAGCCGGTCAGCCGCCAATAGGAAAGCCTCTTATTGTGCAGGCTAGAGGCCAACTTCGGCTGACTTGGAGACTCTATGCAGAGTCTCCACAGAGTGGAGAAATCTCCCCCCCCTCTGATGGTACGGGCAGCATTACGGCAGGAGATCTCTCGACTCAGAGTATCATCGGAGCGGTTTGCATCTACCCCCCATACCGGCACATCCCCCCGCTCGAGATGACGATGCTGGCGGGCACCATTGGACACACCTTCGATGGGAGGGTTCATAGGATTCAAAAGGTTCAGAGTGTGGTGGTGGCGGCTGACGCCGCAATTTTTTAAATTTTTAAAGAGTACGTCCCTCTCCTCTATCGTCCATCACAACCTCGATCCCGATCCCAATCCCAATCCCAATCCCGATCCCGACCAAGGCGCCCCCCTATTTACATCTCCCTTTCTCTATGATATCCTTGTAACAGTTATATTGAATTATATGAATGTGAGGTGCGTTATGACAGAAAAGAGAGAAGGGCTGGATGAGCTGAAACAGCTGGGCAGCCGGAACACGAAATATACCTATGATTATGACCCCGGCCTTTTGGAGAGGATTCCCAACAAGCACAGTGACCGGGATTTCTTTATCAAGTTCAACTGCCCGGAGTTTACGAGCCTGTGCCCGAAGACGGGACAGCCTGATTTTGCCACCATTTATATTTCCTACATTCCTGACAAGTACATGGTGGAAAGCAAGTCTCTGAAGCTCTATCTTTTCAGCTACCGGAATCACGGTGATTTCCATGAGGACTGCGTAAATATGATTATGACCGACCTCATCCGCCTGCTGCGGCCGCGGTACATCGAAGTATGGGGAAAATTCCTCCCCCGGGGCGGCCTTTCCATCGACCCCTACTGCAACTACGGCATTCCCGGTACAGAGTGGAAGGATTTCGCCCGTTTCCGTCTGCTCCATCACGATATGAATCCGGAAAAAGTGGATAATCGGTAAGTTCATTTCGTTTAAAAAGTGGCGGCATTGGACACGCCTTCGGTGTGAGGGTTGACGGGGCTTCGCCCCGAAGGTTGTGGCCGCCTGCCGTCGGCGGGTTATATTCGCTTCGCTCAGGAGGCAGGGAGAAAGGTTCTTAAGATGGACCGGCCTGCGGCCGGAGGGTTCTTAAGTTTGACGGCCTTTCAGGCCGAGGGTTGTGGTGGCGGCTTCGCCGCAAATTATAATAAGGGGCGCGGTTGGCGCCGCGAGTTGTGTAGAAGGGTTGTGCATCCCACAGGGAAAATGACTCACTACATTTTGTGCGTCGCTTTCGCTCAGGAGGCGATGAGTTTTATATGCCCTATCCTCAGGGATCCAGGGCGTTCCATTCCGGTCTGGCAATCAGATGGATGGGGACAACGGCGGATAGCGGTCAGCGGATAGCTGGCAGCGGTCTTTACCGACCTACGAATCCACTAAAAAAGCACCCTTTGGCAGGGTGCTTTTTTTATACCTGTCTCACATCCCCAGTTTCACCCGGCCGTAGATGACGGCAGCGGTGACGAGGAGGATGAGGACCATGAAGACGTAGTCTTTTCCCTTGGGCGCCACGCTTTCCATGAAGGTTCTCCGGGATCCGCCGAAGCCGCGGAGTTCCAGAGAGAGGGCCATGGTTTCGCTTCTTCCCAGGGAGCGGAGCATCAGCGGACGAACGATAGACATGTAGCGCTTGACCTGTTTGAAGAAGTTGCCTTTGACAGCCAGGCCGCGGCAGGCCTGGGCTTCGGAGACGGCTCTGTTTTCTTCAATGAAATCAGGGATGAAGCGAAGTCCTGCAGTGAACATGAAGGCGTATTCATAAGGTACCTTCAGCTGCCGCACCATGGAGGCGGTGAGGTCCTGCAGTTTCACGGTGCCCAGGAGATAGATGAAGATGATGGTCATGCCCAGCATGCGAAGGGCCGCCACCACCGATTCTTCTGTGGAGCCACCGCCCACTTTTTCAATGACTCCCAGAAGGGCAGCAAAGATGATGAGCATAATGAGGGCTTTCATATTTTTGAAAAGTTCACCGGATACAAGAAGGATGAGAAGTTCCAGAACGCAGAGGTAAAGGAGGCTTTCCGGCCGGTGAAGCACAATGGCCCATACGGCAGTGCCCAGGGTTAAAAGGATTTTTGTCAGTGGTACCAGATTTCTCATAAGGAAGCTCCTCCTTTCCGTTTCATAAATTCTTTGCAGAAGCTGTCCATGTCCCGGCAGTAGGGAGCGCCGGGGAGGCGCCGGCCCAGAAGAACTGCCGGCGGATAGGCCAGGCCCCAGTCTTCGGGGCGGTTGGCTTCGGAAAACAGGATTTCCGGCTTGTCATCAAAGACCACTTTGTGGCCTGCAATAACCACCACCCTGGTGCAGTCTCTGGCTACGATGTCCATGTCGTGGGTAACCAGGATAATGGTAATGCCTTTCTGCTGCAGTCTTTCCATGAGGGCCATGAGTCTTTTCTTTTCTCTGCCGTCCTGTCCGCTGGTAGGTTCATCGAGCACCAGGTATTCCGTATCCATGGCCAGGGCGGAGGCAATGGCCACCCGCTGCTGGTCGCCCCGGGAAAGGGTTCTCGGGTATTCCGCCGATAAACTTTCCGTATCGGTATCCGCCATGGCGCGGTCGATGGCATCTTCCAGTTCCTGCCCCCGTTTTCCCTGATGGAAGGGGCCGAAGGCGATTTCCTCGCGCACCGTGGGCATGAACATCTGCCGGTCCGGCTGCTGGAACACATAGCCGATAAAGCGGCTTCTCTTCGAAGCATCTTCTTTTGTCACAGAGGTGCCATTGTAGACAATATCTCCGGAAGCCGGTTTTTCCAGTCCCGTAAGAAGACGGGTAATGGTGGTTTTACCGCTGCCGTTGCGTCCGGTGATGGCTACGAATTCTCCCTTGTCAAAGGAGAGGGACACCCCATCAAGCACCAGGGGCAGGTTTTTGGCGTAACGGAAGGACACATTTTTCAGTTCAAGCATGTTTTCCCTCTCCTTTCTCGAAAGAATCCATCACAGACTGCTGTGCATCCTTTATATTAAGGAATGGTTTTTCAAAGGAAATCCCCTGGTCTTCCAGAGTCAGCTGAGCACGGTACATATCCGGAATGGCTTCTTCGTAAATGTGGTTCTGTTTCATGGCCCGCATCACTTCTTCCGGCGTGCCCTGGCTGATAATCTTTCCCTGATTCATGAGGATAAATTTCTTCGCATAAGGCAGGGCAGCTTCCAGATGGTGTTCCGCCACGATGACCGTCAGTCCTTCCTTCCGGTTCAGTTCGCCCACCATTTCATAAAATTCACGGATGCCTTCCGGATCCAGCGCAGAGGTAGGTTCATCGAATACCAGTACTTCCGGTTCTTCCGCCAGCACTGCAGCCACCACCAGACGCTGGCACTGGCCGCCGGAAAGGGTGGAAACTTTCCGTTCTTCCAGTCCGTCCAGATGGACCTTGGCCAGAGCTTCCTTCGAGCGGCGGCGGATTTCATCCGGCGGGAATCCGTGGTTTTCCAGAGTGAATGCCATTTCTTCTCCCACAGTGAGGGTAACGATCTGGGCCTTGTAGTCTGAAAGGATGACGCCGATGGAGGAGGCCAGATCCGCAATGGTGTGCTGGGTCACCGCCTTGCCGCCGGTGAAGACCATGCCTTCCATGGTGCCGCCGTAGTAATGAGGAATGGCGCCGGCCATGGACATGAGAAGGGTGGTTTTGCCTGCGCCGTTGGGGCCGGTAACTACCACGAAATCTCCTTTGGATACTGCCATGGATACATCATCCAATGCTTTCTTCTTAGAGAAGGGATAGGTATAGGTCAGGTGCTCTACGCTGATGACCCCTTCCTGCTGCTGCTTCAGCACCAGTCCGCTGTGGTCGCTGTCCTCTACGTCAGACTCTGCCATGTAATGCATGGATTTGAAAAGGCGGAGTGCCGGGAAATAAAGGAACGGTGTGATAATGCCATTTCCGATACCTACCATGGCTACTGCCGGAAGCATACCATAGAGGTATACCTTCATAGGAATCCCCATGACCAGAGTCAAAATAGAAACAAAAGTAAAGCCGGACACGCAGGTGGTAATGAATCCTGCAATGGCAGGACGGAGAGAAAATTTCCCGATTTTAATGGGCGGCACAGAATGGGCAAAGAAGCCTGCCACATAGGCACCGAAGAATTCGGAAGCAAAGTCGCCGTAAGGGAAAGCGGACTTACTGGTAAAAACTTCCATCAGCGCCGCCACCATGCAGATGCCCAGGCACTGCTTGTAGCTCGGTTTCGTCAGAAGAATGGCCACCACATAGCAGGCGATCATCCAGTTCGGCGTAAAACCTGCCACCGACGGAGAGACCAGATGGAGCAGCATGCCGATAGCCAGCATGAGGGTGGAAATGGTAAGCCAGCGGAACCGACCTCCCCTCGCCTTGGTAAAGACAAGTTTTGATACATCCATAACCTGTTCCATCATGACATTCCTCCTTAATCAATATAACAAAAAATCCTTTCGTTCCTCTGCTGAAAAGCAAAGGGACGAAAGGATCTATTTCCGCGGTACCACCCAACTTGGCAAATGCCCAACTCAGTTTCCTGTAACGGTGAAATCCGTCTGTCTCTACACCTATGGTTCGAAACAGCGCCTCCCAGGCCCATTCATCCAGACTGCCATACCGGACTTCCACTTGCGCCGGCTCCCTTGGATGGCTTCCATCAGGACTACTCTTCCTGTTCTATGGCTTTGTATATGTCAAGAGTATATCACCCCCGTAGGATGGTGTCAACGGGGACAGTAAAGGTTCTTAGGATTGACCGGCCTGACGGCCGGAGGGTTCGTAAGTTTGACAGCCTTTCAGGCCGAGGGTTGTGGTGACGGCTGACGCCGCAAATTTTAAAGAGTGCGATCCTCTCCACTATTTTACTTTCCCGCCCTCATTCAGGGGAGCGCAAGTGATAGAGGCGCCTCCACCGCCTGCGCTTGACAATTTCCAGCTCTCTTGTTATCATTTACTCAAGATAAGGAGTCTTGGACTCCACACAGTAGAGCTGCATTTTCTGAGCATCCGCAATATAAGCCGTTCAGCGCTGTTTAGCGTTGGGCGGCTTTTTTTGCGGGGCAGCCGGCCTTTTGTATTTCATGGAGGTTTGTATGAAAATATCTGAAATCGGCCTTTTTATCTTTCTGGGTCTCATGACGGCGGTGGCGCCGCTGGCTACGGACATGTATCTTCCGGCTCTTCCCGAGCTGGCGGAATTCTTTGGTATTTCTCCATCCCTGGCCCAGCTGACTCTCACCATGACCATGGCGGGCATGGCGCTGGGGCAGCTCTTTGGCGGTCCTCTTTCCGACCGTTTCGGAAGAAAGGTTCCTATCCTTGTGGGCATGACTGTTTTTACTCTGACTTCCTACGGCGCCAGTGAGGCTTCTACGCCTTCAGTGCTCCTTTTCTTCCGTTTCGTGCAGGGCTTTTTCGGCTCTTTCGGGCTGGTCATTGCCAGGGCCATTGCCCGGGATATCAAGACAGGCACTGAGCTTCTGACTCTGTATTCCGCCCTCATGATGATTAACGGTCTGGCGCCAGTGCTGGCTCCTGTGGCAGGAGGACAGATTCTCCGCTGGACTGACTGGAGAGGCGTTTTCTATGTGCTGACAGCCATCGGTCTCCTGCTGGCCCTGTCCTGTATTCCCTGTCGGGAAACACTTCCCAAGGAACACCGTCTTCCCCGACTTACCGCCGCTTTCCGCTCTTACCCCCACCTTTTCCATGATTCCTACTTTATGGGTCATTGTCTTCTGGAGGGGTTCCTTTTCATTTCTTTCTTCGGCTATCTGGCCGGTTCTTCTTTCCTGTTCCAGCATATTTACGGTCTCAGTGCCCAGACTTACAGTTTGATTCTGGGCGTGGTGGGCGTGGGGCTTCTGCTTACAGGCCTTCTTCCGGCAGCCTTGGCGAAGAAGGTGCTGGATGATGCCATGCTGCGCCATTCTATTATTCTTTCCTTTATAGCAAGTCTTTTCCTTCTGGCCGGCTTTTATTTTCTCTGGCCCCTTCACCTGCTCATTCCCATCCTTATTATCACGGTCATTCCTTTATCCATTACAGAAACGGTGAGTATGTCCATGGCCCTTTCAAGGCAGGGGAAGAATGCCGGCGCCGCTTCTGCGCTGCTGGGATTCTTTACGGTAGCTCCGGGCAGTTTGACCATGCCTCTCACCGGTATTGCCGGGGAAGATACGGCTCTCCCCCTGGGGCTCCTCATGACTGGCAGCTACGCCCTCTGCCTTTTGTCCTACTGGAAATGGGTCCACGGAAGGTAATGACTCCGAATAATAATAACTATTTTGTTATTATTATTCGGAGTTTTTTCTGCCAGCCATGCTTTCTTTCAGGAAATACAGATTTTTTCACCTTCTTTTTACCAGCTTTCTCTTTGCTTTTCATAGAATCCATGATTTTACAAACTATTTACATAATACAGGCATGTATTTGAGCATGTATTTGTTCTGCATGGGCGCCATTCATCGAGGCTATTTATATCAATATTGTTATGAATAGCCTCATATTTCGTTTTATCCATGCAATTTGTAATCATTTCGGGGATTTTTATTTTTTGCATGGAATCGGTATTGGAGTATTTCCTCCATTTTCTATACAATAAGCTCAGTAAAGGACATACGTCCCCTGCCGGGAAAGCGGCTTCGGTGATGTGCACACACCTTCCGCTTCCCATTCATAACAAAATGTTCAGTACAGGAGGTTTCAATCGTGAAACGTTTAAAAATTGCTTACTCTGACAAAGCACTCGAAATTTTCGGAGCCATTCCATCCCGCGAAACGGTGAACGTCAATGATACCGACTTCACCGATGTAGGTGCTGTAGTCATTACAGACACCGATACCGATGTGCTCAAGAAGGAAATGATTTTCGCCTTCCATATTCCAGTACTTCTCATCCGCACCAAGGAAGGCCCGGTGGCTGATGCTGTCATCAGCAAGGTATATCGGGTGATTGACCTGAACGACACGGATCATGCTTTCTACAGCCGCCAGATTGAAAGCGCAGCTGCCCATTATGAAGAAAAAGTACTGCCCCCATTCTTCAAGGATCTGGAAAAATATGTGGAAAACGGATACTCCCAGTTTGACTGCCCAGGCCATCAGGGCGGCGCTTTCTTCCGCAAGCACCCGGCAGGCCGCGCATTTTACGATTTCTTCGGTGAAAACACTTTCCGCGCCGACCTGTGCAACGCCGACGTGGCCATGGGGGACCTCCTCATTCATGAAGGCCCGGCTCTGGCAGCCCAGAAGCATGCAGCCCGGGTATACAACGCCGACAAGACCTACTTCGTTCTGAACGGCACTTCCACATCCAACAAGGTGGTGCTAAACGCTGTCCTCACTCCTGGCGATATCGTCCTCTACGACAGAAACAACCATAAGTCCATTGACCACGGCGCTCTGGTACTGGCCGGCGCAACCCCGGTATATCTGGAAACAGAAAGAAATGCCTTCGGCTCCATCGGCGGCATTCCGGAACACTGCTTCAATGAAGATTACATCCGGAAACTGGTGGCTGAAAAGGATCCGGTAAAAGCCAAGGCTAAAAGGCCGATCCGCCTGGCAGTGATCCAGCTGGGCACCTACGACGGCTGCATCTACAATGCCCGCCAGGTAGTGGATAAAATCGGCCACCTCTGTGACTATATTTTCTTCGACTCCGCATGGGTAGGCTATGAACAGTTCATCCCCATGATGAAGGACTGCTCTCCCCTGCTTCTGGACCTGGGACCGGAAGATCCCGGCATCTTCGTCACCCAGTCTGTCCACAAGCAGCAGGCCGGCTTCTCCATGACCTCCCAGATTCATAAGAAAGACTCCCATATTAAGGGCCAGGACCGCTATGTACCTCATAAGAGAGTGAATAATGCATTCATGATGCACGCTTCCACTTCCCCGCTGTACCAGCTTTTCGCAGCCCTTGACGTGAATGCCAAGATGCATGAAGGCGAAGCAGGCAGAAAGCTCTGGATGGACGCTGTGAAGCTTGTGATTGAAACAAGAAAACAGGTGCTCCGCAACTGCCACTACATCCGTCCCCTCGTTCCGCCCACAGTGTATGGAAAGAAATGGGAAGACGGGGATACTGAAAAGATGGCAAACGATATCAACTACTGGGCTTTCGAACCCGGTGCCAAATGGCATGGCTTCGACGGCTACGGCAAGGGCCAGTACTTCATCGATCCTATGAAGCTGCAGTTCGTCACTGCCGGCATTGATGTAGAAAACGGCGGCTATGAAGATTTCGGCATTCCAGGAAACATTCTGGCCAACTATCTCCGTGAAAACGGCATTATTCCGGAAAAATGCGATCTCAACGACATCCTCTTCCTCATGACCCCTGCGGAAAGCGAAACAAAGATGAACGACCTGGTAGCAAAGCTCATCCGTTTCGAACAGCTCATCGACCAGGATGCGCCCATGTCTGAAGTGCTCCCCTCCATTTATAACGCTTACGAAGAAAAATACAGAGGCTACACCATCCGCCGCCTCTGCCAAGAAATGCATGATTTCTACAAGGACCGCAAGGTTTCCACCCTGCAGAAGGAACTGTTCCTGAAGGACTATCTCCCGGAATATGTGATGAATCCGCAGGAAGCACAGTATGAATTCATGAGAGCCCATGGTGAACTGGTAGATCTGGCTGACGCAGAAGGCCGCACTGCTCTGGAAGGTGCTCTCCCCTATCCGCCAGGAGTGCTCTGCGTACATCCCGGTGAAAAGTGGTCCAAAACCGCTGTCACCTATTTCCTGGACCTGGTGGAAGGCATCAACCAGCTGCCCGGCTTCGCTCCTGAAATCCAGGGCGTTTATGTACAGTCCGGCGCTGATGGAAAGAAACATGCCTATGGCTATGTGCTGAAAAAGGAATTTGAAAAGAAATAAACTCATAGGGAAGCGGGGAAACAGGGTTTCCCCATCCTTCCTTATCAAAGGAGAATATCATGAGTAAAGCAAACAAAATGAGCGTTTTCCAGCTCACCATCCTGACAGCGGTCAATATGATGGGTTCCGGCATTATCATGCTGCCGTCCAAACTGGCTCAGGTGGGCGCCCTGTCCATCGTTTCCTGGCTGGTCACTGCCGTAGGTTCCATGGCCCTGGCCTATGTATTTGCCAAATGCGGCATGTACAGTAAAAAAGGCGGCGGCATGGGCGGCTATGCTGAATATTCTTTCGGCAAGGCCGGCAATTTCCTGGCCAACTACACCTATGGGGTGTCCCTGATTTTTGCGAACACCGCCATTGCCATTTCCGCCGTAGGCTATGCCCTGGGTTTCCTGGATACCACTCTGGACCCGGTCATGACCTGCGCTGCCACTATCTTCACTCTCTGGCTGGCTACAGTTCTTAACTTCGGCGGCGCCAAGTATACCGGCCAGGTTTCCTCCATCACCGTATGGGGCGTTATCATTCCCTGTATCGGCCTCGCTTTCGTAGGCTGGTTCTGGTTCTCCCCTTCTATGTACAGCGCTAACTGGAATGTCCATGATCTGGGCTTCGGTGAAGCTGCACTGAACGCCATCACCATGACCCTGTGGGCTTTCCTGGGTATGGAATCGGCCTGCGCCAATGCGGATGCCGTGGATAATCCGGAAAAGAACGTGCCGAAAGCCGTTCTCGGCGGCACCCTGCTGGCAGCAGCCTGCTACATCGTTTCCACCAACATTATCTTCGGTATCGTTCCTGCTGACGTTCTCGTCTCCAGCTCCGCTCCCTTCGGCCTCGTATTCTCCCAGATGTTTGGCGGCACCGTAGGCAAGATCATCATGGGCCTCATGGTTCTTTCCTGCTTCGGTTCCCTCCTGGGCTGGCAGTTCACCATTGCTAACGTATTCAAGGCAGGCAGCGATGAAGGATACTTCCCGGCCTTCCTGAAGAAAGTGACTTCACACGGCGCTCCAATCGCCGGCATGGTGGCCATCACCATCATTCAGTCCCTCTTCTCCCTCATGACCATCAGCCCCTCCCTGAACGAACAGTTCGAGACCCTGGTCAACCTGGCAGTCATCACCAACATCATGCCCTACCTCCTCTGCATGGCTTCCGTAGTAGTCATCATGAAAGCCGTAGACCATGTGGGCAGCGAACTGAAAACCACGAAACTCATCGCTTTCATCGCTTCCCTCTACAGCCTCTATGCATGCTACGCCTCGGGCTTTGAAGCCATGACCTACGGCGCCATCGTCACCGTATTCGGCTGGACCCTCTACGGTTTCGTATCCGACCGCTTCGACCTGAAAAAGGCCAAAGCCGACAACGAAGCTATGGCCTCCGGCAAAGCTCCCGCTGACGCTGTTCCTGCAGCTGCAGAAAAATAAAATATGGCCTGTCTGGGGCAGAACAGGCCATACCATATAACATCCTCTACAACAGAAAACCACCGTCCTCTTTGAGGGCGGTGGTTTTCTATGGACAAGCCCCTATGGGGCTTGAGGGTTGACGGCCCTTCGGGCCGAAGGTTCTTAAGGGGCTTAAGTTTGACACGGCCTACGGCCGTGAGGGTTGTGGTGGGCGCCTCTAAATTATAAAAGGCGCCAAATTATATGATAAAAACTATATAACCGCCCTGGAGGGTGAGGGAATGCACACCGACTTCGCCAAATGGCGTCTCACTGGATTCGCGGGTCACGGAGCTCCCCTATGAATCCAGTTCCTTTGGCACCCGGGCGGGGGGACTTTACTCTCCGCTATGTGTTGAGCTGCTTAAGTTAGCAGTAAGGCAAGCGCAGAGCAGACTTCCCCCACCGGGGGAAGTACCGCCGCAGGCGGGGATAGGGGTGCATTTCCTCGCGCCCCAGGCGCGGTTGTATGGTTTCCACTGCAGAATGCCTATCATAACGTATGACACAGAAAGGTAAATCCGTAACGCTGACTTTATACTCATCGCCCGAAGGGCGTTATCACTGGGGAGGTGGGTGCCCTTATGGACAGCCCCTTTGGGGCGTGAAGGTTCGGCGCCTTTGGTGCCTGGGTTCAGAGGGTTCAAAAGGTTCAAAGGGTGATGGTGGCGGCTTCGCCGCAAAGTTTAAAAAGGGCGCGATTGAAGGCGGATACCTGACAGTGGCCTCTATTGACTCTATTTTTCTATCTTTCAGCCATGTTTATAGTCTTTTTCATATTCCCTTTTCAGCACATAGCCTTTGGCTTTTCCATGACCCATGCTGTCTTTTTCCAGGTACACGCCCTGCAGTTCCGGGGCGAAGCCGGGGAGGATGTCGGCGGTTTCTGCGAAGTCCAGGAAGTAGTCTAAAGCGATGCGGGTCCATCTTTCTCCGGGCTGCACGCAGGTAACGCCCGGCGGGTAGGGCACGGCGGCCTGGAGCGCCACTCTGCCTTCTGCCTCGTCCAGGGGAATCAGTTCTCCCTGTCCTCTCACCAGGGCCCAGTTGGCTTCCTGGGGGCTCATGAAATATTCGGGGAAGTAGGCTTTCAGGAACATTTTCTTCTGCAGTACATTGATTTTCTTTGCCTTGTAAAAGTCATGGAGTTCCTGGCAGAGCTGCCGGATGGTGTAGCGTTCGTAGCGGGACTGATATTTCCTGTATACCGTAGGAAGTACCATTTCCATGGGGGAATCGTTGTCTATATGGGCTTCAAACCGGATGAGCTTGGTAATCAGGTTGTCCAGCTTTGTTTTCGATTCGGCCGGCGTCATAAGGAAAAGGATGTCGTTAAGATCGCATTTTTCGGGAATAATCTGGCAGTCCCGGAGGTAATCGGCCAGAATGATGGCGGGAATGCCGAAGTCTTCGTATTCCCCGGTTTCCATATGAATGCCCGGTGTCATGAGCTGCAGTTTCATGGGGTCAATAAAATACTGGCCCTTGGCGTAGCCCTGGAAGGAGTGCCATTTGCCGCCCGGTTCGAAGGCGAAGTAGGCAATGTCTTCCGCCATTTGTTCCGTATCCCCTTCTTCCCATTTCTTCCCATGAACCACAGGCGGCACAATGGGGCGGAGGTAGCGGCAGTGGCGGAGCACTTTTTTTCTGGCTTCAATGGCATTGACAATGCATTCATGCCACAGCATTTTCCCTGCATCGCCTTCCTGCATTTTAGCATTCATGTCCAGGGAGGCAAAAATCTGGTAGTTCGGGGAGGTGGATGAATTCACCATGAAGGCATTATTAAAAATCTTATGAGGCACATACCGCGCCTGTCCCTTGATGTGGGAGTCTTTTTTCAGAATCTGGGAGGCCTGGGAGAAACCGGCCTGCTGCTTATGAATGGACTGGGTCACAATGATGCCGGGGTCGTCGGGCTTAAGGTCAAGGAGCAGGGGGCTGCAGTCCTTCATCATGGGGATGAACTGTTCATAGCCTACCCAGGCGGAATCGAAGACGATGTAGTCGCAGAGATGGCCGATTTTTTCCACCACCTGCCGGACATTGTAAATGCAGCCGTCATAATTTCCCAGCTGGATTACCGCCGCCCGAAGGGGCCTGTCCATGCGGGCCCGCCGGGGATCTCTTTCCGCAATGAGCATGCGGATGTATTCTTCATTAAAGCAGTGATCCAGCACGCCGCCGATGAGGCCGAAGGGGTTCCTGGCGGTTTCCAGGTAGATGGGAATGGCACCGGCCTGAATCAGGGCGCCGTAGCCTACGGACTTATGGTTGTTTCTTTCATAGAGCACCAGATCTCCCGGCGTGAGGAGGGCATTCATAACTACCTTGTTGGCACCGGACGTGCCGTTCAGAATGAAATAGGCTTTGTCTGCATTAAACACCCGGGCCGCATGTTTCTGGGCCGCCAGGGCTGCTCCTTCATGAATGAGGAGGTCCCCCATGGCCACGTCGGCGTTGCAGAGGTCGCCGCGGAAGGTATTTTCCCCATAGAAATCATAAAAAATACGGCCTGCCGGATGCTTTCTGAAATAGGCTCCTCCCTGGTGTCCGGGGCAGTCAAACTGGGCGTTTCCGCAGTCCACATAGTTCTTCAGCGTCTTAAAGAAGGGTGGCAGAAGGGAATCTTCATAGGCAGAAGCGGCCTGTTCAATCTGCCGTTCAAAATAAGGCCGGGAAAGGGACCGGGTGTCAATCATTCCGTACACATGGCCCAGGGTGTTATCCGTTCTTTCCTCATGGCCATGGACGATGAGGAAAAGGGGAATGTGAAAAGCCTTAACCCTTCTGTCATGGATGATGGATTCGTCTTCCACTGTCACCACTAGGGCAGCAATATCTGTGAAATCCGTTTCTTCTGCCGCTGCAGCCTTCCGTGTAGGAATAGGCGCAAACAGCTCCAGCGCCTTCTTCGTATATGCAACCTTTAAATGCTCCTGCATAGGAATTCCTCCTGTCCCCTACGTGAATTTATATAGTAAGTATATCAAATGGAAAGGAAGGTTCAAAGGGTTCAGAGGTCTACTGGCCGCAGGCAAAGAATGACGGCGCCCGATGAAAAGGAGTCTGCCGTCTGCCTCTCTCTATCCCCAATTCTCAAAATCTTACGTCCCCTTCCCTTTCCATTTCTCTTTCAACCGGTCCAGGCCGGCGAAGACGAATTCTTTCAGCATGTCCGCTTCTTCCATCTTTTCTTTCCTGTCCCTTTTGGAAAGGCCGTACATAACAAGGCCCATCTGGCGGTGGCCGGAAAGAAGGAAAATGAGGAAAGGCGAAAGGGCGGCCAGAAAGGCCCGGGGCACTCTGGCATCATGGGCAGGAAGGCCCAGGTAGCTGGAAAGGATATCCAGCACCGGCGTCAGCTTTCTGCCGATATAGCTTTCCACAAACCTGGTGAATACGTCCGACGGGTTAATAAGCTCCCGTATGCTCACCTTCACCTGCCAGCTTTCGGAAAAGAGGGCTTCCTTCACATATAAATCCAGGAGCTTCATCAATTTCTCCCGGGGCCCTATGTCCATATGGTAAATGGTTTCTATTTCCACCGGCGAAAGGACATAGTGGTATACCTCATCCAGCACCGCCTGATAGAGACCTTCCCGGCTGCCGAAGTGATAGTTCACAGCTGCCATATTGACCCCTGCCAGACGACAGATATCCTTGCTGGTGGTACGGTCATAGCCCTGGTCTGCTATCAGGCGGCCGGCGCACTGAATGAGCCGTGCTTTCGTTTCCGCTCCGTCTTCCCTTGTATTCTTTTTGATGGATTTCATACATTCACCTTCAATTCATATGATGCCGGAACAGGTACCCCGCAATGGTGAGGGTCACCAGGGATATGACGGTCAGGGGCACAAAATTCCAGGCCAGCTCTCCGAAGGTAAGGCCTTCCAGATAAATGCGCCGTATCAATTCCAGGGCAAAGCGCAGGGGATCCGCATAGGTCACAAGCTGCAGGAAAGGGGGCATATTCCTTACCGGCGTAATAATGCCGGAAAGGAGGGCCATAGGAATCATGAACACGATGACGTAGACCAGCACCTGCTGCATGTTTTTGGAAATAGAGGATACAATGAGCCCGCAGCCGGTAGAGCTTAAAAGGTAGAAGAAAAGGGCTGTATAGAAAGTTACAAGGGAGCCTGCAAAGGGCACGTTAAACCAGAAGTAGCTGATACAGAGGAGAATGGTGCACTGGATAAAGCCCACGATCATGGGTGGTACCGCCTTCCCCACAAGAATCACCGCCGGAGAGACCGGCGCCACCAAAAGCTGCTCGAAGGTGCCTTCTTCCCTTTCCCGGGCCACCGAAAGCCCGGCCAGGAGAAAGACCTGGGCAAAGCTCAAAAGGCCGATAATACCGGGCAGGAAGAACCAGCGGGTAATCTGGTTCGGATTGAACCAGGTCCTGCTTTCTATGGTCACCGGGCTTTCCCTTCCGGCCCTTTCCAGATTGAACTGTCCCACAATATGGGCGGCATAGGCAGAAGAGAGGCCGGCGGTCATGGTATTTCTACCGTCCGTAATAATCTGGATATCCGCTTTTTCTCCCCCATCCAGTTTCCTTTGGAAATCGGCGGGAATGAACACCGCCATCACCGCATCGCCCCGGGTAATGATGGCTCCCATTTCATCGGGATTCTGCAGCGTGGCCACCCGATGGAAAAGTCCGGTGCCATCAAAGCGGGAAAGGAGGCGGGAGGAATCATAGCTCCTGCTTTCATCCACTGCCACATAGGGTGCGTCTTCCAAATTGTAATTGGCGGCATAGCCGAAAAGGAACCCCAGAATGATGACCGGCACCACCACGATGCGGCGGGTGGCGGGATCATTCCAGATAGCCATGATTTCCTTCACGCAGATTACCCGAAGCTGCTGAAGGAAAAGTCTGAGGTCATCCATCATTCCACCTTCTTCCTGGTCATGCCGAAGGCAGCACTGACGAAAAACAGGGCATACAGCATAAGGAGCCCTCCCTCTTTCAGAAGAAGGCCTGTATCGGTGCCGGAGAGGAAGAGGGTCCTGATGGAAATAAGATAGTGGGAAAAGGGCAGCACTTCCCCTACAGCCTGTACGAACTGAGGCGTAGAGCGAAGGTCAAAAATGAAGCCCGACAGCACCAGGCAGGGCAGGAAGCTGATGAGCAGAGAAAACTGGCAGGCCAGAAACTGCCTTTTCGTAATGGCAGATATTACCAGCCCTATGCCCAGGGCCACCAGAAGATACACCATGGAAATCAGAATCAGTGCTATCAGGGACCCCTCCAGGGGTACTTCGAAGAGGAAGCGGGACAGCACCAGGCAGATGCCCATGCCCAGAAGGGCCACGCAGAAATAGGGCACCATTTTGGCCAGCACCAGCTCCATGGGATTCACCGGCGTGACGAAGAGGGATTCAAAGGTACCCCGCTCCCATTCCCGGGCCATAACCACAGAGGTCAGCATGACCCCCACGATGGTCATAATGAGCATGATAAGACCGGGAATGAAGAACCAGGTACTGGAATTGGCATCGTTAAACCACATGCGGGAAACGATGGAAATTCCGCCTTTACCGGTGAGCCCTTCCTTTGCCATCCAGGCGGACAGGGAGCTTTCCACATAGGAGCCGGTGCTCATGGCCGTGGCCGTTTCCACACCGTCCATAATGACCTCAACCTTCGCCCGTCCTTCATAGAGGGAGGAGGTGAAATCGGGAGGAATATCTATAATGACGTTCACATTCCTGTCCAGCAGCTGTTTTTCCGCCTCTTTCATGCTTGTCACATAAACCGGTGAGAAGTAGTCGGACCCGTTCAGAAAGCTCACGGCATCCTGGGCTTTGGGCGATGCATCTTCCAGCACCACGGCGCAGGGTACGTTCTTCACATCCAGGGATATGCCGTAGCCGATGATCAGGATCAGAATGATGGGGAGCACGATACCCAGAAGAAGGGAGCTGGAATCACGGATGAGCTGGAGAAATTCTTTGTAAATCAGCGCTTTCATGCGCCGGCAGAATCCTTCCATGGATTTTTCTCTCCTTTCTTCCTTGCTTCATCAACGATTTTAATAAAAATATCATCCATATCCGCCCGGGGTTCCTTCAGTTTTCTTCTGATTTCTGAAGGACTTCCGATGGCCAGCAGCTGGCCGTTATCCTGAATCATGAAACGGTCGCAGTACTCCGCCTCTTCCATGAAATGGGTGGTAATGATAATGGTGGTCCCCCGGGCGGCCAGGGTGGTAATCTGCCGCCAGAAATTGCGTCTTGCCAGCGGATCGATGCCGGAGGTGGGCTCATCGAGAAATAGGATTTTCGGCTCATGAATAAGGGCGCAGGCCATGGAAAGCCGCTGCTTGTAGCCGCCGGGGAGATCACCCGCCTTCATGTCCAGCCGGTTTTCCAGATGAAATTCCTTCACCACTTCCCTGATCCGTTCCTTCTTCTTTGCCGGTGCCAGTCCATAGAGGCCACCGAAGAAATTCAGATTTTCCCGCACCGTCATGTGGCTGTAGAGGGAAAATTTCTGAGCCACATAGCCTATGTTGGCCCTGGCCCTGGTTCTGGCCTTTCTCAAATCCACCCCTGCCACCGAAAGGAAACCGCTGGTTTCCGGCAGAAGGCCGCAGAGCATTTTGAAAGTGGTGGTCTTCCCAGCGCCGTTAGGCCCCAGCAGGCCGAAAATTTCTCCTTTATGCACCTCAAAGGACGTATTGGCTACCGCCGTGAAATCGCCAAACTTCTTCACCAGATTTTTCACCCGGATATTGACCTCTTCCGAAGGCCGGCCGCCTTCATCCAGGGCTCTTTCGCTGTCCGGCGAAGGTTTCAGTACCGACGGCTCCGCTTTCCTTAGAAGAATCATAAAGCCGTCCTCCAGCCGGGGCTCATCGGCTTCCGCCTTGAGACCTCCGGCTTCCAGACAGGGAATTACCATGCCCTGCTTTCGGGCAATGAAATGGACCTCCCCGCCCCGGGGCACCGCGTCCACCACATGATCATCATCGTCCAGTAAATGGGCCTGGAGAATCCGGGTAGGCATCCCCGCCTCCGGCATGACCCGGTAGGTACGTCCCCTGGCCAGGTTCCGCAGATCCTCCGGCGTGCCGTCAGCCAGAATACGGCCCTTGTTCAGCACAAACACATGACGGCACATTTCCGCTTCATTCATGTAGGCAGTGCTGACGAAAATGGAAAGATGCTCCTCCTTCACAAACTCCTTCAGAATGTCCCAAAGCTCCCGCCGGGACAGGGGATCCACCCCCACCGTAGGCTCATCCAGAAGAAGCAGGTCCGGCGAACGGACCAGGGTGCAGGCAAGGCCCAGCTTCTGCTTCATGCCGCCGGACAGCTTCCCCGCAAATCGGCCGGTGAACCGCTCCAGCCCCATCATTTCCAGAAGCTTTTGAAAACGGGCAGGCCGCTTGTCCTTCGCAACGCCGTGCAGGTCGGCATAGAGATTCATATTCTCTGACACCGTCAAGTCCTCATAGAGTCCGAATTTCTGGGGCATGTAGGAAATGCGGCTCTGGATTTCCTGCGCATCTTTCACACTGTCAAGACCCAGTACGGAAAGACTGCCGGAGGAAGGCGCCATGAGGCCCGCAATGAGCCGCATGAGGGTAGTCTTTCCGGCGCCGTCAGGACCGATCACCGCCGTAAGCTCTCCCCTTTTCACGGAAAGGGACAGATGGTCCAGGGCAGGAAGGACGCCCCCTTTGATGGCAAATCCTTTATAAAGGTCTTTGGCCCTGATTACAGAGTCTTCCAATGTCATCACCCTTTACAGTCCGATTTTTACCGTAGCCGGCATGCCCATGCGCAGTCTGTTTTCCGGATCTGTCACATACACACGCACCTCATAGAGAAGGGCTGTGCGGAGTTCCGAGGTCTCCACATTTTTCGGCGTAAACTCAGCGGTGGAGGAAATATATCCGATCTGGCCCTTCACCGGATTTTTAGGATCACTGTCTGTATACACCCTGGCGTCCATGCCTTCATGGATTTTGCCCAGATCCCCTTCCTTCACATACACCCGTACCCATTTCTTCGTATTCAGGGACATGCGGAACACCGGCTTCTGGGGAGAAGCCATATCCCCCACTTCCATAAGACGGGACCGGATGACGCCGTCCTGGGGCGCCGTCAGTTCCGACTGGGACAAGGTATACTCTTCCTGCTTCAGCGTATTCTTAAGCGCATCCAGCTGGGCTTCCCCGGCCGCCACATCTTCGCTTCTGGGGCCGGCCACAGCCAGATTCTGTGCTTCCTCTGCCTCATTCACCTTTGCCTCGGCCACCTGAAGCTTCGTCCTGGCATCTTCAAGGACCTGGCGGCTTACGGACTTGCCGCCGGAAGCCTGGAAAGCATCCTGTTTTCTCTGGTAATCAGAAGTCAGAAAATCCTTTTCTGCCCGGGCTTCCCGGACCTTGGCTTCAGCGCTCCGCAGATCTTCTTCCCTGGTGCCGTTATGGAGCTTATCTACCACTGCCTGCTGGGCATTGATCTGGGAACGAGTAATGTCCATGCGATGCTCCAGATCCGCCGTGTCCAGCTTCGCCAGCACCTGTCCCTTCTTCACTGCATCCCCTTCCTCCACAAGGATATCGGAAATACGGTCGCTGTTCTTAAAGGCCAGTGACACCTCCCGGAGATCTACATTGCCATAGAGCACCAGCTGATGCGCCGCCTCTTCCGCCGCTTTGCGGCTCCTGTACTCATAGCACCCAAAGCCCACGGCCAGTATAAGAAGAACTGCTATGAGGATAAAGGCTTTTTTATGCTCCCTGCATTTTTCAAACATACTATGCACCTCACATTTTTATATTAAACACGCCCTTCAAACACGCCCTTCGGGCGTGAGGGTTCAAAGGGTTCTAAAGGTTCAAAGGGTTCAAAAGGTGAAGGGGCGCGGCTGGCGCCGCGGGTTGGGTAGAAGGTTTGCTCGCTTCGCCCTGAGGGCGATGAGTATAAAGAACTATCCGCACCGCTTCGCAAAGCTCGTTCCCTAAGAACGCCACCTATGCCATCCCGGGAGAATCGGACAGCCGGAAGCTGATAGGCCTCTCTCTATTTTCTCCCTTTTTCCAGACCCTCATCCAGCGGTTTCCAACCGCCGCCCAATGCTTTGAAGAGAGATACCATGTCGGTGAGTTCCTTTCCTTTGGACAGGGTATAGTTCTGGTCCAGGGACAGATAATGGCGCTCTGCGTCCAGAACTCCCATGTAGTCGGAAAGACCGTAGGTGAACTGGTTCTGTGACAGATCCAGTGCTTCTTTGGCCTTATTTCTTCCCTGTTCCAGAGAGTCCTTCCGGATCTTATCCTGGCTGATGGCAGTCATGGCGCTACGTACTTCACCGGCCGCCTTGAGCACCGTATTTTCATAGGCACTCTGCATTTCTTTTTCCTTTTCGCTCTGTACCCTTACATTTCTTTTCAGCGCGCCGCCGTTAAATAAGGGATAGGATACCTGAGGCATAATGCCGAAGGCGTGGCTGCCGGCAGAGAAGAGGCCACCGGAAAGGGCTGCCAGCCCCAGCACGCCCAGAATGGAAAACTTCGGCTTCATTTCCGCCTTTGCTTCCTTTGTCTTTGCTATCTGCGCAGCCCAGGCCATTTCCGCCGCGCGCACATCCGGCCGCTGGCGAAGCACCTCTGCCGGAATGGCATTGTACATGGCGCTGTCGATATCCGGAAGAGGCGAAGGGGTAAGGAGCTTATCATTCAGCGCCCCCGGTACCGTGCCGGTGAGAATGGAAATCCGATTGGCTGTATCTGCGATTTCCGTCTTCAGCTCCGGCACTTTCGCTTCCGACTCATGAAGGGTATAGGACGCCTGGTCTGCCGGCAGGGATGAGAGAAGGCCCGCATTTTCATTCACCTGAAGAAGGGCGAGATTCTCTTTCTGGTTATGGATATGGGCTTCCGTCACCGCCAGCTCCTCCTGCAGGGTGCGGAGGGTGATGTAATTCATGGCCACTTCCGCCGAAAGGGATACCCAGGTGGAGTAGAGGGCCGCCCTTTGGGCTTCCAGCGATTTTTCCGACGCCTTTACTTTAGACCGGTTTTTGCCGAAGAAATCCGGTTCCCAGGACGCATCCAGTCCGGTGTAGGTAAGATTATGGCTGTTATCGATGGTCATGCCCGGCACTTTTTCCAAAGCTGACGGAGTGACATCGGTGATCACCCCTTCCGGTGCCTCTGCCCTCACCCATCCGGCGCCTGCATTCACCCAGGGTACCAGGGATGCTTTCGTCATGCCCAGCGCCTCCCTGGCCTGTTTCAGTCTTGACTCTGCCTGGGCCAGGTCACGATTATGGTCCAGGGCGGTGTAAATCAGGGAGTCCAGGGTATCATCATGAAATACTTTCCACCATTCCGCCAGCACCTCCGGCGAAAGGGTGGCTCCCTTTTCTTCTGTGAAATAGGGGTTCCCGTACATGGACGCCAGAGCCGTCCATGACGTTTTCTCAAGATTCACCGGTTCCTCTGCTTTTCCGGAAAGGGGAACCATGCAAAAAGCAGCCGCTAACAGGGAAACCATGCCAAGGGCTGCTTTTCTTTTTTTATCCATGCCGCCACCTCCTTACAAGCTGGATATGCATGAAAGGGAAGGACATCCGATGCCTGTCCCTGTCTGATTGATTTTCTATTCCTATTATATATAATTCAAATTTGAATTTCAATTTCTCCTTCCTGCTCTTCTTACCTTATATATTATATCGAAAATATTGCGTTCCCCTGTAAATAAGCGTATAATGAAAAACCGTAGCATCTCTTTTTACTTATATAGGAGGATTCTCTTGATTTCCAAAATACAATCCATTCTTTCCCATATCAAACTGATCCATCAGATTGCCCTGGGCCTGGTGCTTGGCATTCTGCTGGCCGTCACCCTTCCCCAGTCAGTACCCTTCCTTACCGTATTCGGTGACCTCTTTGTGAAAGCATTAAAGAGCGTGGCGCCGGTACTGGTATTTTTCCTTGTCATCAATGCCATTGCTCAGAAGAAACCAAACCAGAAAGGCAGCATGAAGCCCATCGTCACCCTGTACATGACAAGCACCTTCCTGGCTTCCATCATTGGCGTATCCTTTTCCTTCCTTTTCCCCACCACCCTCACCCTGCAGGCCGCTGCCGATGCAGGAAGCACCGCGCCGCCCAGCGGCATCGGGGAAGTGCTCTTCAACCTGGTGATGAGCACCATTGACAATCCGGTCAGCGCCCTCTTGAAGGCTAATTACATCAGCATCCTTATCTGGGCCGTCATTTTCGGTATTGCCATGAAATCCATGGGAACGGACAGCACGAAACAATTCCTCGATGATACTGCCAAAGCAGTGACAAAGATCGTAGGCTGGGTCATCCATCTGGCGCCCCTGGGCATTATGGGCCTGGTAGCCAATTCCGTAGGCAGCCAGGGCGTTTCCGCCCTTCTGGGCTACCTCCATCTCCTGGCCGTCTTAATCGGTGCCTATGGCGCCGTGGCCCTGGTGATGAACCCTTTGCTTGTATTTTCCAGAGTTCATAGAAATCCCTATCCCCTGGTGCTGACCACATTAAAGGAAAGCGGCGTCTACGCCTTCTTCACCAGAAGCAGCGCCGCCAATATTCCGGTGAACCTTAACCTCTGCCGCCGTCTGGGACTGGATCCGGACATGTACTCCATCTCCATCCCCCTGGGGGCTGCGGTAAATACGGCCGGCGCTTCTGTCACCATTTCCGTTCTTTCCCTGGCCGCTGCCCATACCCTGGGCATCGACGTGGACATTCCCACAGCCTTCCTCCTCTGCCTGGTAGCCACCATCGGCGCCTGCGGAGCTTCCGGAGTGGCCGGCGGCTCCCTCCTCCTCATCCCCGTGGCCTGCGCCTCCTTCGGCATCAGCAGCGACATTTCCATGCAGGTGGTAGGCGTAGGATTTATTATTTCCGTACTGGAAGATGCCTGTGAAACAGCCCTCAACAGCTCCAGCGACGTTCTCTTTACTGCCACGGCGGAATTTGAAAAGCGAAGAAAAGAAGGAATCCTCAAAAGCTCCGACATGGTGCTAGGCGCAGAGGATAAGTCATAAAAATAGTTTCCTGCCGTGATGAATCACACTGTTTCCACATCAGACAGGAAACCCTTCGCCTACAGTTTCCTGCCCCCATGAATCGCATTGCTCCCACATCGGACAGGAAACCTTTCGCCTACAGTTTCCTGCCCCCATGAATCGCATTGTTCCCAAGCCGGACAGGAAACCTTTCGCCTACAGTTTCCTGCCCCCATGAATCGCATTGTTCCCAAGCCGGACAGGAAACCTTTCGCCTACAGTTTCCTGCCGTGATGATTCCCAATGCGCCACACCGGACAGAAAACCATCCCACAATAAAAAATACCCGCCAGTCACAATGATGACTGACGGGGACTTTTTATTTCTCAGCACTTTTTCAAAACTTTGACGATTTCTCCCATATAAATGCTGTGGTTATTGCCGGCCTGTCTGCCGGAATTCCACCTTTCATAGGTTTCCTTATCCGTATAGAATTCCTCTTTCATTTCATGGGTATAAATCTTCCGGCATACCAGGATGAGATCCGCTTCTTCCAGACCCACCGCTTCATCGCCGATGGCATAGGGATGAAGGCCGCTGCCTTCGAATTTATCACCGTCCCTGCCGGAGTGGGAGCCCATGTAGGATTCCTTCGGCTTATAGGATACAGGCGGGAAAGACAGGGTAAAATAATCCTGGGCATCCAGGATGGTCTTGGTGAAACGGCTCTGACGGATATAGATGGATGCCACCGGTTTTCTCCACATTACGCCGAAGCCGCCCCAGGTCACCAGCATGGGATTGCATTTTTCTTTATTGCCTGCTGTGACAATGCAGTAATCAGCGAGTTTTGTAAACGGATTCAATCCGCATTCTTCCACAGGGATTTCTTTAAAAGACATAGCAAGTCTCCTCTCATTTCATAAAATCTATATGGATTATACCATTTTCTCAAATCATTCTAAAGAGAAATGATAAGGATTGTCAAATTATGATAGAATAGCAAAAGCATCTGATTCATTTAAGGAGGATTCATGAGCCAAAATAAAGCTGATTTCCTACTCTTTACGGCCGCCTTCGTATGGGGCAGTTCCTATGGATTTATGAAACTGGGCGCAGAGACCATGCCGCCTGTCTCCATTGCCGCACTGCGATGCCTTTTTGCCTTCTTCATCCTGCTCCCCTTCTTTATGAAGCGCCTTCGGAAGACCGACGGGAAAATACTGAAATACAGCGCCATCACCGGATTTCTCATTGCCGGTGTCTTTATCGGCGTCATCTACGGAGTCATCGGCACCTCTGCCTCCACGGCGGGATTTCTGATTTCCACTTCTGTCATTATGGTGCCCATCCTTCACGGCCTGTGGATTCAGAGGATGCCTTCTTTCCCCATCATGCTGGGCACTGTCATTGTCACCGCCGGACTTTTCATCCTGAACGGCGTCACTTCCATCAGCCTGGACAAGGGATTCGTGCTCTGCCTCCTGGCCGCTTTCCTCTATGCCCTGGATATCCTCTTCACCAATACCTTCGTTTCTAAAGTAGACAGCCTCCTTCTGGGCCTATGGCAGATGGGCTTTGCCGGAATCATAGCCGGTGCCGTCAGCCTTCTTCTGGAAGCGCCCCGGCTGCCTTCTACACTGCCGGAATGGAGCGCCATTCTGGGGCTGGCGGTCTTCTCTTCCGCCTACGGCTTTACCATCCAGGCGGTGGCCCAGGAATACACCACCCCTGAAAGAGCAGGCTTCATCTTCTCCCTGGAGCCCGTGTTCGCCGCCATTTTCGCCTACTTCTTCCTCGGTGAAAACATGGGCATAGGCGAACTGGCCGGTGCCGCTCTCATCCTCCTGGGCGTATGGGCCGCCGGAGGAACATTAAAACTGCCGGCATGGATAAAGAGCCGCTGAAAATTGTGGTGGCGGCTTCGCCTTTGACACACCTTCGGTGTGAGGGTTCAGGGACGCGCCTTTGGCGTGCACAGCGAACATGATTTGCACTATGCGAACTGGATTTGTAAGGGAGCATCAGCGACCTGAAAATCCAGTGAGTCAGTGACAGCAGTGGATGAAGGAGCAAAAGGACGAGAAGTAAAAAGCCGAAAAATTTTCAGTCTTATTCCAATTCCTCCACCAGTTTCCTGACTTCATCCAGGGAGCAGGAAAAGGAGCCCTGCATGATGTCCTTTCCACCGCCGCGGCCGTGGAGTCGGGTGTTCCACTCTTTGAGGAGGGGCTTCAGATTCACGGTGCCGCTGCCGATGGCGTAGTTCAGCGCCTTCTCATCCTTTTTGGAGAGAAGGAAGAAAAGGGTATCCGGCTTTTCTCCCATCAGGTATTCGCAGAATTTCCGAAGTTCCATGGGGGCCATGGTTTCTTCATAGAGAAGCACCGCTTTCTTTCCTTCCGGCAGGGAAGCCGCCCGCATAGCAAAGTAATGGCGGTTCATGTCGTTGATTTTCTGCCGGAGCTCTGCCATATCCTTTTCCATCTTTTCCACAGCCTTCACTGTTTCATAGGGTTTGACGGAAAAACGGACTGCTATATCCCGGTTCAAATCATGGACCCTGTCATAATCCTCCATAGCCCACCGGCCGCAGGCCAGTTCGATACGCACGCCGCCTTTATGGTTCATAAGGGACAGCACCTTGATCAGCCCGATTTCTCCCGTTCTTGCCACATGGGTGCCGCAGCAGGCGCAGATATCGCCGCCGGGAAATTCTACAATCCGCACCTTGCCGGTGAGCTCGATTTTACTCCGGTAAGGAATAGTTTTCAGTTCTTCTTCCGTGGGGAAGGTAATTCTCGTTTCCACATTGCTGTAAATCAGCTGATTGGCTTCCTTCTCGATTTCCAGGGCCTCTTCCATGGTCATGGGGCCGCTGAAATCCACGGTGACCACCTTGTCCATATGGAAGCCCACATTGTCGTAGCCGAATTTCTTATGCACCAGGCCGGAGTAAATATGCTCTCCCGAATGGTTCTGCATGAAATCAAAGCGCCGCTGCCAGTCAATGTTTCCATGCACCCTGCTTCCCACGTCCAGAGGCTTGTCGGTATAATGGACCACTACACCCTCTTTCCGGTGTACATCAAGCACCCGGGCATCGCCCAGGGTCCCCTGGTCCCCCGGCTGCCCGCCGCCTTCGGGATAAAAAGCGGTGTCGTCCAGCACTACCTCATAGCCCTTCTTCCCCTTCGTGCAGCTCACTACTACACCGTCAAAGTCCTTCATGTAGGCATCTTTATAAAAAAGTTCATTCATTTCATCCATCATTCTTTCCTCCTTGTATGGGTTTATCATGCCACAGATGGCCCGGAGTTTCCAGTGGTATTTTGATGGTCTTCTCTGTGGCCCGGGTTCAGAGGGTTCATTGGACACGCCTGTGAACGGTCAGCCGAC
>ULYR01055686.1_pt1 | contig 42666 bp, 39 predicted proteins | sample 1962341 | NCBI WGS metagenome assembly ULYR01 (sample SAMEA4835868, study PRJEB28245) | human gut metagenome | biome: gut microbiome; material: fecal sample | place: Denmark | collected 2008 | reverse complement strand
ACTACTAATAAATACATATTAAAGTAAGCGATAACTTACTATTTTTCTAATTTTATTTTTTTCCATTCTTCTTTTATTTTTCTTATTACTGATATAATTAAAATTGCTTAAATATTCCCTAAAAATTCAAATATTTTATTATAATATGTTTCTGGCTCTTTGTACTTAGAGTCTGTATGTCCTGCATCATGTATTATTAGCTTATCTTTTTTACAATTTGCTGCTTCATATAGTTCTTCACACATATATTCGGGTACAAAATCGTCTGCATCTCCATGTATAAATAAAATTGGTGTTTTATTATTTTTTACTTGTTCTAATGCAGATGCTTCTTTTATATCATAATTTGCTCTTATGTTTGCAACTATTTCAAACATATTTAGTATAGGAAATGTTGGTAAATTAAACCTTGCTTTTGCCTCTGATGCAAATATGTCCCAAACTGATGTATAACCGCTATCTGCTATTATTGCTTTTACATTTGTAGGTAAGTCCTTACCTGATGCCATTAAGACTGTTGCTGCTCCCATTGATGAACCATGTAGTATAATTTCTGCATTTTCATTTTGCTTAATAATTAAATTTATCCAACATTGTAAATCTTCTTTATCTAGCCACCCCATTCCTATATATCCTCCATCACTTTCACTACATGCTCTCATACTTGGAATTAAAACATTATAGCCTTCTTTTGAAAAATGCATTCCTATTGAAATTATAGAATTTGGAGTTGAACGATAACCATGTAATATTATTGCCCATTTGTTACTTGATTCATCTTTTATATATTGTGTCCCTCTTAAAGTAATTCCGTCTTTTGCTTTTACTTCTACTTTTTTATTCTCAATAGTTTCAGACCATTCATTTGCTAATTGTTTTTCATTCTTTTTATTTTCTTCTATAATTTTTTCTGCTTCATTATCTATGTTTGCAACTGTTATTGAATCTGCATTTTTTACTTCTCTATCTCCGCCATTTCCAGTTCTTAATATAGCATAGTTCACAAAATAATTTCCAATTCCAATAGTAGCAACTATACTAATTATAACTATAATTAATACTGCAATTAGTAATCTTTTTAACAATATTTTATTTTTTTCTTCCATCTCTATTTCCCCTCATATTAATTTTAATACATTATAACATAGAAATTAGTAAATTAATTGTAATTGACTTATTAGTATAAATTGAGGTAAATACCTATCTAGCCTACTTCTTGTTAAGATTTGTTTTTGTTTACATACCTATAAATAAGTAAGTATATTAAAATTAAGCCAGACACTCCAATTAAAGCAACACCTATATTATCAATATATAATTTATCTTTTTCATTACTTGTTTGCCATCCAAATTACTATTTTTTCTTTATAATCACTTAATTGTAATTTATAATTATTTTTTACCTATCTTTGTCAAAAATCGTACTCCATATTCAATAGATAATTGGAATATTCTCCATTTATTATTTTTCATTCTTACAAAGTCCCAATATAAAAGCATTATTTATCCTTTTTTAGTCTTTTAGCCTCTTCTAATAATTTATCAAAATCAGAAATATATATTTTATCCTGAATTATCCTATATTTTTCAAATTCTGTTTCAGCATGTAATTTCGCCATTTCTGCAGATATTTTACCATTGTTTTTTAATACTTCATGATCCCATAATGTTAAAAATCCATTTAATCTCTCTTCCCAATCAGCCATTGTCATAGGAATATGTCTCATTGCTTGCATCTCAGCCAAGTCTAAATATGCAGAAACCATTCTTTCTAACTGTGCAATTTCATTTTCAGATATTGTATATAATTTTTGCTGCAGTATTTCCTGAAACTGCATAATGAAGTTTGTTTTGTACATTAGAAAAAAATCTTATTGTGGATTTTGCCGTCTTATCATAATCTATTGAAGTCGCATAAATGTCTGTAATTTTTTGATAAAATTTTCTTTCAGACATTCTTATTTCTCTTATTCTTTCTAGTTACTCTTCAAAATATTTCTCTGTTAAGATTGATCCACCATTTTTTAATCTTTCATCGTCCATTACCCAACCTTTAATAGTAAAATCCTTTACTATCTGATTAGCCCATTTTCTAAATTGTACTGCTCTTTCATTATCTACCTTTACATTTTTTATATGTTGATTAATTGCAGATATTGATACACCATATAATGTTGCCAGCATTTTTTAGGTCGCTCCTCCTTTATATATTATTGCTTTTCCTTATCCTTCTTAATTTGCTTAGCATATCTATCTTCTTCGCTAAACACACATCCACAATACTTTTGCATATACAAGCCAAGTTCACGCGCTTCAGCTTGTCCCTCTCTAAAACCTGGACGAAAATCTCTATATAAAAAAGTCAATCCATATTTATCAGCCATCTCTTGACCTATATTTTTAAGAGCTTCGTGATTTTGATATGGACTAATTAACAATGTAGTAGAAAAAGTATCATATCCATTCTCTTTAGCATATTTAGCAGTTTGCTCAAGTCTAATTCTATAGCAATATTTAACACATCTATTTTCCAAATCATTTACGACATTTTTGCAAAAATCCCTTAATCCATAATTTTCATCAAAAATTGCATTTATTCCTATTGATTTGGTATATTCCTTTAAAGTATCTCTTCTTGCCTTATATTCCATATAAGGATGTATATTAGGATTAAACCAATATACTGTTGGCTCTATTCCTTCTTCTCTTAAGCTTTTTATGCAATATACACTACAAGGTGCACAGCATGTATGTAATAATAATTTCATTTTTTCCTCCTTGCTAATTTGGGGTCGGTCCTTTTTTTCGCATGCGAAAAAAAGGACCGACCCTATTTTCACACTACCCTAAATATGGATATCCTAAATGCTGATATGCTGGTGGCATAACAATTCTACCTCTTGGAGTACGTGAGATAAAACCAATTTGAATTAAATATGGTTCATACACATCTTCAATTGTATCAATTTCTTCTCCAAGTGACACCGCAATTGTTTCAATCCCAACTGGTCTACCTTGATATTGAGTTATCATAACTTCCAACATTCTTCTATCCACTTCGTCTAAACCTAGTTCATCTATTTCAAGTTGATTTAATGCATGTTTTGCAATCTTCAAAGTAATTTCTCCATCTCCCAAAACAGCTGCATAATCTCTAACTCTTTTTAATAATCTATTTGCAATTCTTGGGGTTCCTCTTGACCTTCTGGCAATCTCCATTGCTGACTCATCATCTATCTCAACTCCCAAAATTCTTGCTGACCTTTTAACAATTACCTGCAAATCTTCTGGTGAATACAATTCCAATTTATGAATAATTCCAAATCTATCTCTTAATGGTGTTGTAAGTGAACCTGCCTTTGTTGTAGCACCAATCAAAGTAAATTTTGGCAAATCTATTCTGATAGATTTTGCACTTGGTCCTGTGCCAATTACAATATCTAATGTAAAATCTTCTAATGCAGGATACAATATTTCTTCCACATTTTTGCTCAATCTGTGGATTTCATCTATAAACAATACATCAAATTCTGAAAGTGTAGTCAAAATTGCAGCTAAATCGCCTGGCTTCTCAATTGCAGGTCCTGATGTAATTTTGATATTTGAATGCATCTCATTTGCAATTATATTTGCAATTGTTGTTTTTCCTAATCCTGGAGGTCCATAAAATAAGCAGTGATCAAGTGGTTCCCCTCTCTTTTTTGCTGCTTCTATATATATTTTCATATTTTCTTTTACTTTTGTTTGACCAATATATTCGTCTAGTGATTGTGGTCTTAATGAATTTTCCAATCGTTCTTCTTGTCTATTTTCTAGTTCTGGTCTAATTACTGAATTCTCTTCCATATCAACATGCCTTTCAATTTTTCTTTGTTAAAATTATATCAAAATTGCTTCAATATTTCAATGCATATTTTCACTATTCTCTAATATTATTTATAAGATATAAAGTTGTACTTTTTAGAAAGGATATTGCCTTGAAAGTTTTAAAAGTTTTCATATTAAATACAATAATTTTATTGCTAAGTTCAGTCATTTTACAAATTATCAATATGTTTTTTAGCATATATATTTCAAACACCATTGGTGAAGAAGCTGTTGGAGTATTCACTCTTGTTATGTCTGTCTATATGTTTGGAATTACTTTAGCTTCTGCCGGAATAAATATTTCTGCCACCAGAGTTGTTTCAGAAGAACTTGCATCTAACAATGAACTTGGTGCAAAAAAAGCTGCTCAAAGATGTGTACTTTTCAGTCTGCTTTTTGGGCTATCTGCAAGTGTAATATTTTTCGTATCAGCTGATTTTATCACCATTCATTGCTTACATAGTAAAATCAGCAAAAATGTAATATATCTTATTTGTATAGCCCTTCCATTTATTTCTATGTCATCTGCTGTAAATGGTTATTTTACTGCAGTTAGACGTGTTTATAAAAATGCATTAGCAAAATTTTTCGAAGAATTTGTAAAAATTTTATTTACTGCTATTTTATTAAAATCACTTATGCCTGATGATATAAATTATGCCTGTTACGCCCTAATTTTAGCAGATGTAATTTCAGAAGTAACTTCATTTGCGCAACTATATTTTCTATATATCCGTGATAAAAAAGGTTCACTTTCTGAATCACGTTATCGTGACCTAGATAGTTACAACAAGAGAATTTTGCGCATCACAATACCAGTTGCTTTAACCTCCTATTTACGTTCAGGCTTATCAACTATAAAACAATTGATTATCCCTTCAAGCTTGCAAAAAAGTGGAATGAACTCATCAAATTCTCTAATAGCTTATGGAATTGTAAATGGAATGGCCATGCCAGTAATCATGTTTCCTGTTATTTTAGTTACTAGTTTTAGTGGATTACTGATACCTGAATTTTCACGATTTCATGCTCAAGGCAAAAATAAAAAAATAAGAAGCCTCTCAATTCTTATTTTGAGTTGTACTCTTATTTTTTCAGTTCTTGTTGCTATTGCAATCTTTATGTTTTCTGATGAAATTAGCACTATAATTTATCATAAATCTGAAATAGCTAAATATATCCGTATCCTTTCGCCCTTAATTGTTATTATGTATCTTGATATTGTTATTGACCGGAATTTTAAAAGGATTGGATGCCCAAGTTGATGTTATGATAATTAATATTTTTGATTGCTTAATTACCATTACTTTTATTTGTTTTTTAGTCCCTTTTTTGGGGTTTAGTGGCTATATTATATCTATTTTTATTAGTGAAGTAATTGACTTCTCTTTGAGTGGTTTCAAGCTTTTGAAGAGATTGAAGTGTTAAAAAAGTGACAAGAAAAACACCGACCCCAAATTGACAAGGTTGTCAATTTGGGGTCGGTGTTTTTCTTGTCACTATTCCATCTCAATTATAGCATGTAACATTGAATCATCCTCACTTTTTACAGCTACAATATGTTTTCCGTTTTCAAAAGAATATTTGCACTTTACAGTTTCACCTAGCTTAATTTCTCTCTTATATGTAATCCTCAAATTATTCAAATGATCTCCTCTATATACCTCATCTGGCAAAGCTTCATTTGCCAAATCAACATAATTCAAATTATGCATATGATTATTAACATCAATATCTGCTCTTCTTACTTGATAATATGTTTCTTCCTGATATTGTTCAGGTTCCTTTATTTTAGGAAAATCCTCATTCTCGTCAAATGAAAACATCTCTAATTCAGGTTGATATGCACTTAATAAGTCAGCATCAATTCTAACTATCTTTCCTTTTTCTGTATCTACTAACACCCATTTAGTTGTTGCAACTGCAATAACATTATTTTGCTCATCATATAGTTTGAAATCACGGAAAGCATAACATCTTATTGCATTTCTAGACCAAGTTACAGCTTTTATTTTTTCAGCATAATTAGGTCTTCTAACTATTTTCAATTTCCATTCAATTAGTACCCACGATAAGTGTGTTCTTTCGATATCTAAAACTCCATATCCAGCTATATCTGAGTGTTTTCCTCCTACATCTTCTAAATAACTTAATATCGCCTTATTTGTAGCTTTATTATCTTTTCCTATGTCTGATAATTTTATTCTATATCCTTCTTCTACAATCATTTTGATTCCTCCATCTGTCAATTTGGGGTCGGTCCTTTTTTTCGCATGCTAAAAAAAGGACCGACCCTAAATTAGCATAAAAAAATAAAATTAATATCCTGGTTTTTCAAGCAGTTTAAACATATTTTTCTTATATTTTTCTACACCTGGTTGATTAAATGGATTTACCCCTAAAATCATGCCAGACATAGCACAAGCCTTCTCAAAGAAATAGATTAAATGTCCAACTGTTTCTTCAGATAATTTTGGTAATTCTATTACAATATTAGGAACATCACCAGAAACATGTGCATCTATTGTTCCTTCCATTGCCTTTTTATTTACAAAGTCTAGACCTTTTCCAGCAAGATAATTTAATCCATCCAAATTGTCTTCCTCTTCTTTTATTGTTATATCTGAACTTGACTTTTCTATTCTTATTACTGTCTCAAATAAATTTCTTCTTCCCTCTTGAATATATTGTCCCATAGAATGTAAATCTGTTGTAAAATCTACACCTGCTGGGAAGATTCCAAGTTGGTCTTTTCCTTCGCTTTCTCCAAATAATTGCTTCCACCATTCTGTAAAATAGTGCATTTTTGGTTCATAATTTACTAATATTTCTGTATTTTTGTATAATTTATATAAAATATTTCTTACTATTGCATATTGATAACATGCATTATATTTCAAATTTGCATCTTCATATTTCAATTGAGCTGTTCTTGCTCCATCCATTAACTTATCTATATCAATTCCAGCAACTGCTATTGGCAATAGTCCAACTGGAGTTAATACTGAATATCTTCCTCCTACATTGTCTGGAATTACAAATGTTTCATATCCTTCTGATTTTGCAAGTGTTTTCAATGCTCCTTTTTCTTTATCTGTTGTTACATAAATTCTACTTCTTGCTTCTTCAATTCCATATCTGTTTTCAAGCATCTCTCTAAAAATTCTGAATGCTATTGCAGGCTCTGTTGTCGTTCCAGATTTTGAAATTACATTTACTGAAAAATCCTTTGTTCCAAGCACTTCTATTAAATCATTTATATAATTTGGGCTCAAATTGTTTCCAACATACAAAATTTGTGGATGTTTTCTTTTTGATTCTGGTAACAAATTATCAAATGTATTTGTCAAACTTTCGATTACAGCTCTTGCTCCTAAATAAGAACCTCCAATTCCTATTACTATAAGCACTTCTGAATCTTCTCTTATTCTTTGTGCAGCTTTTTTTATTCTTTCAAACTCTTCTTTATCATAATTTGTTGGCAATTCTAACCATCCAACAAAATCATTCTCGTCATTTGCTCTTTTATGTAGCTCTTTGTGGATTTGCTCTACATTTTCCTTATATTTCATTATTGCTTTTTGCTCTATTCCTGTGTGTTTTAAATTAAGTTTTAAATTTAACATAAACTTCACTATCCCTTGTATTTATTTAGATTTTTATTGGTTCTATCTATAAACCTTTTTATGCTCTCAATTCATCAACTATAACTTTGTAATCTGATGCTGCAAGTATTGCAGATCCTGCTACTAGCACATTTGCACCTGCATCTTTAACTCTTTGAGCTGTTTTTAAATTGATTCCTCCATCAACTTCAATATCAATGTCTATATTCTTTTTATCTATATAACTTTTTAATGTTGAAATTTTTGCTAACATATCTGTTATTAATGTTTGTCCACCTTTTCCAGGCTCTACTGTCATTACTAAACATGTGTGAATATATGGCAAATATTCATAAACCTCTTCTATATTAGTTTCAGGTTTTACTGCAATTCCAACTCTTGCTCCTCTTTCTTTTATTAGTTTGATATTTTCCATTACTTGTTCTTTATCTTTACAGGCTTCTAAATGAAATGTTATTATATTAGGTTCAACTGTTGAAAATACTTCAATTGCTGTCTTTACATCTTCTACCATTAAATGAATATCCATTGGTAAATTTGAAATTCTTTTAAGATAACTGCTATATTCTACCATGTCATGATATGTGTCTTTCATGACAAATTTTCCATCCATTACATCTATGTGAAAATAATCTATTTTTGATTTTTCTAAAGTCAAAAATGTTTCCGCTTCTCTCCCTTTTTCTACTGTAAGGATTGATGCTGATACTTCTACCATCTTATTTCCTCCTTTTTCCTTTTATGCTTATATTTTACTATTAGATTAGAAAAATAGCAAGAGAAAGTAATAAAAAAAGGCTATGAGAGTGAATATTCCCACTCATCATAGCTAAATTTTATTGTGCTAATTTAATTATTATTTCTTTTCCCTTATTTGTAAATATGTGTACAGAAATTTCATCTGTTGCATCAAATGTAGTTAAATCAAATGTCTGAGTATAATTGATAATTTTATTTTCACCCTCTGGAACACCATATCCACTTGTTCCATTTTGAGCTACATCAAACCTTTTTCCATCTGATGTTTCAGCATATTCTTTTTGCAATAGCATTTTATCTGAAATTTTCTTAATATAATCTGAACGATATAAATCATAATCTACTTCATCTGTTAAAAGCATTTCTGGAATAAATATTTTAAATGATGTTTTGTTTATACTTGTTTCAATTTTATTTATATCAATTTTTTCATTGTTGCAAGATTTAACTTTATATTCAACTGATTTTCTATTGTAAAATTGCTCTGGAACATCAACTTCAAATTTCCAATCACCGTAATACCAATCATTTAATGGTTGTTCTTTTGCATCTTTTCTAACATGAATTCTTGAACATGTTACATATAATTTCTTACTTTTTGGAAAATTGATTCCTGATGATGTAGCTGTCAAATGATACATTAATTCATTGCCATTGATTATTTCATCGTCTGAATTCATGCTGTATGCACCACTATATATATTATAGTTAGCTTTTGCCTCTTCTTCTGTTTTATATTTTTGCTTAATCTCTTCTGTTTGCAATTCATTAGTAGCAAAAATTATATTTTCGTTTTCGTCTACAATTTTCAAATCATATAAATCCATTCCGAATTTCATATCATTAATATTATATTTTTCACTAAATTTAACCCTAAAATTCATGTCAAAATTTTCGTTATCCATTATGAAAGAATCTACTGAAATTCCAATTCCATCATATTCTTGGAACTCTGAATTTACCTCTGCAACATATCCATTATTTACTGCATTTTCAACACCTTTGCTACTATTATATCCAAACTTTTTAGCAATAATGTCTTTCGCGAATACTCCTCCTGCCACTGTAACCATTAAACAACATGCTATTGCTGAAACTTTTAATATATTTTTATTTAATTTTTTCACCAATTTCTCCTCCTCTTGAAAGCAAGATATAGAAATTGTTGTTTTCACCCTCTCTAATATTTTTTCTTTATCCATCATAACTATATCCTCCTTTTTCTAATTCTTTTTTTAACTTTTTTCTTATTCTGTAAAGCCTAGACTTTACTTTAAATTCAGGAATATTCATAATATTAGCTATTTCTTTTATTTTTCTAGATGAATAATAATATAAATTGAATATTGTAATATCTTCTTGTTTTAATTGATTGGTTGCTTTACGAATAAGTTCTGTTTTCTCCCTTTCTTCATATACCATATCAATATCTTTCAAATCTCTGATTACATTTTCATAATCAGAGATATCGCAATTTATATTAATCACCCTTGTCTTTTCTCTAACTAAATTTCTTGCAACTCCTGCTATATATGATGTAATCTGCTTTTCTTTATCTAATTTTTCTGTATTTTTCCATAAGATAAAAAATGTGTCTGCTATTATTTCTTCTTCATCTTCTTCTGTGATGTTTTTTCCTACCATATTTTTTACAACTTTGTTTACATATCCACTATATTCATCAACTATTTTTTCTAAATTAAGTCTATCGTTTTCTATATAATTTTTTATTTTGCTTCTTTCTTCCAATTTAGATCTAAACTCCTTTTCTTAAGATATCTTACACCTTTATATTGATTAAAAAAATAAAAAAGTTACATTTTTTTCAAAATTTTATTGACAATTAGTCTATTTGCCTGTATACTTATATTGATTTTTTTCAAATTTTTAATTCTTATATTTTTTATTTTTATTATTGTTGAATCAAAGGAGGTGATATCTATGACAATTGATCAAAAACTTGATTTAATTTTAAATAAGCTTGAAGGGCATGATAAAAAATTTGATGCTATTGAAGATAGGCTTAATAAAATTGAAAACAGACTCAATGAACATGATAAACGTTTTAATGCTATTGAAGCAAAACTTGATGAACACAACAAACGTTTCAATACTATTGAAACAAAACTTGATGAACACAACAAACGTTTCAATACTATTGAAGCAAAACTTGATGAATATAATAAAAGATTTGATAGTATCGAATTAAAGATTACAATATTCGAAGCAAATAACAGAGAAGAACATGAAAAAATATTCAAACATCTAGACTCTCTTAATTCTTCTTTTATAAAATTTGAATCTGAAGGTTCAGACAAATTCAAAATCTTATTTGATGCTCACAAAGACTTTTTAGAACATAAAGACATATTCACTCATGAATTATCCAGCTTAGACAAATTCGTAAAACAAAATTCATATCGAATATCCAAATTAGAAAAAAATTGCAGTTAGATTTTAAATCAAAAGCCCTATGTTAGTTCTTAACCTAACATAGGGTCCTTTAAATTACCATCTATACTTTTCTTTTTCCTTTAATTCCTCATAAATTTTGCAATATCTTTCATATCTTTCTTGTGAAATCTTTCCCGCTTCAATAGCCTTTTTTATTCCGCAATTCTCTTCTTTTATATGAGTACAGCCTACAAACTCACACTCCTGTATCTCTTGTTTAAACTCTTTAAAATACTTATCTAAATCAACCGATTCAATTTCTGATATTTCAAAGCTTGAAAATCCTGGAGTATCTGCAATATATGTATTTTCTTCTAGTTCATATAATTTAGTATCAGTAGTTGTATTTTTACCTTTTTTATTTTTGTGACTAATTTCTCCTTCTTGTGTTTTATCTATTCCAAATAATGCATTTATAATACTTGATTTTCCAACACCCGAATTTCCTGAAAATACACTAATTTTATTTTTCAAGCACTCTTTTACTTCATCTATTCCCTGTTTTTCTTTTGCACTAGTTACAATAACTTTATATCCTACCTCTGAATAAATTTTTCTTATTTGCTCATATGTATCTTGTAAATCACATTTATTTATTATAATTATTGGCTCAATTTTCAACATTTCTGCATATGCCAATTGTTTATCTAACATTAATAAATCTGGCTTTGGATTTTTAGTAGATATTATAAACACAATCTGATCTATATTAGCCATTTTAGGTCTTTTTATTTCATTCTTTCTAGGCAATATCTCTTCTATTACTGCAATTTCTTTTACTTCATCTGTAACTTCTATCTCAACTTCATCCCCTACAAGTGGTGTTATATCTTGATTTTTAAATTTTCCTCTCGCCGTTGCAGTATATGTTTTTCCACTACTTTCTATTTTATAACTATTTGATATGTTTCCAACTATTATTCCCTTCATACTTTTCCTTTCTCATTTTACCTTTTTATACTATAACATATTTTTTTCAAAAAAACAACTTTTTCTATTGACAACTACTCTATTTAACTGTATACTTTTATTGTATTTATTCAATCTTTTTGAAATTTTTTATTTTTATTCTTAATAATTTATTATCGTATTAATTTTTTCGTAGAAAGGAGTTGATATGCATGGATGTTAATGAAAAGTTTGATTTAATTTTAGACAAGCTCTCTAAAGTTGATAAAATTGATACTGTTTTAGAAAAGCTTGATAATGTAGAACATCGCTTAGATGAACATGATAAAAAGTTTGATACAATTTTTACTAAGTTAGATGAACACGACAAAAAATTTGATATGATTTTTGCTAAACTAGATGAGCACAGCAAAAAATTAGCTGAGCACGATAAGAAATTTGATATGATTTTTGCTAAACTAGATGAACATAGCAAACAATTAAAAGACATCAATTATAGATTTGATAGGCTTTTATTTGAATTAAAATCTGATTTCAATAAAATCGAAGATAAATTTAATGAAGTTGACGAACGATTTGATGAAATAGATGAAAAATTTGGCAATTTAGCAATTGGAATATCATTAGTACCTTAATAAAATAATATTTCTAAAAATTCAAAACCCCTATACTTTGGTTCTTAACCTGTATAGGGGTATATATTTTATTCAATTGTCATTGTCGTTGTATTTGATAAATCCATTTCCACTGTTCTTTTTAAAGTATCATCTATATAAACTTTAATTTGAACTCTTCCTGTTCCACTAACATTATCTACCTTAACAGCTGTATTGTTTTCTTTTACTGAATTTTTGTATACTTGTTCTCCATCAACAGTAACTTTTAAAGTTACATCTTGAGCTTTATTTTCTTTCTTAACTGTTTCTTTTTTGCCTGTAACTGTATTTGTAGTTGTCTCTTCATAAGTGTCTTTAAATCCTGTTAGAGACTTAACATTAATTGTAACAGTACCAGTTTTCAATTCAGCTAATTTATTAACAGTAATTGTAATAGTTGAACCTTCATCAACAGTCTTACCAGATTCAATGCTTTGTTTTAAAACAACACCATTTCCTCTAGTTTTATCTTCTCCATATTCAACATTAACAGTTAATCCTAAATCTTGAAGAGTTTGTTTAGCTGTTTCTTCATCTTTATATAATACAGAAACAACTGCAACTTGTTTTATACCTGTACCAATACTTACATAAACTTTTACAGTATCACCAGCATTTACAGTTTCGCCTTCATCTTTTTCTTGTTTAATAATAACTCCTGCTTCAACTGTTTTACTTATTTCATCAACAAATTCCAATTTAATTTTAGATGATTTTGCTGCATCTTCAGCTTCATCTTTTGTTAAGCCTTTCAATTTTGGAACTGTAGTTGTCTCGGTTCCTAAACTTACAACAACTTTTACATCAGTATTTTGTTTAATTTTTCTTCCATCAACAAAATTTGGTGTTTGTGAAATAATTTGACCAGCTGGATATGTTGTATTATATTCTGAACTATCTTCAACATAATTTAATTTGTTTTCTGTTAAAATTTGTTTTGCTTCATCAACTGTTTTTCCAACTAAATTTGGAATAGCAACTTCTTTAGGTCTTCTTGCATTTGAAATTCCAATAGTTAATCCTAATGTAATTACAAATAATAAAATTAAACCTACAATTGATGATAAAACTTTATGATTTTTTATAAATTGTGCAAATTTATTAGGCTTTTTATTATTTTTTGCATTAGTTGATTTTGCACTTCTTTCCTCCTCTAATCCTATTGTAGAAATTCTTTGAGTTGGAAAATCTTGATAATCATTGTTATCAACAAAATCACCATTTGGTTCTTTTAATGCTCTTTTTAAATCTAATAACATAGCTGTTGCATTTTGGTAGCGTAAATTGGTATCTTTCCTTAGTGCCTTCATTATTATATCATTAACAGCTACTGGTACATTAGGATTTAATTCAATTGGTGGTTTTGCTTCTTCTTGCATATGTTTCAATGCAATTGATACTGCTGTATCTGCATCAAATGGAACTTTTCCAGTTAACATTTCATACATTACAACACCTAATGAATATAAATCTGATTTTTCATCTGTAAATCCACCTCTTGCATGTTCAGGTGAAAAATAATGTACAGATCCAATTGTTGTTCCAAAAGCAGTAATTGTTGAATTTGAAACAGCTTTTGCAATTCCAAAATCAGTTACTTTTGCAACTCCATCTTCTGTAATAATAATATTATGTGGTTTTATATCTCTATGTATAATATGGTTTTTGTGAGCTGTCTCTAATGCTGATGCAATTTGACTTGCAATATTAACAGACCATTTCCATGGTAATGGACCTTTTTCTTCTGTAATTATTTCTTTTAATGTTTTTCCTTTTATTAATTCCATTACAATATAATATAAATTTCCGTCTACACCTACATCGTAAACAGAAACAATATTAGGATGTGTTATGCTTGCTGCTGATTGTGCTTCTACTTCAAATCTTTTTATAAATTCCTCATCTGTGGTGAATTCATCTCTTAAAATTTTGATTGCTACATATCTATTTAGTACATGACATTTTGCTTTATATACTGTTGCCATTCCTCCACTGCCTATTTTCTCTATAATCTCATATCTGTTTCCTAACAATCTACCCTTTAAATCCATTTTTATATCTCTCCTTATAGGTTATATGTTTTTAATTACTACAACTGTTATATTATCTAACCCACCATTTTCATTTGCTAAATCAACAAGTTTGATAGGTGCTTTTTCTATATTCCCTTTTGCAATCTCAAATATATCTTCTTGTTTTACCATATTTGTTAATCCGTCTGATGATATAAGCAAAATATCATCTCTTAAAAATCCTTTTACTGATACATCAGGCTCAACAAACGCATTACATCCAAGTGCCTTCATCAACATGTTTTTCTTAGGATGATTCTCCGCTTCTTCTTTTGTTATTGTACCATCTTTTACTAATTTTTGTACATAACTATGGTCTTGTGTTAATTTTCTAATAAAATCTTTTCTAATTCTATAAATTCTACTATCTCCAACATGACCAATATATGCCTTATTATTATATATTAAACAAACTTCTAAAGTAGTACCCATTCCTTCAAGTTCTTTGTCTTCTTTTGACTTTTCATATACTACCATATTTGCATATTCCATACTACTAGCAACTAGCTGAATTAAACTATCTCTATCTTTTGCTACATCTTTAAAGTTATTTTCAATATAACTTTTTGCACATTTTATTGCAAGATTACTTGCAATTTCTCCGCCTTTATATCCACCCATTCCGTCTGCTAATAAATATAATTTTATTGGACTTGATGGTTCTGATATATAATAAGCATCTTGGTTCATTTCTCTAGCTTTTCCAATGTCAGATTTCGCATAAGCTATTATCATTGTTTCACCTCGTATCTTTCTTACAATGTTATATCATAATAGATTTTATTTTGTCAAGTTACACTATTTTAAATTTTTTCTTCTTAATTGACCGCAAGCTGCGTCAATATCAGAGCCTAACTCACGTCTGATAGTTGCAACAATTCCATGATCATTTAAATAATCTCTAAATTTCATAATATTTTCATTTGAACTTTTTGAATAAGCTCCATTTTCTATCTTATTAATAGGTATTAAATTTACATGACATAACATTCCTTTTAAAAGATGTACTAATTCTTTTGCATCTTCTAAGTTATCATTATTATCTTTTGCTAATGCATATTCAAAAGAAATTCTTCTATTTGTTTTTGCGATATAGTCTTTACAAGCTTGTAATAATTCTTCTATTGGAAATGCATTATTTACAGGCATCATGCTACTTCTTTTTTCATTTGTAGTAGCATGTAATGAAATAGATAATGTACATTGAATATTTTCATCTGCAAGTCTATAAATTCCTGGAACTAGTCCACTTGTTGAAACACTTATATGTCTAGCTCCTATATTTATTCCTTTCGGATTATTTATTATTCTAATTGCATTTACAACATTATTGTAATTATTTAAAGGTTCACCTATTCCCATAAAAACTACATTTGAAATTCTTATATTATTATCTCTTTCAACTGCAAGAATTTGTTCAACAATCTCACCAGAAGTTAAATTTCTGATAAAATTGATTCCTGTTGATGCACAGAATTTACATCCCATTTTACAACCTATTTGTGAAGAAACACAAATACTATATCCATGATGATAACTCATAAGTACTGTTTCTATGGCATTTCCATCTAATACATCAAACAAATACTTTTTAGTTCCATCAGATGATTCTTGTTTTTGTAATATTTTAAAATTATGCATTTCATAATTTTGTTTTAATTTTTCTCTTAAATCTAATGATAAATTTGTCATTTCATCAAAACTTGTAACTTTTGCTTCATATAACCACTTAAAAACTTGTTCAGCTCTAAATGTTTTTTCTCCCATTTGTACAAATTCTTCTTTTAATGCTGGCAAATCATAATCTTTTATGTTTTTCATTATTTTTTTCTCCTTGCTAATTTGGGGTCGGTCCTTTTTTTCACATGTGAATTTAGGGTCGGTCCTTTTTTTAACACTTCTTTCTTCTTAATATCCAATCTTTTTCGCATTTAATTGGAAGCATCATTTTTACTTTTTGATCTTTAACACCTGGGCTAACTGCCTCTATTTCTTCATTTGTGTCAACATCCCATAATTTATCAATTGTAAATACTACTGGTTCTAATTGATGTGGAACTAAGATTTCCATAGTATCTCCAACTTGTAATCTATTCCTAATATCAATAATTGCTTTTTCTCCATCATAATTAACAACTTTTCCACCAAATTGATATAATTCATTATATTGATGTCCGTCATATTCTTGGATGTCTTTGTTTTTTCTATCATTAAAATAAAATGTTGTTAATTCTCTTGTTTTGATTTTCTCAATTTCTTTCATATATTTTTCTGCATCATAATGTGTTGGATCTTTTTTATAATCATCAATTGCATTTCTGTATACATTTACAATACTTGCAACATAATATTCTGTTTTTAAACGTCCTTCGATTTTTAAACTATCAACTCCCATATCGATAATTTCTGGAAGTTCTTTTATTAAACACAAATCCTTTGATGAGAAAATGCTTGTACCATATTCATTTGTTTCGATTGGCATAAATTCACCTGGATTATTTCTTTCTTCTGCGTATAATTTGTATGACCATCTGCAACTTTGTGCACAATCTCCTAAATTAGCACTTCTGCAAGCTAAGAAATCACTTAAAAAGCATCTTCCTGAATATGCAAAACATATTGCACCATGTACAAATATTTCTATTTCCATGTCTTCTGGCTTATTTTCCATAATGTATCTCAATTGCTCTTTGTTCATCTCTCTAGCCATTATCATTCTTTTAGCGCCATTTTTACGCCAAAAATTGCATGCATGTAAACTTACAACATTTGCTTGTGTACTTACATTTATTGCAATACTTGGTGCATATTGTTTTAATACATCTATTACTCCACCATCTGCTGCAATAATTCCATCTGGCTTTAATTCTTCTAGCTTTTTAGCCATTTCTATTATTTCTTCATATTTTTCATCCCATGCAAAAATATTTAATGTTACATATATCTTTTTTCCTATGCTATGTGCATATTTTATTGTCTTTTCTAAGTCATCATCTTGCATGTCTGCTCTTGTTCTTAATGATAATGATGAGGTTCCACAATACACTGCATCTGCTCCATATAAGAATGCGATCTTTGCTTTTTCATATGAACCTGCTGGTGCTAATAATTCTACTTCTTTCATTTTTATCAAATTCCTTTCTCTTTTTAACATCTTATATTATATATTTTTTTATCAGTTATGTCAATCATTTTTCAGGCAATACTGTACTTTTCCGGAAATTTATGGTATAATGTATTAGTATAAGCTTTTTATATACGAAAGGTGAGGTAAGCATTATGACAAAAGAAACACTAAAACTAATACACCGGAGCTATCAAGAAGCTCTAGAAAGGTCAGAAAACATTCTGGAAATTGTGCAAAATTTGTATAATATCTTGGATGAACTTGAAGTTGCAAAAGAAGATTCTTCTACTTTCGATTCATTCCTTGATGGACTCAGAGGTTGTATCAATTCTCGGAAAAAAACTTTCGAAATCACAAACATGATTACTTATGTGAACATCACATTTATGTATATCATTTTGTGGTTGAACAAAACTCAAAATTTGAATATTGACATCAACTGGTACTCTAGGCGGAAGTCTTTGGAAAGCGAACTTTCGAAACTTTTGCGGAAGTCCAATTCGAACTTGTCAGCAAACATTCGCGATCGGTTTGGATTGCGTGGGATTTTGCTTAATAATGATTCAGATGAAATTGTTAAAGATTATATCTATTTAATCTTTGATACTATCTCTGGCATCATTGCAGGTAAAAACCGTAAAATTCGTAAAGAATTTATTGAATGGATTGACACCAACAACGGAATCACAGACATCGATAAAAGTATCATTGAGCAGGTTTTAAAAATTCCTTTTAGCATTGATTATGTAAAGGATTTCATTAAAACACCTAAAGAAAACAATTATCAGTCTTTACAGTTTACGATGTCCATCCAGATGTATTCAGATGTTCTGCCAGGTTGCCAATTTGAAATTCAGCTTCGCAGTATGAAAATGCATGAAGAAGCAGTGCATGGTACCGCTTCTCATGAAAATTACAAAAAATACCGTGAAGATGGGCTTCAAGATGAAGACCCCATTTTGAAAGTTTTCTGCGTAGACGACTTCTCGAAAATTCACGTCAAAGGTTTTTCTAGCTATGATAGCAAAGAGCATGACCAAGACGGAATCCACTTTGCGAAGGAATTCTCTGATAGAAGAATTTCCACCACCCTGGTTCCTCACTAGCATTAATTGCTCTTAAACCTTTCGCTCCCCCAGAAATATTTTCTGAGGGAGCTCTTTTTATTTTATAAAATATTATATTTTTATTGTGCTTTTTAATCTGCTTACAGCAAGCCCATCTCCAACTTCTAATATTTCTGTTTCAAGGTTTGGCGCTTCTGTAACTTCTTTTATATATTCACGCAAATTTCTTACAGCTGTACGCTGTTTATGTTTATTATAATCGCTCATAACATATCCTTTATATAGAATGTTATCAGCTAGTATAACACCTGTTGGTTTTATCATTCTTAATGCTTCTTTTAAGAAAAATGTATATTTTCCTTTGGCTGCATCTATAAATGCTACATCATATTTTTCATTTAATGTTGGTAATATTTCTACTGCATCTCCTTCATAAATGTTTATTTTGTCTTCTACTCCAACATTTTTTATATTTATTTTTGCTTCTGCTATTCTTTCTTCGTCTCTTTCTATTGTGTCTATTTTTCCACCCTCTTGAAGATATTCTGAAAAGCACATTGCTGAATATCCTACTGCTGTTCCTATTTCTAATATTCTTTTTGGTTTTACTTCTTTTAATATTTTGTCTACTACTTCTAAGGTGTCATCCATTATTATTGGAATATGTTCTTCTAATGCTTTTTGTTTTATCTTTTCTAATTCTTGTTTGTTCATTTTTCTTGCTCCTTAAAATTAATGCCAGTACATATCACTAAAGTACTGGCATATTATAATTATGCTTTATTAGCATTTCTTGCTGCTCTTTCTCTTTCTTTATTATCTAAGATTTTCTTTCTTAATCTAATTGATTTTGGTGTAACTTCTACTAACTCATCATCTTGAATAAACTCAATAGCTTTTTCAAGTGACATTTGGATTGGTGGTACTAATCTTAAAGCATCATCAGAACCAGAAGCTCTTGTATTAGTTAAATGTTTCTCTTTACATACATTTATAGCTAAATCTTCTCCTCTTGAATTTAATCCAACTATCATTCCTTCATATACATCAACACCAGGACCTATGAATAATTCACCTTTATCTTGTGCATTATATAGACCATATGTTATTGATGTTCCAGCTTCAAATGCTACAATTGTTCCTCTAACTCTTGCAACAACTTCACCTTTGAATGGTTCGTAGCAATCAAATATGCTGTTCATAACTCCTTCACCTTTTGTATCTGTAAGGAACTCTGTTCTATATCCAATTAATCCTCTTGCTGGAATCTTGAATTCGATTTTTGTATGTCCTGCTTCAGCTGGTTCCATATTAACCATTTCAGCTTTTCTTCTTCCTAATTTTTCAATTACTGTTCCAACTGAATCATCTGGAATATTTACAACTAGTCTTTCAATTGGCTCACATTTTACCCCATCAATTTCTTTCATGATTACTTTTGGTCTAGATACTAATAATTCATATCCTTCTCTTCTCATTGTTTCAATTAATACTGATAAGTGTAATTCTCCTCTTCCTGATACTATAAATGAATCAGGTGATGCTGTTTCTTCAACTCTTAAGCTTACATTTCTGTCTAATTCTTTGAATAATCTATCTCTTAAATGTCTTGATGTTATGAATTGTCCTTCTCTTCCTGCAAATGGTCCATTGTTTACACTAAATGTCATAGATACTGTTGGTTCATCAATATCAACAAATGGTATTTTTTCTGGGTTGTTGAAATCACAGATTGTATCTCCAATATGAATATTTGGAATACCAGCAACTTCAATAATATCTCCTGCAGAAGCTTCATCAACTTCAACTTTCTTTAATCCCATATGTGTATAAACTTTTGCAATTCTTCCTTGTGAAACTTTATCATCCTTTTCACAAATGCTTACAGGCATACCAACTTTTATTGTTCCTCTTTCAAGTCTTCCTACTGCAATTCTTCCAACATAATCATCATAATCGATGTTTGAAACTAACATTTGAGCAGGTCCATCAACTTCACAATTTGGAGCTTGAATTGTATTTATTATTGTTTCAAATAAACATGTTAAATCTCCATCTGGATCATCTAAATTTAATTTTGCAACTCCATTTTTTGCTGAAGCATATACTACTGGGAAGTCTAATTGATCATCATTTGCTTCCAATTCTATAAATAATTCCATTACTTCGTCTAATACTTTTTGAGGTTCTGCACCTGGTCTATCAATTTTATTAATTACTACGATTGGTTTTAAGTTCATTGCTAATGATTTTTTTAATACTTCTCTTGTTTGAGGCATTGCACCTTCAAATGCATCAACCAACAAAAGTACTCCATCAACTGTTTTTAAAACTCTTTCTACTTCTCCACCAAAATCAGCATGTCCAGGAGTATCAACTATATTGATTTTTACTCCATTAAACATAACAGCTGTATTTTTAGCTAATATTGTGATTCCTCTTTCTTTTTCTTGATCATTTGAGTCCATTACTCTTTCTGCTACTTGTTCATTATCTCTAAATACATGGCTTTGTCTTAATAATGCATCTACTAATGTTGTTTTTCCATGGTCAACGTGTGCTATAATTGCGATATTTCTTATATTTTTATTATTCATTTTTCATTCTCCTTCTATTTGTTAATTTGGGGTCGGTCCTTTTTTTCGCATGCGAATTTAGGGTCGGTCCTATTTTTTGCATTCTGCTAATTTTATTATTTCATCCATTATTTCTTCTGTAATTTCATCTAATTCATCTTTGCTTCTGCCTTTAAAGTCCATTGGCTTTCCATATCTTATAGTCATCTTGTGGAAAAGTTTCTCTCCACCACTTATCCCAACAGGAATTACTCTTGCACCAGTTCTTACAGCAAAAAATGCAGCACCATCTTTTACTTTTTCTCCTTTTTCTAGTCCATTTCTTGTCCCTTCTGGGAATAAAGCTATACTCTCACCATTTTTCAAAGCTTTTAATGTTGTTTTTACTGCTGATAAATCTTTAGAATCTCTTTTAACATATATTCCTCCAAAAACAACTCCTAAAAATGCGAAAAGTGGATTTTTCTTAAGTTCTTCTTTAGCAAGAAATCTTACATGCCTTTGAGCTGTAACTACTATTAATGGCGGATCTTTATATGTTCTATGATTTCCACAATAAATAAGTGGTTCTTTTTTGTCCTTTGGAATGTTTTCTTTTCCCTCAACTTTTACTCTATAAAACACTAAGAAATATAGTCTTATAAAAAATCTTACTATTACTCTAATTATTTTTTCTACTACTTCTTTCATTTGTTACACCTCTTCCCTTCCAGGCACATATACACTTTTTGCCACTACATCCATCGAAATCACATTCATTGCTGTTAAGTTTTCTATTTCTCTTATTGCCTTTTCTTTAAATGTTTTTAATGTTTCTTGAATATTAAATCCATATGTTACAGCAACTTCCATATATATAGTTGGTCCTGCTTCTGTACTTGTTACTCTAGTTCTTATAACTCTGTGTATTGCCGGCATCTCTTCTGCTAAATATTCTATTATTTGTCTAAATACTGTATCTGAAATTGTAAATTTTCCTAAATAACTAAATGTTGGTCTTATTATTGTTTTTTCTGATATATATGGTTTCTGCCCTATTCCTTTTGATTTAAAAATCTGTAAAGGGTCTAATAAATATCCCGAGAAATCTTTCTTTAGTTCAAATGTCGGCACTGGAATAACATGTTTTCCTTCTGTTACGCGTATATGTCGTGCTGTTTGCATTTCTTCTTCTGTTGCAACTTCATTAATATATGTTGTTTCAGAAATTTCTGGTAAACCTAAGTTTGAAGCAATTTTTTGAACCATTCCATCAGATGTTCCTAATATTAAAATTTTGTCCGGCTTGTATTTTTTTAAAGCTTTTTCTATTGGCTTTCTTTCTTCATTTTCATAAAATAATGCATGTTTTACTGTTTCTATCTTTGTTGGTGCCTTTTTAGCAGATAACCCTGCAACAATTTCATTATCCATGATTAATAATCCATCATCTATTATGAAATGTATTCCTTTTTCACTTGCTACCATTTGTGCTCTATAACTTTTTCCAGTCCCAGACGGTCCTACAAATGCATATACTTTTATTTTTTCAAATAACATTTTTTTCTCCTCTTATTTATTGCTTGTTTTCAATGAGAAAGGCACGATTTGTCGTGCCTCTATTTTTCTGATTTTTCTCTAGTGTTAAATCTTTTCTGGTGCTTCTTCGGCATCAGTTGCAGTTACTTCTGCAATCTTTATATTTCTAACATGGTCAATTTTTTCCCATGTTGTTTCTCTTTTAAATAAACATTTAATATTGATTATTACCCATGTTCCCATGAATGCTGGATAGCATAGTAATCCTTTTATCATAGGTTTTATTGGCTTTTTATCTAATATCATTGCAAGTAATGCTGTTCCAATTGGTAATAGTAATGTTGGTATTACATAATTTAATAGATTTACTACAAATTCTGCACTGTTCATCGTTTGTGATGCATACATTACACAATTAATTAACATTAATACCATTGTTATTACAAGCATTGGTGTTGTTCCAGCAATATACAAAAATCCATCTAAATTCATTAATGTTTTGTGCTCTTTTACTGCTAAGAATAAATCTTTTGTATATTTTTTTATACATTGCATATGTCCAACTGTCCATCTGCTTCTTTGTGACCATGATTGTTTAAATGATGTTGGTTGTTCATCATATACAATAGCATCTGTTGCCCAACCTAATTTTTTACCTTTTATAATTCTTTTTAGAGAAAATTCAATATCTTCTGTTAATGTTTCTGTTTCCCATCCATTTGGTTTTACTACATCAAATTTAACCATAAATCCTGTACCATTTAATAATGGTGATAATCCTATATTATATCTTGCTAAATGGTATAATCTGTGCATTGACCAATAAAATAATGCATATCCTGCTGTAATCCAGTTGTCTGTTGGATTTTTGATATCTCTATATCCTTGAACAACATCTTCTCCTTGGCATAATTTTTTATTCATATTTACTATAAAGTCTTTGTCAACAATGTTATCTGCATCAAAAACAAAAAAGGCATCATAATCAGCATTTTCTTCAATTTTTTGTTTTAAAAACCATTGTAATGCATAACCTTTTGTTTTATGTGCTGGATCAAACCTCTCTAAAACTATTGCTCCTGCATTTCTAGCTACTTCTGCAGTATTGTCTGTACAGTTATCTGCTATTACATATATATCATATAAATTTTTATCATAAGTTTGATTTTTTAAACTTTCTATCAGATTAGCTACTACTGCCTCTTCATTATGTGCTGGTATTATAGCCATAAACTTATGATTTTTGTTTGTTAAATATGGTTTATCTTTTAATTTTACTAATGAGCATAAACTTACTACCGTTTGATAGCACCAATATGCCGTTAAAACATAGACTAATACTTGCTTTAGTATATACAAATACTCCATTTTTTTCCCTCTCTTTTGTCCTAAATACGGACTTTTCTATTTTCTTCCTTTTTTATTCTATTTTTCCACTTTTTATATTATACTATTATTTATTTTTTTTTGCAATATTTTTATCAAAATTTCTTTAATTTATACCTACAATTGACACCTACTTTTTATTATGCTATAATTCCAATTGTTGTTTATTTATATTTTCCAACTGATTAGAAGGGAGACAACTATGTACTTAATTAAGAAGCTTTCTACTCAAAATGGTGCCTTAGTAGCCGAAAATGGAATTCGGATCATCAAAATGTGGGATTCTGACTCGAATAAATCAAATTTCAGTATTTTCAATGGTTTTTGGGGCTCAACAGACATTTATGTTTCCAAACTCACAGATATTTCAAAATTTCAAAAAGTCTGTCACAGCCTTTATTTGCTTTCATATGCAACTAAACTGATTTCCAAAAACACTGATAACAACTCGAAAAATTTTAAATTTTTTGTGGATGATTATCAGCCAAATAACATTGAAGGATATATTTTATTTATTGAGAACGAAAAAAATATAAGTACTGATGGACAAATCATTTTTAGCGATTCACCTAACCATATAGTAGTAATACTTAAAAATGGTCAATATCTTGATTTTTCAGGCAAAAAAGCAACTGTTCAAAAAGATATTTTAGTCTTACACGTATAATAATTAAGCACTAAAAAAAGACAGGGAATTTAATTTCTCTGCCTTTTTTATATATTATCTTAGATTCTTACGATTCCACCAAGATATTTTTTTGTCATACCACTAATGCATGTTTTAGCTCCTCCTGAAAGAACTACAACATCACCCTTTTCAAGGATTTCTTTATCTTTTAATTTTTGAATTCCATTGTCAATTGTTTCTTCGATTGTTTCACCTGCATCAACATAGATTGGTGTAACGTTCCAAGCTAAAGCTAATTGACGGAATGTTCTCTTATTGTCTGTTATAGCTAAGATTGGGCATCCAGCACCTAAACCTGATAATCTTCTTGCTGAATCTCCTGTATGTGTATAAACTACAATTGCATCAGCATTCATGTTTTTAGCTGTTACACATGAAGAATATGCAAGTTTTGCTTCATCATCTGGTAATACGATATCTTCACTGTTTGTGAATCTCTTCCAGTAATGAATTTCTGGTTCAACTCTATTTGCTATTTTAACCATTGTTTTAACACACTCTACTGGATAATCACCTTGAGCACATTCTCCAGAAAGCATGATAGCACTTGTTCTATCATAAATAGCGTTTGCTACGTCACTTGCTTCTGCTCTTGTTGGTAATGGTTGATGTGTCATTGATTCAAGCATTTGTGTAGCTGTTATAGCTGGTTTGAATAATTTATTACATGTTCTAATAATTCTCTTTTGAACTACTGGTGGTTCTGTAAAGTCTGTTTCTGTAGCCATATCACCACGAGCTATCATTTGAGCATCTGCTTCATCAAGGATAGCATCTAAATTTGATAATCCTTCTATATTTTCTATTTTTGTTATTATTTGGATGTCTTTTCCACCATTTTCGTCTAATACTTTTCTAACATTTCTTATATCATCTAAGTTTCTTGCAAATGAAATTGCAACAAAATCATAATCATGTTCACAAGCTGATTTTAAGTCTGCAATATCTTTTTCAGCTAAACCTGGTAATCTAATTACTGTTCCAGGTAAGTTCATTGTTTTTCTGCTTCCTAATCCATTTCCATGAACTACTGTTGTAACAATATCTTTTCCAACAATTTCGTCAACTTTTAATTCAATTGCACCATCATCAATTAAGATTTTTGTTCCTGGTTGTACATCTTTGTATAATTCTTTATATGTTACAGAAACTTTTTCTTCGTCTCCTATAATATCTTCATTTACTAATGTGAATTTTTGTCCATCTTTTAATTGAATTTTTGTGTTTTTACCTGTATATAACATTCCTGTTCTTATTTCAGGACCTTTCATATCAAGTAACATTGGGATAGGTAAATCTAATTCTTCTCTTAGTCTTGCGATTGTTTCAGATTTTTCTGATTGTTCATCCCAACTTCCATGAGAATAATTGATTCTACATACGTTTAAACCTGCTTCGAATAATTCTTCTAATTTGTTTTCACTAGCTGGACCTATTGTTCCTACTATTTTTGTTTTTCTTAATCTTTTCACTTTTAATTCCTCCCTTAATTTTACAACTTTGTTTATTATATCACTTACTTATAATAAGTCAAGTTATAATCTTTAACGCAAACATAACACGGCAAAAAACGCCCTACTATTACTACGGCGTTCATCTGCTTACTATTCTTCTACTTTTTTTGCAACTACTTCTTTTCCATCATAATATCCACAGTTAGAGCAAACTCTATGTGGTAATACTGGTTCATGACAATGTGGGCAAGTAGCAAATTTTGGTTGTTCTACTTTCCATGTTGATCTTTTTGAATGTGTTCTAGCTTTTGACCATCTTCTTTTTGGTTGTGCCATCTTAATCCCCCCTCGCATTAAAGATATATTTATATATCTATTCATTTTTTACAATCTATATCGACAAACATTTTTGTCACCTTAGAATTATACTAAGATTTTTACAATTTGTCAACATTTTTTCGATAATTTGTGCATATAATTTGAAATAGGAGGCTTTTTATGTGTGGAATTGTTGGATTTGTTAATTATAAACAAGATATTTCTAATTACAAAAATATTTTATTACAAATGAATAATACTCTTTCTAGACGTGGTCCTGATGAAGATGGAAATTTTATAGATAAGCATGTTGCTCTTGCTCACAAACGATTGATAGTTATAGATCCTGATGGCGGAAAACAGCCTATGCGAAAAAAAGGACCGACCCCAAATTCGCATTTTACAATTGTATATAATGGTCAAATTTACAATACAAAAGAATTACGTCAAATTCTTGAGGAACATGATTTTACTTTTGAGAGTCACAGTGATACAGAAGTTTTATTAAAAAGTTACATATATTATGGAAGAGATGTTGTTAATCATCTAAATGGAATCTTTTCTTTTGCTATTTGGGATTCTGAAAAAGAAGAGCTCTTTATGGCAAGAGATCATTTTGGAGTTAAACCTTTATTTTACACAATGCAAAATAACTCTTTTATATTTGCATCTGAAATAAAGGCATTATTCCAATATCCTGGTGTTCAGAAAATTTTAGACAAACAAGGGATTTGTGAATTATTTGGAATTGGTCCTGCACATACCCCAGGAACAACCATCTTTAATAATATATTTGAATTAAAACCAGCTCATTTTGCAATCTTCAACCGTTCTGGATTACACATTGAAAAATATTGGAGTTTAAAAAGTGAACCACATACAGAAACATTTGCCCAAACTTGCGCTCATCTAGATTTTCTATTAAAAGATGCTATTACAAGACAACTTGTTTCTGATGTTCCATTATGTACATTTTTATCTGGAGGCTTAGATTCTAGCATCATTACTAAATATGCTGCAGATTATTGCTATGAAAATGGCCTACCTCCACTTGATACTTATTCAATTGATTATGTAGATAATGATAAGAACTTTGTAAAGAGTGACTTTCAACCAAACTCTGACAATTATTATATTAATTTGATGGTTAATCGTTTTCATACAAACCATCACCCTATTGTCATTGATACTCCTGAGCTTGCAGAATATTTGGAAGATGCAATGATTGCACGTGACATGCCAGGAATGGCTGATATAGACTCTTCTCTACTTCTATTCTGTAAAAACGTAAAACCGACTGCAACAGTATCTCTTACAGGTGAATGTGCAGATGAAATCTTTGGGGGATATCCTTGGTTTTTCAGAGAAGATGCTCTTCAAAGTGGAACTTTTCCATGGTCAATTGCAATCTCAGAGCGTCAAACTTTATTACATCCAAGCATTGCAAAAAAAGTTGAACTTAAAGATTACATTAATTATAGATATCAAGAAAGTCTTTCTGAACTTGAAATTTTGGATACAGATTCAATTGAAACTGCTGAAAAAAGAAAAATATCACATCTTACAATGAATTGGTTCATGCAAACTCTTTTGGACCGTTCTGATAGAATGGCTATGTATAATGGCTTTGAACTTCGTGTTCCTTTCTGTGATTATAGATTGGCTCAATATGTTTGGAATATTCCTTGGGAAATAAAAGCTCTTAATGGCAGAGAAAAAGGACTACTTCGCTATGTTTCTCGAAAATATCTTCCTGCTGAAATTGTAGATAGAAAAAAGAGTCCTTATCCAAAGACTCATAATCCAACTTATCTGACTAAAGTAAAATCTATGCTTTCAGATATAATGGCAAATCGTCAGGCTCCAATTAACTATCTTTTAAATAGAGAATATATTTTAAATATTTTAGAAACTGATGGCAAGGCTTTTTCTCGTCCTTGGTTTGGTCAGCTCATGACTGGTCCTCAACTTATGGCTTACCTTTGTCAAGTTAATATGTGGCTTGAGAAGTATAAACCTATCATAAAAATGTAAATTTGGTGTCGGTGTTTTTCTTGACACTCTGTCAAAAAAAACACCGACACCAAATTGTCAAAATCATCACATATAATATACCGCAATCCCTACTAAAATAAGCACATTACCTAAAACTTTCTTTTTAGTTATTTTCTCACCTAAAAGCCTATTACTTAGTATCATAACAAAAAGATATCCTAAAGACTCAATTATTGGTTCGTTTTTATATGGAACCCCTTTAAGTCCTAGCACAACTAAGACTGTAGAAAGCACCATAAGACCATATCCAGTTATTACATATACATTTAAATATTCTTTAATAATTGATTTATAAGTTTTAGAAGCACTTTTCTTCAAAATTATTTGAGAAATTGAGCTTACTAAAACAGCTAATATTAATAAAAACACATATTTATTCATCTTCACTATTTACTATCATTGTTCCTATTATTACAATGACTACTCCTATCACATTTTTTATTGTTACTGTATCTTTGAATATCAAAATTGCCCAAACTATTGACCATAATAGCCCCATAGCTTTGTTCGCATACGCAACTGAAATTTCAAATTTTTTGATTAATTGTTGCCAAACTATTGCATATACTCCTAAAATCATCATTTCTAATCCATAATATAATATAAATTGAAATGACATAAATTCTTGACCTGATGCAAATTTGGCACAAACAGTTGATAATGTATATATTGCAATAACTATTTGTAGAATAAAAATGTCTTTTAATTTTGCTTTCTTTTTTCCTTCATTTTTTGCTTCTACTAATTTTGTTTCTTTCTCTTCTTCGTTCATTAGGAATTGCTTCTCCTTTTCTAAATTGCTAAAATATAATATCCATATCTTGTTGAACTATCAACAATTTTATGAGAATTTATTTTTTCTATTGGACTTACATAATAAATTTGCTCTGGATGTTCTTTTTTTACTTTTTCCATTTCTTCTATATCCACTTCTGAAAAAATGAATTTGATAACTGCCTTTTTAGGTTCTGCAACTTTTGTAAAGTCTGGCGCTTTTCCTAAAGCTACATCTATAACCATTTTTAAGAAATCATATCCTGTTGAAATCTTTACTAAATCTGAACCTATGCAATCTCCACCCATTCTAGCTCCAATTTCGATTATTTTTACTTTTCCATCAGGTGTAATTTTGAATTCTGCATGTGATGCTCCATTTGTAATTTGTAAGCTATTTAATCCTGCAAAAACTTCTTTTTGAACCTTTTCTAGCATATTGTTATTAATTCCAGCTGGTTGAATATGACCTGTTTCTATAAAATGTGGTGCACCTGTTGTTCTTTTTCTTGTTACTGCTAATAAAGTATGTTTTCCTTTATATGAAATACTTTCAGCACTAAATTCTTCACCATCTATGTATTCTTCAATAATCGCCTTTTTCTCAAATGAAACCTCAGTAGCCGCTTCTATTGCTTCTTTTAATTTTCCAGATTCCGCTTCTTCCCAATTCTCTATTTTATTAATTGACCTGCTTCCAGACCTGTCTGTTGGTTTTACTATGATTGGCATTGAAAAATCTTTTATTTTTGCTATTTCTTCTTCACTTGCTCCTGCAACTTCTGCAAATTTTGGAACTGATACTCCATTTGCTAAAAATGCTTTTCTCATTTCATATTTGTTTGTAGATAATCTTGTACATTCAAGGCTGTTTCCTACAAGTCCTAATTTATCTGCTAAATAGTTTACTGTTAATGTTGCCAAATCTGATGCAACTGAGATAACTGCATCTGGTTTTATTTCTTTGCATTTAGCTAATATCTCATCTTTTTCTACTATACTTATTGGGTAAAAGTAGTCTGCAAAAGCTGCCCCGACTGCTCCTTCTGCCCAAGCAAATACATGTGTTTCATATCCTAGTTCTTTAGCTTTGATGATAAGTGGCATTTGAAAATTATTTGCACCTATAATAACAATTTTTTTCATTTAGAAACTTCCTTTCTTACTTTTGGCTACTATGCTGATTAATTTTTTGCATAGAATTCTTTTATTGCATTTATTACTTTATCTTGGTCTTCTTTTGCTAATCCATAATACATTGGTAATCTTACTAATTTTTCACTCTCTAAAGTTGTATATTTATCTTCTCCATTGAATCTTCCAAATCTCTTTCCAGCAGGAGAATCGTGTAATGGAATATAATGAAATACTGCTTGAATTCCGTTTGCCTTCAAGTATTTGATTAATGCTGTTCTTTCTTCTAAGTCCTTTGCTTTTAAGTAAAACATATGTGCATTATGAGTGCTATACTCTGGAACATATTGTAATGTTATTTTTCCTTCATCTTCTAACTCTTGTAAGTTTTCTTTATAATAATTCCATGCTGATAATCTTGCATTATTGATTTCTTCAGCCTTTTTAAGTTGAGGATATAAATATGCACAATTCAATTCACTTGGTAAATATGATGAACCGTAATCTACCCATGTATATTTATCAATTTCTCCTCTAAAGAATTTATTTCTATTTGTTCCTTTTTCTCTTATTATTTCAGCTCTTTCAACTAACTCTGGATCATTTATTACAATAGCTCCACCTTCTCCCATGCTGTAATTTTTTGTTTCATGGAAGCTATAACATCCAAGGTCTGCAATTGTTCCTAAATATTTGTCTTTGTATTTAGCCATAAATCCTTGAGCTGCATCTTCTACAACTTTCAAATTATGTTTTTTAGCAATCTTCATAATTTTATCCATATCTGGAGAAATTCCAGCATAGTGAACTACTGCAATTGCTTTAGTTTTAGGAGTTATTGCCTCTTCTATTTTTTCTTCATCAATATTCATCGTTTTAGGATTTACATCTACAAAAACTACCTTCGCTCCAACCATAATAAATGCATCTGCTGTTGATACAAATGTATAAGATGGCATTATTACTTCATCTCCTGGTTGCAAATTCAACAAAATTGCAGCCATTTCAAGAGCATCAGTACAAGATGTTGTTAATAATACTTTTGTAGCATTAAATTTATCTTCCATCCATTTACTACATTTTTTAGTAAACTCTCCATCTCCACAAATTTTTCTACTTTTAATTGCTTCTTTTATGCAATCTAATGAACCTTCTATATAAATTGGTATATTAAATCCTATCATTTTCATCCTCTTCTTTCTATTTTCCTCTATAAGCTGGTATTATATATCCAAATATCGCTTTAAATGATATTACAATAATTAATAGCATTAATGCTATAATTATGACATTTCGTATTTTTTCCGATTTTATAAATTTTTCTAATAAAGTTTCAATTCCTTTAACTAAGAAGTATGTAAATGGAACTATAATTCCCATAATGTATCTTCCTTGTGGTTGATAATCACTTGCATATGAATAATACATACTTAATAAAACTGGAATTATAATTGATGCAACAAATATATAATTTAAAAGATATTTGTTCTTTTCTTCCTTTTTGTACATGAACAATTCTTTAAAATTAATCAAGCATCCAATTGCACCAATTACCCATATTGCAAGATAGCAATAGTATATTTTGGTTGACATCATTATTGTATGATATCCGAAAATTCCTATAAAGCTTACAGCTGTAGTGTTCAGCCATTCTTTTTCAACTATCATATATATTAATGATTTTCCTTCTTTTTGAAGCGTTAATCTCGTTGACGGTTTATAATCATGTAATGCATATTTATCACCACACTCATTTTGAGCATTTATTCCTAAAAAATCTCCATTATATAAAATTGCATTTCTAACAAACCACCATCCTGCAAAGGTAATGGCAATTAAACCTACAATTAAAATTTTTTGCCAGACATCTTTAGCTTTCATTTTATTTGAAGTTACAGATACTAAGCAAAGTATGATACTACATAATATGTATCCATATGCATTATAATATGTAAGTGCACAAAATCCGATTGCAAGTCCAAGTAACACACAATGCTTTGTTTTCCAATTACTTTCCAAGCCTAGAATCCATAAATAAATAATCATAGTTGTTGCCAACACTGCTGTTGAATCATTATTTATGTACGATGCTAGAAATGCTGTTATTGGCTGAAATGCAATAAATACAACAAATAATATCTTATAAATTTCTTTATCTTTAAATAATTTATCTGCTATCTTTATCACAAAATATATTGAAAGCGTCATGCTTACTGTACTTACAAGTCTTGCCGCTACCACTAGTGAAAATTTATCCATTGTAAAAATCGATGCCACTTTCATAAATCCAGCACCTATCATATATGTCAAAATAGGTTGAAATGCATAAGAAATTCCCCAAATAGGATTTCTTATGGCTTGCTCATCGCCTTTGGGCAATTTATTATTTTCAAAAATATATTTACATATATCCCATTTCATTCCCTCGTCTGGACAAGAATTAAACGGTTGTGATATTGTCCAGATAAAATAGTAACAAAACAGGCAAACTAAAAATATTGCTATAATTGCACTTTTGTTCTTTTTATAAAATTCTATAATTTTATCCATTGTTAGATTTTTCCCCTTTTTCTACCTTTTCTATAATATATGGTGGTCTTTTTCTTGCTGCATCATATGTTCTCCATAAATATTCACCTAATATTCCGATAGAAAGCATTATTATTCCAAATGCCATCAGCATTACCATTATAAGTGATGTATATCCTTCTACATCAATTTTTCCAACAAACTTTTTATATATAATAATCAGTAATAACATTACTGATATGAAGAAACTAAAAAAACCTACATTTGTTATCATTTTAATTGGAAAATATGAAAAACTTATAAGTGAATCATATACCAATTTTATCTTCTTTGACAATGTCCATCTTGATTTTCCTATTTCTCTTTTCTTTCTAACATATGGCACAGTAGCTGTTTCAAATCCAGCCCATAAAATTTGACTCATTAATGATGTATTAGATTCTTGCATTTTTACTAAGAAATCTATCACTTGTCTATCAATCAAAAATGAATCAAATCCGCCTTTTGGCATATTATGCAAAGCTAATTTTCTCATCAAAAACGCGTACAAATTTGAAAACGCTTTTTGCATAATTGGTTCTTCTCTATCAGCTCTTGTAGCCAATACAACTTTATATCCTTCATCATATTTTTTCATCATATCTAATATCATTTCAGAAGGTTCTTGCAAGTCTGCTGCTTTCCTTACAGCACAATCTCCTGTACATTGTGACAAACCTGCCAAAATTGCAGCATGTTCTCCATAATTTCTAGATAGATGAATAATTTTTATGTTTGAATCTATTTTTGCTAAATCCTGCATTACTTTGTAAGAATTATCTTTTGAGCCGTCATCTACCATTATCAACTCATATTCTGTATTTGTATTTTCTTTTAATTTGTTGAATACTTTTTCTTTTAAGTCTGCATATAATGGCAAAAGATTATCTTGGTTGTAATAGACAGGTACTATTATTGATATTTTTTTCATTATTTTTTCCCCTTTTTTCTCTTTTTGATTCATATTTTATGTCGATTTTTTTATCTCTCTTAACATGTGCAATTCTATCACATTATTGCAATATGGTCAATGTTTATTTTATTAATTTTGACAATTTGGGGTCGGTGTTTTTTTTGACAGCTCTGTCCAAAAAAACACCGACCCCAAATTGTCACCGGCCTATAAATATTTCTTCAAAAATTTTCCAGTATAACTCTTCTCGTTCTTACAAATTTGCTCTGGTGTTCCCACAGCAACAACCTCTCCTCCAGCGTCTCCACCTTCTGGACCCAAATCAATAATATGATCTGCTGTTTTTATTAAATCTAAGTTATGTTCAATTACTATAATTGAATTTCCTGTATCTACAAGTCTTTGTAAAATATCTACTAATCTATGAACATCTGCAATATGTAACCCTGTTGTAGGTTCGTCTAATATATACAAAGTCTTTCCAGTAGCACGTTTTGATAATTCTGTTGCAAGTTTAACACGTTGTGCTTCTCCACCTGATAATGTTGTTGATGGTTGTCCTAATTTGATATATCCAAGTCCAACATCATATAGTGTTTGAATTTTTTGCTTAATTTTGGGGATATTTTCGAAAAATTCTAATGCTTCTTCTACAGTCATATCAAGCACATCAGCAATATTTTTTCCTTTATATTTTACTTCTAGTGTTTCTCTGTTATATCTCTTTCCTTTACATACTTCACAAGGTACATATACATCTGGTAAGAAATGCATTTCAATTTTATGAACTCCATCTCCGTTACAGCTCTCGCACCTTCCACCTGAAACATTGAAACTAAATCTACCTTTTTCATATCCACGCATTTTAGCTTCATTTGTTCCTGCGAATATGTCTCTTATCAAGTCAAATGCACCTGTATATGTTGCAGGATTTGAACGTGGTGTTCTTCCTATTGGAGATTGGTCAATATTGATAATTTTATCTATGTTATCCAATCCTTTTATTTGCTTACATTTTCCTGGCTTTTCTGTTGCTCCGTTTAATTGTTGTGCTATATTTTTATATAACACTTCATTTACTAATGTACTTTTTCCTGAACCTGACACTCCTGTAACACAAGTAAATACGCCTAATGGAAATTTTACACTAATATTCTTCAAATTGTTTTCAGTCGCTCCCACAACTTCGATACACTTTTTATTTCCTTTTCTTCTTTTTGATGGTACATGTATCTGCTTTCTACCACTTAAGTAATCTCCTGTAATTGAACCTTTTACTTGCTTGATTTCTTCTGCAGTTCCTTGTGCCATAACATTTCCACCATGTACACCCGCACCTGGCCCGATATCTATAATCTGATCTGCAGCATACATTGTATCTTCATCATGTTCTACAACTATTAATGTATTTCCTAAATCTCTTAACTTCTTTAAAGTTGCAATCAATTTGTCATTATCCCTTTGGTGAAGTCCTATACTTGGCTCGTCCAAAATATATAAAACTCCTGTTAGTCCTGAACCAATTTGAGTTGCTAAACGAATACGTTGAGCCTCTCCTCCTGATAGTGTTCCGGCACTTCTTGATAATGTCAAATATTCTAGTCCTACATCTATTAAGAATTGAAGTCTTGCATCTACTTCTTTCAAAATCATTTCCGCAATCATTTTCTGAGAATCTGTTAATTCAAGATTTCTCAAGAATTCTTGAATATGTCTAATTGACATATCTGTCAATTCATTGATATTTTTGCCTCCAACTTTGATGCATAAAATCTCCTTTTTTAATCTTGCTCCATTACATTCATCACAATGCATATTGCTCATATACATTTCGTAGAAATCTCTCATTCCTTGAGATTTTGTTTCATTATGACGTCTTTCAAGGGTTGGAATTACACCTTCAAATGGTGCTGTGAACTTACGTACTCCTGCATATGATGCATATTCAAAGTCGATTTCTTCATCACCAGTTCCATAAAGAATTTTATCAAGAAAATCTCTTGGCAAATCTTTTATCTTCTTATTTTTGATGTCCACTCCATAGTGTTTTCCAATGCTTTCAAAATACATTCTAGCCATAGTGTCGCCTTTTTTCATTGTACTTGAGCCAAAAGCTTTTACACCATCATATAAAGTTTTATTCTTATCAGGAATTATTAAATCCTCATCCATTTTCATCAAATATCCTATACCAGAGCACTTTGGACAAGCTCCATATGGATTATTAAATGAAAACATTCTTGGTGTTAATTCTGGAAAACTGAATCCACAATCTGGACACGCATAATTACAACTATATAAAATTGTTTTATCACCTACAACGTCAATTAAAACTAAATTATCTGCATGTTTTAATGCAACTTCAATTGACTCTGTAAGTCTGGCTGTAATCTCTGGTTTAATAACTAACCTATCAACAACAATTTCAATTTCATGTTTTTTATTTTTATCTAGTTTTATGTTTTCCATATCAGTAAGTTCATAGATATCTCCATCTACTCTTACTCTTGCAAAACCATCTTTTTGCAAATCTTCAAATAGCTTTGTATACTCACCTTTTCTGCTACGAACGACTGGTGCCAAAACTTGAATTCTAGTTCCTTCATCTAATTTCATAACATTATCCACAATTTGGTCAATTGACTGCTTCTCAATCTTTTTTCCGCAATTAGGACAATATGGCACACCTACTCTTGCATATAAAAGACGAATATAATCATAAATCTCTGTAACAGTACCAACTGTAGAACGAGGATTTTTAGAAGTCGTCTTTTGGTCAATTGAAATAGCTGGTGATAATCCTTCTATTGACTCTACATCTGGCTTTTCCATCAATCCTAAGAATTGACGTGCATATGAAGACAAGCTCTCTACATATCTCCTTTGCCCTTCTGCATATAATGTGTCAAATGCTAATGAAGATTTTCCAGAGCCAGATAATCCTGTTATTACAACTAATTTATCTCTTGGTATCTCTAAATTTATATTTTTTAAATTATGTTCTTTTGCGCCTTTTATTATTATTTTGTCGTTCATTATTTTCACTCCTTTTGTCAATTTTGTACCGGTGTTTTTCTTGACACCGTTTTAGCCTATTATACTACAATCCCTTGGCTTTTGCAATAAAAAAAAATTGTTAAAATCTATTTACATAAGTCATTTTTGGGTGTATAATAATTATTGGCTTTTAGCTATTAAACAGCCCTTTTTTACAAACTCAAGCACGACTTAAGGAGGTCTTTATTATGACTGAATGTAATTCTCGTATGAGTCGGAGAATTTCCGAGATTGAGGCTTTTTTGGACGATAAATCTGTTGATAAGTTGTCCATGACAATGTTTGCCGGCGAAAAGCGGCGAATAGAAAAATGTTTTGGCACCAAAATCAGAATTGAAGCTGTTGCTAAGACAGAAATTAGGGGGTTAGTCAAATATAAAATCATAAAGACTAACTAAATGTTTACAGGAGACACATTAATTTGTGTCTCCTGTTTTTATATAATAAAATTAATATATGCTTACTCTGAATCCAATACTATAATATGCGAAAGTTGCATAACTGTTACTTATTGTATTGGCATTATTTTCTGAAGAGGTACTTTCATATGCTCCTCCTCTTATTGTACAAGGATTTGTTGTACCAGAATATTCAAGAGTCCATTCCCAAACATTTCCAGCAAGATCAAATATATTTTGTTTTCCAAATATATTTGTAGCTCCAGTTGTCAATAATATCTTCTGCGTTGTTGATGTTTTATTTAATTGCTCATTATTCCATTTTACTCCATTGTTTGATGAATATTTAGCATTTGAATTTGTAATCTCATATTTTGAAGATTGATAATTTCCCCATGATGTACTGTTTCCTTTTAATAATGATCGTATTGTTGATAAACTTGTTCCACTTGATATTGCTTTTGTTTCTATATATTTTTGTACTAAATTCCATTGGATTCCAAACATCAAACTACTTGTTTTGCTAGTTCCTGATGCTACTTTGCTTGCCAATGATTGAGCTTCACTACATGTTACCCAGTTCAATGGAACTTGATTTGCCTGTGATTTTGGAACAATTCCTGTTACTGAAGAATGGTTTGTTCTAGGCTCTGATATACCAGCTTCATATCTTCCAATATAGAATCCTCCATTTTGATAAATACTCTTTAACATCTTGTTTTTCAATGTTTTGTACTCACTACTTGATAATCCTGTAGTATCATCTGAATAATATTCGTCTTTAGCTGATGTACCATCCCTATATGGTGATGTATAAGTTTTTAAATCATTTTCTATTTTTGTATATTCTTCATCTGTAAAGTCTTTAATATTCAAACCTGCTGTTTTGTATACACTACCTAATTTTGGAACTTCTATCCAAACATATTGATTTTCTGAAGTATCTTTTATCACTAGTCCACTGTCTAAATTTGTTCCTTCTACTAAAGAATAATTAGAACTTGGTAAATATGGCTTTGTACCAGTTGCACTTGGTAATACTCCGTCTCCACCATTTATTTCTCCTTCTGCTTGATATGAGTCTATACTTATTGTCAGATTCATTGCAGATGTAGCTGTTGGATTGTCTATAAAATATTTTCCTACTTTATATCCCCACTCTGAATCTAAATCATCATTATCGCCTATCCAATTAGCTTTAATTGTTAAGTATCCTTGCTTCTTTGGATATACTTGCATTGATTCCTCAATTTCTAGAGTGAATGGAAATCTTGTTGTATCGTTTATGACCTTGCCCTTTGCTATATATTCCCCAGTCTCTGGATCTTGAGTTTGTACTGGATTTCCTATATTAATATAGTTTTGAGTTGTCGCTGTTTTACCATCCGGGACTAATTCATATGTCACTCCCGCAATTGTTATTGCTTGAATATTATATTCCAAATCTACAAGAGCTTCTCCATTGTTTTTTATATCTATTGTTACAGTTTGTTCAGGCATTTGAGGGTATAATGTTGCAAAGTCAACTCCTATCGGATTTTCTTTCTTTGTGTCTCCTATGTAATATTCCATATCCCATGCTGCAACATGAATGTTTATATATGTATTCAAAACCTTTGAATATGCAAACCACGCAAACGTTGTCATAATAAGAGAAAATATGAATAATATATATTTTTTTAATTTGATTTTTTTCTTCGACTTTCTGTGTTTACGCAGAATGTTCATTATTATTTTTTCTCCCTTCTTTTGTAATTTTAACTTCATTTGTACAATTCTATTTTACACTATTTTGGTTTTTAACGCAATATTTTATAGCCGATTTCTTTTATTTTTTAGTTTAGTACAAAATGAAACTTTTGTGCAATTTGAAATAGTGCAAAATGCAAAAGTAAAAATAGTTTATAAAATTTTAAAAAAATAAAATTTGAAAGAAAAGGAAGGAAAAAAGAAAATGGAAGAAAACAAACAAAAGAATTCAAGAAGAAAATTAAATTCTTTAATATTGCTAGTAGCATTTACAGCAATAATGTTGATAGTATCAACATACGCATGGTTCTCTACACAAAGGAACGTAACAATTTCTAACTTGGTTGGAACAGTAAAAGTAGCAGAAGGACTAGAAATTTCTCTAGATGCAGACAAATGGTCACAAGAGGTTGATTTCTCTCAATACTCAGATCAAACAACATTAAAAAAATTATATGGAAGTGCAGAACATAACATTATACCAACAGAATTATTACCAGTATCATCAAATGGTACAGAAGGAATTGAAAAAACTGAAATTCCATTCTACAGAGGTGTTAATGAAAATACAAAAGAATTAAATAGTATCGTAGCAGTTGATGGATTGAATTCATCAGCAACAGCAACAGATCCTAAGTATCCTGGATATTATGCAATCGATTTATTCTTAAGAAACTCATCAAGAATTGATACAGAAGGAGGAGAAGTACAAGGAACAGCTAAAGAAACATTACAATTATCATCTGGATCAAATGTAGCAGTAAAAGCTGGAGGATCTGATACAACAGGTTTACAAAATACACCTAGAGTTGCATTTGCTATGTTTAAAGATACAGCAGCGGTAGATGCTTTACAAGATGCAACATTATCAGCAACAACAGGAGAAGGAAAAACAATTGAGGATGTTGCTATTTGGGAACCAAACTCAAATGCTCACGTTCCATACATAGTAACAAACTATAATGATATTACTTGGAAAGATTCTGATGCTACAGGTTATCTTGCTGCAACAGCAGTAGCAGGAAAAGCTAAATATACAGCAACAGAAAAAATACCTACATATGCTTTAACTGCAGACTCTGCTACAGCTGCATCATTTACAGATTTATATAACTGGGATGGTACAACAAATGCAAGTTTAAAGAAACAAATTTCTTTACAAACAGATACTGGAGCTACAGCAGCTGTTAAAAACTTAATAAGTGTAAATTCACCTGAAACAGCTATTTATACAAAAAGTCCAACAGGAGATGTTAAACAATTCCAAATCAAAAAGAACACAATCGTAAGATTAAGAATGTATGTATGGCTTGAAGGACAAGACCCAGACTGCGTTAACTATGCATCACATGGTGGAGGAATAGAAGTTGATGTTGGTCTATGTAAAGGAGAAGTAGTTGGATAAAATCTAACTAAAATTCAATAACGAAATCTTAATTTAAAGGTTGAGACTGAAAACTTAAGTGTTTTCTATCTCAATCTTTTTTTAGTTTAAACATTAAATGTACTAAAAAAGCTGAGGCAAAAAACTTTTAAAGTTTTCCACCCCAACTATTGATATAGAGTCTAATTAATTAAGTATTACCTTTGTTGTTAGCTGAACCAGAACTTGTATTTCCTAGCAAGCTTGTATCTGTAAAGCTTTTTACTAATCCAATATTTACTGTTATTCCACCACCATGTGATGCATAGTTTGTCGTATCAACATCTTGTCCTTCAAGCCATACATAAACTCTTAGTTTAGTAATAGCATTTTTTACAATTTCAAAGTCTGTTGTTCCATCTGCTGTTGATTTTAAATACATAACTTTATCATTACCTGCTGGAGTAGCAACAACCTTTTGTTTAGCCAAATATGCTTGATCTGTACCAGCAGGTGTACCAGTTCCTTTTGACCAGTCATATATATTTGTGATTTTTTTACCAACTGCAGCAGAAGTTAATCCATATGTAGGCAACGTTTGACCATCAGCAAATGGTGATATTCCTGTAGCAGTATCAGCCTCTGCAGTTATATTATAAGAAGTTTTATCTTCATTATTCCATATAATATAGTTGTTTGAATTTACTATGTTAGTTACGTGTTTATCACTATTTGGTTCCCATATTGCAACATCTGTAATTTTTGAATTAGTTGAATTTGTAGCGGGTAAAACTTTTGCAGCCGTATCAGCATTTACATCAGCTGTTCCTGAAAATTTAGCAAATGCAACTCTAGGTGTATTTTGTAATCCTGTTGTTGAATTTCCACCACTTTCCTTAACTGTTACTGAAGAAGTTGAATTTAATTGTAATGATTCAACTGTTGTTCCTTGTGTATCTCCCTCTTTGATACCTGAATTTTGTATAAATAAATCAAATGCAAAATATCCTGGATAATCTGGTTTTGAAGGATCATTTTGTCCAGTCGTTGGATCTAAAGAACTTTTAACAGCAGCTATAGAATCTAATATAACTGCTTCTGTATTAGTTCCTCTATACATTGCTATATCTGTAACATCTCTATCTGTTCCAACTGTTGAAACCGGTTGTAATTCACTTACTTTTAAGTTAGAATTTGTATATGAATTTTTGTCAGTTCCTGTAACATCTTTATAAGCACCTGTAACTATATCTACGCTAGATAAGTCAATTGTACTTGTCCAATGTTCTGCATCTAATGATATTTGCATACCTTCTGCTACTTTTACTTCTCCAGTTAAGCCTTTAATTAATACGTTCCTTTGTGTAGAGAACCATGCGTATGTTGATACTATAAACATTATTGCTGTAAATGCTACTAGCAATATTAAAGAATTTAATTTTCTTCTTGAATTCTTTTGTTTATTTTCTTCCATTTTCTTTTTTCCTTCCTTTTCTTTCAAATTTTATCTTTTTTAAATTTTATAAACTATTTTAGCTTTTGCATTTTGTACTATTTAAGTTGCGCAAAAGTTTCATTTTGTCACATCATAGTGAGTTATCTTTGGTTTTGTGGTACTTCATCTTGCTGTAAAATATGCTCTTCTGTTAAAGTCATATGCATTTTGATTTCTCCACCAATTAAGTCATCTGTACACTCTGGATCATCCCCCTCTACCCATATAACAACAGTATACTTGTCAATGTCACCAACTTTAAAATTTTCTGCTTTTTCAAGCATAACTGTTTCTTTATCCTTAAATGGTATTGTATTTGGCTCAGGTTGTTCGGTAGACCTATTATTTTTTGCATATATAACTTTGTTTCCATTTTTTATGACCATAACTCTTATTGCTTCATCTACATCTTTTATTACATCATCAATTTTAATTGTTGTCCAATAATTTATTGTATCTTGCCCCATATTTTCTGCATAAAAAGTATAAGCAATATAGTTCTTACCATTGTGTGAACCATCACCTTCGTTGTCTATATTTTCTGGTAACCAATTCACTGAAATGTCTGTAAAAAAGTCGATATCTTTTGATCTCAAGAATGTTCTGGTATATTTGTTTTGGTCTTCATATATTACCAGACCACTTTCTCTTCCGTATTCGCTATCAAGAGTTACTGTAAAATT
>ULYR01000557.1_pt1 | contig 43735 bp, 35 predicted proteins | sample 1962341 | NCBI WGS metagenome assembly ULYR01 (sample SAMEA4835868, study PRJEB28245) | human gut metagenome | biome: gut microbiome; material: fecal sample | place: Denmark | collected 2008 | reverse complement strand
GCCCTCGCCCGCCGCATGGCCGACAGGGTTACGCCCGCCGCTCTGGCGTGTGTGGCCACAGGCTGTCTGCTCGCCGGTCTGCTCATAGAGCGCGCCATGATAAGCGTTGACCACAGCGTGCTCACCTCCCTGGTGCGCGCCGTGCCGGGACTTCTGCTCCAGATATTCGGAGGATATTATCTCATCAGAAAACTATAAAACCACTTAACGATGCTGAGAAAGACAAGAATAATACTCGCGGCGGTGTTCTATGTGCTCATCACGTTGCTGTTTCTCGACTTCACGGGCACGCTGCGCTTCTGGCTCGGATGGACGGCCAAGATACAGTTTCTGCCGGCCGTGCTGGCGCTGAACGTACTGGTGGTGCTGGCACTCATCGTGCTCACGCTCATCTTCGGACGCATCTACTGCTCCGTCATCTGTCCGCTGGGCGTCATGCAGGACATCATCGCGCGCCTGGGACGGCGCGGACACCGCAACAAATACAGCTATTCGCCCGAAAAAAAGTGGCTGCGCTACGTCATGCTTGCCTTCATGGTGGTGACGCTCGTGGCGGGACTGGTGCCGCTGGCGGCACTCATCGCTCCCTACAGCAGCTACGGACGCATGGCCGCCAACCTGCTGCAACCTATATATATAGGTATTAACAACCTGCTGGCCATGGCAGCCGAGCGTTTCGACAGCTACGCTTTCTATGAGCGCGACATCTGGGTGCGCTCGTGGCCTACGTTCGTCGTGGCAGCCGTGTCGTTCGTCGTCATTGCCGTTCTGGCGTGGCGCGGCGGACGTAGCTACTGCAACACCATCTGCCCCGTAGGCACAGTGCTCGGCTTTTTGTCGCGTTTCTCGTGGCTGAAGATACGTTTCGACGAGAGCAAATGCACCAGCTGCCGCCTCTGCGAGCGCAACTGCAAGTCGGCATGCATTGATGTCAAGAACCATAAAATAGACTACAGCCGCTGCGTGGCGTGCGGTGACTGTCTCGGAAAATGCAAGTTCGACGCCATAAGCTACACCACGCGCAAACCCAAACCGGCCGTTGCCAAGGCGGCAAAGACTGAAGGCGGCGCAAAGGTGGATACCTCGAAGCGTGCCTTCCTCTTCGGAGCGGTGACAGCAGCAGCATCGGCCGCCATAGCCGAGGAGAAGGTGAAGCTCGACGGCGGACTGGCAAAGATAGAGAAAAAGGTAAGCCCCGAGCGCCAGACACGCATCACTCCGCCGGGATCTTTGTCGGCACGCCACATGGCTCAGCACTGTACCGCGTGCCAGCTGTGCGTGGCCGAGTGTCCTAACGACGTGCTGCGGCCATCCACAAAGCTCGACACCTTCATGCAGCCCGAAATGTCTTACGAGCGCGGCTACTGCCGTCCGGAGTGCACACGCTGCTCTGAGGTGTGCCCGACGGGTGCCATCAAACTCACCACGAGTGCCGAGAAGACAGCCATACACTTCGGTCACGCCGTGTGGATAAGAAAGAACTGTGTGCCGATAACCGACGGACAGGCCTGCGGCAACTGCGCGCGCCACTGCCCGGTGGGTGCCATCACCATGGTACCTCTCTATCCCGAGGCACAGGAGGAAGAGCACAAGGACGAGAAGAAAGCAAGTCTGAAGATACCGGTGGTCAACGAAGAGATGTGCATCGGATGCGGAGCGTGCGAGAATCTTTGTCCTTCACGGCCGTTCCCGGCAATCTACGTGGAGGGTCACGAGGTGCACCGCAGAAGATGAGCACACGCACATCACCGACACAAATAATTATCAACACACAATAAAGAAACATATATGACTAACATAAAAGACAAGATATCACGACGGGGATTCCTCAAAATCATGGGCGGAACGGCTGCCGCGGCTACGGCGGCAATGACGGGATGCAAGGAGAAGGACCTCTCGACAGAAGACGACTACAAGAATCAGGTGGAACCGCCGAAGGGTAAGATGACATTCCGCACCGACCCGAAGACGGGTCAGAAGGTCTCGATACTGGCCTACGGCATGATGCGTCTGCCGTCGGAAGAGCGCGGATCGGCACGCGAGAACGCCGACTCGCCCATCGATCAGGAGCAGGTGAACCGCCTCGTAGACTACGCAATAGAGCACGGTGTGAACTATTTCGACACGTCGCCCATGTACTGTCAGGGTATGTCGGAGCGCGCCACGGGCATCGCTCTGAGCCGTCATCCGCGCAGCTCTTACTTCATAGCCACCAAGATGTCGAACTTCGCGGCAGAGAATCAGACGCGCGAAGGGTCGATAGCCATGTTCGAGAACTCGCTCAAGGAGCTTCAGGTGGATTACATCGACTTCTATCTGCTCCACATGATCGGCGGAAGCGGTATGGAGGAATTCCGCCGCCGGTTCATCTACAACGGCATTCTCGACTGGCTGCTCGAGCAGCGCGAGAAGGGACGCATACGCCATCTGGGATTCTCTTACCACGGCGACGTAAGCGTGTATGACTATCTTCTGGCCAACCACGACAAATACAAGTGGGACTTTGTGATGATTGAGCTCAACTATCTTGACTGGAAACACGCCAAGGACATCAACGACAGCAACACCAATGCCGAGTATCTCTACAACGAACTCGACAAGCGCAATATTCCGGTAATGGTGATGGAACCGCTGCTCGGCGGCCGTCTCTCCAACGTGCCGGAGCCTATCGCCGTGGAGATAAAGCAGCGCGCGCCTGAACAGACGGTGGCGTCGTGGGCGTTCAGATATGCTGCCAGCAAGCCGCGCGTGCTCACAGTGCTGAGCGGAATGACCTATATGGAGCATCTGAAGGACAATCTGCTCACGTACAGTCCGCTCGTTCCGCTGAAAAAGGAAGAGGAGGACTTCCTCGAGCAGATAGCGAAGAAGATACTGACGTTCATGCTCATACCGTGCAACGACTGCAAATACTGCATGCCGTGCCCATACGGCGTTGACATTCCGGGCGTACTTCTACACTATAATCTCGTGAAGAGCGAGGAGCGTCTGCCCGAGGACAAGCGCGACCCTAACTACGCACGCTACCGCCGCGAGTTCATCATCGGACAGAACCGTGCCGTTGATGAGGAGCGCCAGGCCAACCACTGTATAGGCTGCGGACAATGTGTGCCGCACTGCCCGCAACGCATCGACATCCCGGCACGCCTGCACGAGATAGACCAACTTGTTGAAAGATTAAAACAGAAGCTATGAGACTGACGGCAATCTGCATGGCTCTCATGGCATCGGCGGCGGCCGGTGCCGAAACAACTATATTCAATGATTCCATCAGGCAGAACATCGCCGAGGTGGTGGTGACGGGTACACGCAACACCACCGACGTGCGACATCTGCCCATGACCATATCCACCGTCAGCCGCAAACGGCTCACGGCAGACTTCCGCGAGTCGGTATTGCCCACAGTCAACGAGCTTGTGCCGGGACTGTTCGTGACGAGTCGCGGAGTGATGGGCTACGGAGTGTCCACCGGAGCGGCGGGCTCGATAAAGCTGCGCGGCATCGGCAGCGGTGCGTCCATGCTTGTTCTCGTGGACGGACAACCGCAGTATGCGGGCCTCTACGGCCATCCCATACCCGACGCGTGCCTCACCATGACGGCGGAACGCGTGGAAGTGCTGCGCGGACCGGCCTCACTGCTCTACGGATCTAACGCCATGGGCGGCGTGATGAACATCGTTACGCGACAGGCAAAGGCCGACGGCGTAAGGACAGACATATCGTTCGATGGCGGATCGTACGGTTCGCTGCACGGCGAAGTGGGCAACGAGGTGAAGTCGGGACGATTCTCCAACGCCGCCGCACTGTCCTACAGCCGCACCGACGGCCACCGTCCCAACTCGCAATTTGAGCAGTTCGCCGGATTCATCAGACCCGTATGGACATTCAACGACAACTGGAAGGCGAGCGGCGAGGCCAATGTGACCTACTTCAAAAGCTCGAACCCCGGACCGGTATCGGCTCCGCTGATAGACAACGACATGAAGATAACACGCGGAACGGCCGCCCTTGCACTGGTGAACGACTACGACCGCACATCGGGTGCGTTGCGGGTGTATTACAACTGGGGCCATCACAACATAAACGACGGCCACACCGCCGACGAGAGTCCGCAGACATCGCTATATCTGCACGACGATGTCATGGCGGGAGTGTCGCTCTATCAGAGTATGGAACTCTTCGAAGGCAACCGCACAACGGTGGGTTTCGACTACCAGCACTTCGGCGGCAAGGCTTGGAACAGGGCCATTGAGGGAGGCGCAGAGAAGGTGATAGCCGACAAGACGCAGGACGAATTCGCAGGATATGTGGACTTCAGACAGGACATAACGCCGTGGCTCACGGCAGGAGCAGGACTTCGTGTGGACCATCATTCGCGCTCGGGCACACAGCTCGTACCGCAGGGCGGTCTGTCGTTCCGACTCTCGCCCGACGCAGAGATAAGGGCAATGGTGAGCCGCGGATTCCGCAATCCGACCATAAAGGATATGTATATGTTCAATCCTAAGAACCCCGATCTGGAGGCGGAAAGCATGACCAACTACGAGCTGTCGTGGTCGCAGCGGTTCATGGACGGCCGTCTGAAGGCAGGAGTGAACGTGTTCTACCTCAAGGCCGACAATCTCATAACGACCGTATTCACCAACGGACGACCACTGAACATGAACACCGGCAAGACGGAAAACAGCGGCGTGGAGGCCGAAATGGCGCTGCGCGCATCGCAGAACCTCACCGTCAACGCCAACTACAGCTATCTTCACACGAGCGCACACATCACCGGCGCACCCGAGCACAAGCTGTATGCCGGCGCGACATACACCCTTAACCGGCTCACTCTGAACACCGGACTGATGTATTTTGCCGGTCTGCTCACCAGCGAATCGACCGACGACACATCGCACGCCGCCCTATGGCACCTCACGGCAAGCCTGCGCGTGGGCAAGGCACTGCATTTGTATGTGAGAGGTGAGAACCTCCTCGCACAGAAATACGAGATAAATAAAGGTTTCACAATGCCTCGGGCAACTGTTGCAGCGGGCATGAAACTTAATCTGTAATAATTTTCATACACTGTGGAGCGCAGCATTTTGAAACTTCAAAATTTGCTGCGCTCCTTCTTTTACTGTATCTTTGCATACTATTAAAAAAGCCCGACATCATGAATAAAAGTCTTTCATTATGCCGGCTTATGCCCTTACGAGCATTAATAACGGAGCATACCGAACAACCAAAAAGGAAAACTGAGATATATTATGAAAACATTCGGGAAAAACATTCCCCTCATCGCAGTTGTTGTCATAGCCATGGCAATGCTGCTGCCGTTTCTTTGGCAAAACGACTTCTTCAGCATGGACGAGCCACGCGAAGCGCTTGTGGCCGTATCGATACTTAAAGACGGAAACCTGATACTGCCCTTCACATCGGGTGGCGACCTGACGGCTTGCCCGCCGCTCTACCATCTGTGCGTGGCACTGTTGTCGCTGCCGTGGGGTCACGTGAGCGAGTTCAGCTCGCGACTGCCCGCCGCCCTGTCGCTGATAGTCATGTGCGCGGTGGTCTTCGCCTTCATGCGCAGACGCACGACAACCCTGCGCGCCATGCTCGCCCCGCTGATCATGCTCACCGCCTACGGCCTTCACCGCGATGCCCTTACATGCAATCCCGGCATCATGGCCACAGCCTTCGCCACCGGAGCAATGCTTCTGCTCTACCGCTGGCATGAGAACGGCGACCGACGCCTGCCTCTCGCGGCCACGCTCTGCATGGCTCTCACGGGACTGACCACCGGTCCGTTCATGGTGTTGCTGCCGCCAATAGTGATGTATGTCTATCTTCTCGTGCGCGGCGAAGGCAGCAAGAGCGCAGCCGCGAAGTTGGCCTTATGCACCGTCATCGCGCTCGTCGTGCCGGCACTGTGGTACGTCGCCGCATTCATGCAGAGCGGCGGACGCTTCGGCGAGCTGTTCATGGCCTACCACTACGGTTCGCTCAAAGGCATAACCACGCAAAACCTGTTCGACCATAACTTCATAGGCAACCTGGCATACGCCGCCACCGGTTTCGCCCCCTGGCTCATATTCATTGTGTTCACGCTCTTCGCCCGTCCGTGGCGGAGTGCAGGCATTGCCCCCACTTTCCGCGCCCTGGCGCAATACATGCGCACGGCGTCGCCGCTCACAGCATTCACCTTCACCGCAACGCTCACGCTTTTGGTGCTCTCATGGCTGCCAACGGGCAATCATGACATAAGCCTCCTGTGCTGCCACGTGTTCCTTTCCATGTTCACCGCGCTCTACATAGCATGGCTGTCGCGCCGCCACAACAGACGTGCGGTGGAAGCATTCGCAGTCTTCACCGCGCTCATGGGCATACTCTTCAGCGTTGCTTTCCAGGTGTTGCAGTCGGGCGTGTTCTCCGGTATATTCTTCGGCGAGCACAAGTCCAACGCCCGTATGTCGATGATTAAATCGCTCTACGACATCACCCCCGACGCCACCGAATCGACTCTGATGCTCATCCCCGCCATAATAGGAGTACTCCTGGCGGTAGTACTGTGCTTCAGACGCCTGCGCCACAACGTCCGCACGCTCACACTCGGAACGCTCTGCGTGATGTTCGCGGTATATATCGCGCTCGACGCTGTGTGCCGTCCTACGATGCTCAACATCGTATCGCTCCGCCAGATGACCGATGTGGTGAACAAGATATTCCCCAACCAGAAACTGTACTCATACATATCAAAGCCGGGCATGCATTTCTTCGGAGCCGAATACTACCTCGGCAAGCAGATAGAGGCGTTCGAGAACCCTGCTCCCGACAGCCTCGGAAGAGTGAGCAAACCGTCAAGCGGAGTGCTGCTCGTGCCCGAGAAGGACGGAGACCAATTCGTAGCACGCCACAAGGATTATGTATTCATGCGCCGCATGCGCTCACTGGGACACCCTACGGAGGTGCGCGACAGAATAAGATTCTATAAGTTCATGCGCATAACGAAGCAGAACTCAGCCCAGAAGATATACGACTCGATGTCGATAAAACTGCAATAAAGCACATCTGTATGCAGCCGAAGGACATGAAACAGCAACCATACGTGAGGCTCGAGAAGCTGTGCATAGGCTACAGCACGGGCCGACACGGACAGCGCATAGTGGCAAGCGGAATAGACGCCACGCTGCCCGCCGGACAGCTGACATGCCTCATAGGCCGCAACGGAACGGGAAAATCGACCTTGCTGCGCACCGTGGCGTCGCTGCAGCCACGGCTCGGAGGCAGGATATACATAGACGGAACCGACAGCGCGACACTCTCGCAGAAGGAGATGGCGCAACGTGTGAGCATAGTGCTTACGGCGCCGCCGAGCACCATAAACATGGACGTGGCACAGCTCGTGTCACTCGGACGCGCGCCATACACCGGAATGTGGGGAACGCTGAAGGGCAACGACCTGAGGGCGGTGCAGCGTGCTCTCAACCTGACGGGCATAAACGACATAGCCCGACGCACCGTCACCACCCTGAGCGACGGACAGCGACAGAAGGTGATGGTGGCGAAAGCGCTCGCCCAGGAAGCGCCGCTGATGCTGCTCGACGAGCCCACCGCCTTTCTCGACTACCCGTCGAAGGCGCGCCTCATGCAGCTGCTCGCCCGACTGGCACACGAGGAGGGCAAGACCATACTGCTCTCCACACACGACATGGAGATGGCAATACGCACTGCCGACAGGCTCTGGCTCATGGACGAACACTCGCTCACGGAGGGCACGACGGAGCAGATGACGGCAGACGGAACGATAGACCGGTTCACCGACGGACTGATGCCGCAATATGTCACGGCGCAGCCGGGCCGACCGGAGGACCGCGACAATGATGACGACAAGAACAAAACACTCTAAAACAATATACGATATGGAGAACAATTTTATTAAACTTATCAACACGCGACGCAGTTGCCGCAAGTACAAGACGCAGCAGGTGGACGACCAACTGCTCGAAGAGGTGCTCAAGGCAGGAACATACGCGCCTACGGGTCACGGCTCGCAGTCGCCTTTCATCGTGGCAGTGCAGAACAGCGAGCAGCGCGCCACACTGACAAAGATGAACGCCAAGGTGATGGGTGTCACCTCCGACCCCTACTACGGCGCACCGACAATAGTACTGGTGTTCGCTCCCGACAACTATGCCAACGCATTCCAGGACGGCAGTTGCGTGCTCGAGAACATGATGCACGCCGCACACGCACTGGGACTTGCCTCTTGCTGGATAAACCGCGAGCACGAGATGTTCATGACTGACGAAGGCAAGGAGCTGATGAAACAGTGGGGACTGCCCGACGGACTCATCGGCATAGGCGCGCTGTCGTTAGGATATGCCGACGCGGAGCCCAAAGAACCGAAACCGAGAAAAGAAGATTACTACCGCGTGATACGCTAATGACGTGACTGCGACAGGCTCTGCCTGCGACGCGGCATAAGACTGTCCACGCAACAATGACGCACAGACGGCGGCACAAAACCATGTGTCGCCGTTTTTTTATGGCTGAATATATGAGGGCAGGATATATTCCATGTGTATGGGCTTTATTCACCGAAGATTATGGAATGACGGAAAATTTGCTGAAAACACGTGGCTGTATGAAGCGCAGAAGAGAAGGTTTCAAATAATTATAGATTGATATTATTAGAATAATAAATTCACACTGCCATAACATTAAATTCATATTGATATAACGATAAATCCACGTTATCATAATAATAAATCCCAACTGCCACGACAATATATCCACACCGACATAACAATAAATCCCATTTGACATAACAATATATCCGCTTCACCGCAACCGATAAACCTTAACCGCAATGGCGACACATATTTTCGGCTCGCCGGATAAATACATCCCGTGCCCTTCCCCACATATTATACCGCCATATTTGGAGTAAATCCGCACTACATACTTACAATTTTTCTTGACTAAATTTTGACAAAATATTTTCGCAAAAGAGATGTAAATGAATATTAAAACTGACAGAATAAAGGACATTCCGTACAACACCGCATTTTGATATACCCCATAACGTAGTCCGGAAAACTGCGTTCCGTGTTCCGATATTGCCCATTTCGCATTACGATAAAGCCCATATTAGGTCGCGAAATGGCCTATTTCAGCACCCAATATAGGCCATTTCGCAAGCCGAAATGGTGCTTTTTGCAATGCAAAGAAATGCCACTTAAACATAAGTTACTGATATTCAATGCTATATGATAACATCTCATAATCCGCGTATTTGCGCCCGAAGACAACCCAGCTCGCAAATACGCGCTTATTTTTCGGGGTATATCTGGAAAAGACGACCGGAATATCAAAATCCGGTTACAATCTGAAAGTCACCCATACAGCTTTCTTTTTAAACGTATAAGACAACGCTCGTCCGGGCATTTAACCCGAATCAGTCATTAAATTCAGTCAGAATTTTGCTTTATATAGAGCATATTTTCGTTGTATTTTTCTTAACATAGCCCGCTATGCCTGCAAAAAATCCAACAAAAGAGGCCGATAGAAAACAAAAAGACGGCTGAAAACATGAATGTATAAAATATATAAAAAACCTATGCGGTCTAACATCCGATTGCGGTTTAAGTGTGTATTTTGACACCATTACATCAAAAAAAACTGCAAAAACATCTGCCATACAGAATAATTCTATAACTTTGCTTTCGGTAATCATAGCGATTATTATTTGTAATTCTATGATTCTCAATACTATAAAAATACAGCAATCTTCACTGATCACCTAATTTACAGACACTTACAATTCGTCCGGCTCACATTATACTATGCAAACAGAATATTTAATAAACAAAAAGATGTTGGAATCACGCAATGTATCTATCCTCTGCTCGCGAACAATGGGTAGTGTGGATATTCTACGTTGTTATGACCGGACTGACCGGATGGCAGGTGGTGACAATGTTGTAATTGGAGGGATTCAATCAAAAATAGAAAAAGATGTCCTCTGTTTTCCATTAAAAGACAGGCAACTTATGATTATGGTTATTGCCGGACAGCTATATAAGAAACGTCCTTATGAACTGACAAGCAACATGAATGAGGGAGAATCTTTTATTATAAATACCGCACCATGTGCATTTAGGGTAAGTAAAAATACCGCAGACAAAAGTACTTTATATATTTCAGAAAAAGCAGATGAATAGTCTTCGGATACATCTCTAAAGAAAATTCACAAAATGAGATATACCATATTTTTATAGAAAAGTCTCAAATATTATATACATACTAAATAAAAAAAGCATGCAAAAACTTACAATAAAGAATATAGGAGCGATAAAACTTGTAGAATTTGAGGTTAATAGAATAAATGTTTTTATGGGACCTCAATCGTCAGGAAAGAGTACTATATCTAAAATACTTTGCCACTGCCAGTGGGTAGAGAAAACTTGTTTCTTGAATAATAAACAACTGGAAAATTATCAAAAACAGGGAGTGTTTTATGATTCTCTTGTAGAATATCATAAACTGGAGGGATATTTTCACAAAAATGCCAGCATAAAGTATGAGGGAGAGGCAATGACTATAACATATACTCATAGTACAAAGAAGACCACCATTAAGTTAAATGATAAAATGGTATTCTCTTATCCCAAAATATGCTATATCCCCTCGGAACGTAACTTTGTGACCGGAGTGCCTAATTTCAGCAAATATAATGAGGGAAACAATGTGTTACTATATTTTGCTTATGACTGGTTGGAAGCTAAAGAAGATATTAAGAAACTTGATATTTCAAATCTTATCAGCAGAAAAGTTTCCTATGAGAACATTAATGACAAGGATTATATATTTGACAATGGATCAAAGTTATTGCTTACGAATGCGTCAAGTGGTATTCAATCTGTATTACCATTGTACCAGACTATAATATATATGCTGTCAAATCTGTATAAAAAGCAAAGGACTTTGTCTCCGTCAAAAGAAATGGCGAAAAATGATTTCGCAAATAAAATGATTGTGATAGCTAATAGAATTAATGATGGAGAAAATATCAGCAACCTCAAAAAATATTCCAATATATTGATTTCCTTGTTTAAACTACTTGAGTGTTATGATGTAAAGCCGATAAACAAACTTTCAGATTTGTCACCGAAAGATTTGTCCCATAATATATATAATGCTGTCCACATTATGGAGCAGTTGTTTAATTATCATTATACTCAGTTGTTTATAGAAGAGCCTGAACAAAATCTCTTTCCTGATACGCAACAGGAATTTATTTATTGGCTGTTAGGAATCATGCAGAACGATAAAAAGCATGCTGCTATTATAACTACGCATAGTCCATATATATTATTTGCCATTAATAACTGTATAATGGGAGGACTGGTAAGAGATAATATTCCGGAAGATAAAGTTTCTGACTTCGCATCTCATTCGGCATGGATTGATCCGAAATTGGTGTCTATTTTTGAATTGGATAATGGCACTCTCCGCAGTATACAGGATGAAGATGGTATAATCGAGGACAATTACTTAAATAAAGCATATAAGAAGAATTCGGAAGAATATTTGGAACTTTTAAATTACTACGAAGATGAAGAATAAAATACAAGCCGTTTACCAACAATCAGTCTTTTGTAGTAGTACAGCACCTAAACTGTATATTGCTGATTTTACTGAAAGAACAAGCAGCAATAGAAAAGTGGAATTTCATGAGAACATACCGCAGGCTCCGGATAGTGATAAAGATATGGACTGCCTGGTTTTTGAAAATTCTTCGGAATTGTCAGTTATATGTAATATCTTTGATGATCATCAGTTTAAAGATAATGAAGAAAATGATATATCACATTGCGAGTGTGTATTATTTCCTGAAAGTAAGAAAGAAGATATAGGTATGGCTTTTGTGGAGATAAAAGACTGCAAGTCGAAAAACATATCTGAATATAAGGATAAAGTAAAAACTCAGATTATATCTACTGTGCAAATATTCAGAGATAAAGGTATTATTGAAAAACAACGTGTTTATGGTGTGATATCGTTTCCCAGAAGAAATAAGGTGGCATTTAACCAAACCATTTTTGACGATGCAACAGAATACAAAAAATTATATAAGAAGTATAAAGTGCACTTTCTCCCAACTAATTGTGTATCTATTGTAAACGAAAAGCAAATGACCGCTAAATTGTAATATTGTTACTATTTTATTATGCCAAAATTGATATATAGCCATAGAAGATTTTAATATAAAGAGATTACCTATATAAAAATAAGAATCCGGGAAAGGAGGTCAAAGAATTATAAGAAGATATTATTAAACCCAAATCGGTCATTAGACCGCATCGAATTGTAAATGCCTGTAAATTTAGTCTTTACCGGATTTTTTTGTATTCATATATTACCGGAAATAAAAGAAATACAAGCGATAATAGTTACGATTATAATTTACAGACATTCATAATTTGTCGAAATTACGACGTTAATATATACTTCCCAACGCTGCGAAACGTCCCCTTCTCCCCCTCAATCCTCCCCGTTCCAATCCACAAAAAAGCCCTCCCCGTATACCGGGAAAGGCCGTTTTGTTTCTCCATAGCTAAATATTTACTTAAACACGGTAAAAAGACTGTTTTTAGGATGTAAGCTTCATTGCAGCGCGTCATTCGGGCAGGATGACGACAGACACGGGCACATAGTCGTCAGGACTGAAACGGCGGAGAGCCTTCGAAGCCGTGTAGGTGCCGCGATACTGCGTCGTGCCGCCGAAGTTGTAGAGTTTTCCTTCAACACACTCCACCGCTCCATACCACTCGAACGATCCCAGCATGCGCAGCGGATCGGGACTGCCGATGCCCGGAGCATAGCGCGTCACGGCGCCACTGTCCATGGCATATATCTGATTTCCTACGACACCGATGAACGAGAATTCGTTGCTCAGCGAGTCGGTGGGCGTGCAGTTGGTGGTGTGCAGCGTGCCGCCGCTCAGCGAGTGGGCACGATGGAAGAGGTCGTCGAGCAGCCATGTTGTGCCGTTGCCGTCGGAAGTCACCTTCAGTTCGGCGAAATACTGTCCGTGAGCGGTTGTCGCGCCTGGCGTGGCAGTCACGTTGCCATCGCCGTCGTAGGCCAGCGTGTATGCCTCGATGTCGGTAGCCGTCACCACATACAGGTTGTTGCCCTCTACCGAAGCAGCGAGAGGATCCGCCGAGCGCAGGGCTACGGTGTGCCAGTTGTTGCCGGCAAGCGAGTAGATGCCGCTCGGACCGACTATCAGCGGTATGCCGTCCCAGATGGCGCCGGCACCGTCCTCGGGTATGTCGGCGTAGGTTTTCTCCTCACCCGTCACCGTGTTGTACGAGCGGAACTCGTAGCACGGCGTGGTGCTCACGTTGCCGAGCGTCGTGCGTTCTATTATTCCGCCGCCGTAATATATAGTGCCGTCCTTGACGAAGTGGATGTTTGCAGAGCCTTGGTTAGACATGTTGCCGAGCTCGTGGAACACTATGTTCTGCTTCACGCGCAGGGTATTTACCGACGGTTCGCCGGCGATGGAGAACTTGCCTTCAGCCACTCCGTTGTCGTCGAGTACCACATACGGATGCGCGGTATAGGTCTGGCCCTGCTTGATATATACTATCGGCTCCTTTGAAGGCACGGTTGCGTTGGGGTCGGTGAAGGGGAACGCGGCACTCTCAGAGGCGAGCTGCTGCATGGTGCTGGTGGATTCGCGGCCGTTGTAGATGTCCACGTATATGCCGCCGTTCTCAAACCGCGCAGCCGTGAGCACAACGCCGGGAGCCTCGTCTGTCTCACCTGCGGGCTGATGAACCACAATCTGCGTAGAGTCGGCTGCGGCACGGGCATGGGCACGGCTGCGCATAGCACTGCCGAAACGTATGTATCCGGTGCGGGCAACACCCGTAAGATTGCGCGCAGCCACTATCTGCACGCTCTCGCCACCCTTGCCGCCCATCTGCGAGAGTTGCAGCCAGTCGGCAGACGAGGTGGCTTCCCACGGCTCGTCAACAGGTATGGAGATGGTCTGCTGCGCACCGTCGGCGGCCAGCTCAACCGCGTCGCCCACAGGCGGAACGGGATCGGGAGGCGGCACGGTGCCGCTGTCGTCGCTACAGGCGGCGAACATCATGACAGCGAAAGACGCTGTCGTCATCAAGGGAAACAATGATCTGAACTTTTTCATAGCGTTTATGTTTTTATGTATTGTTGGTTTAAGCTATGCCGGCCGACGCCGCAACGTCTGCATGGGGCATCGTGACACGGTGGCACGGCCGGCTTTCTATGTATAGAACAAAGAAAACATTTTAAGCCATACCACGCATAACGGGTTACCGTGATTTTGAGATGCGGGCGCCGTTTCGCCCCGCTGATGTGTCGATAAAAGTGCTTTGGCGGGGCAAACAGGGGGTAGAGGCAGGGCGATTTAGCCTAAATTAACGCGGCATCAAAAAATTGGAAATGTTACTTCCACGCTATGTATTACTTTTGCCGATGTAAAAACGGTGTGTCGGAAGACATGAAGACACGGCCGGAAAAACACTTAACATATATAATAAGGTATGACTATGGAACATCTGAAAACAGAGCTGTCGCCGCATGTCGCGGCAGACGGATGCACAGAGCCCACACGCGAGCAGCGCGACAAGGGACGGAGAATGATGGAAGAGGCGTTTGTCAGACTGATGGACGAGAGCGGAAAGGGCGGCATAAGATGGAAGGGAACGCTGGCAGACCTGATGGAACTGACGTACATTGCCTACAGGGGATGCGTGGTGAGACACTCCGACGGCAGCCCGGCGTCAATGTCGGAACTGGCAAGGACCATCTGCTCGAGGCTTCGCGTGCACCTGCCGGCAAACCCGTATAAGGTGGCGGCAAAGGCAATGGCGCGCAAGGGAATAAGGCAACGGGCTTATCTGGAACGCTTCTGCTGGCTGCACTTCGTGGCGGGAATGGCGCGGCCCACCGACGCGGAGATAAGCCGCGCACAGTAGGAACGACTCTCACACATGGAAAAACACTGACATCTTAATAATCGTTTATCAAAAAAAAACACAAATGAAAGACATGAACACAATCGATCTTAACCAGAATCTCAGTCCGCACTTCACACTCGAGGAGTTCGTGAGGTCGGGCACAGCCGTAAGACACAACATCGACAACACTCCGAAAGAGGAACATGTGGAACGCCTGAGGGAGCTCTGCACCAACGTGCTCGAGCCTCTGCGGCGACGTTTCGGGGTGATAAGGATAACCAGCGGCTACCGCTGCGAGGAACTGAACAAGAAAGTAGGGGGCGCCGCCGGCTCGCAACACATGCGCGGCGAGGCTGCCGACATCAACGTGTCGGGAAAAGACGGAGGAATGAAGATGTATGAGTACATACGCGACAACCTGCCCTTCGACCAGCTGCTGTTCGAGAACAAGGCGAAGAGCGGCATATACTGGCTGCACGTGAGCTACAGAAGCGACGGGCACAACCGGCACGACTGCGGCATAATAAGAATGTAGAGGCGGGAGAAGAAAAAAGCCCGGTGAGCGCAATCGACTGCGTTCACCGGACTACAGGTAAATTTTATAAACAGAAGCTAACTACTAAATATTACTATCTTACTACCATTTTGCGTCCGTTGACAATGTATATGCCCTTAGGCAGATTGTCCATGGAGCTGTCGTCGGACACTTTCTGACCGTTGAGGTTGTATATTCCCTCAACCGCAGCGTCGGCTGCACCGTCGGCAGAAATCTCCTTGATGCCGGTCAGATGGTCGTCACCGAAATCAATGGACAGCTTGCTTCCCTGTACGGCAGCGCCGTTATCATCAACTTCCTGGAGTGTCCACATTGTGCCGACAAGACCATTTGTCCAGTCGCCTGTCAGATGATAAACCGTTCCGGCATTGAGAACGTAGTTACCCTTTGCCACACTCGCCGGCTTATAGAAATATCCGGTGAACAGAAGATTACCGTCCTCGGTCTTGTATGTCTTTGTAACAGTGCCTGCAGAATAACTCATATCAGAGTCTTCCACGTCGTCCTCATCAATATTCTGACTTGCAATAAGAGCGTCTAACTTGCTCATACGTGTAACACCTGCGAACTGATATACAGGACTCGGATAGCTTATCTTGGCATTGTTTATATTCTCATCAAAACTGAATACGATAAACTCATGACGGTCTGCTCCGCGTTTAATTACAGGTGCTTCAGTTACCTTGACTGCGTAGCACTCTCCTGCATAGAGAGCAATGTCATTACCATTACCACTCAGATCAACCGTATTGAACTGTATGCGGCTGCCGCCGTTGTCGAGTCCTTTAAGGTGACAGAGCTTAACATCGTCGCCGAATGTGTTGCGCACCTGGGTCTTTGTGAGGTTCACAGGCATTACGAGAGCTTCCCATACAGGATTTGTTACTTTATCACCTGTTGTCGCTCCGAAATCACGCGAGAGGTTGAAAACACGGGCAAACTCATATTTGCTCATATCAATACCTGTAAGATTTGTCGGAGACAGTTCTGTGTTATTTGTGCTGTATGCGTTGATACCGAACTCGTTATCACCGGAATAATATATCTTGATATTATCAACATACACACGACCTTGCGCTGTATTCTTTGCAACACCGATGGTCAGAGTTCCGTCATCTTCACCTGTACCGGTAACATTCACAGCGATTGTCACAAGATGATTTGTTTCGTCAGGAGAATAGGTAGCAGCTGATGTTGATATAGTTCCATTGTTTGTTGCAAGGAATTCTCCTGCTGCGACATTACGACGGAAATACAATGCTCTGTCATTGTCATTATTAAATTCACGCTGATGCTTTGTTATGTAACCATTAAACCTCGTCTGTTCGCCGTCCGAAAGCTGAGGTATCAACGCACCTTCAGAAACACCACTTGTTCCTGATGCGAACAAATAAGCAATATTACTACCGTCAGTTATTTGTGCATCAGGATTATCATCAGAAACAAAAGCCTGCGCCGTGATAACATAAGTTCCAGGCTTCAGACCTGTGACTGTCTGGCGCATAATAATCGGGTCACGCATTTCGGCAGTACCGAATGCACCGTAAGTTGTAACATAACTGTTGCTACCGTATGGATATGACGTACCAAATATTCCACCTAATATTCCACCAAAACTTCCATTTCCAATATAAGGAGATATACCACGTAAAGCTCCTTTTGACTCTATACCTCCATGAGAAAGTCCTCTTGCAACACCTTGATCCTCACCTATAAAATCTGCACCGAGATAATCACTTACATTATATACATCCTCACTTAATTGATCTCCTATAGAAGAGCCATCCCATGCATACCAATCCCATGAATCTGTAACAGCCATGTTACGCAAAAAGCGCGTGTTAAGGAACAGACCACTCACATTAATATTAGTCTGGTTTGTCACACTAAGAAGAACCGTACGGAAAGATTCACGCGGGATTATGAGCCAATTATCTTGACCGTTACTCTGTAAGGCTCCGTTATTACCAACGCCAAGACTACCTATATGATAAACAGGATGTTCTCCACCTGTAACTTCATTTAATGTCCATGTCGTTGTCTGATCCAAATATATGGACGTTCCATTATCACCTGTTCCAAGATATTCTCCATTATCTGGATTTGGATTTTTTATTGAACTCTTGAATCTATAACCATTACCATTAGATTCCACATCAAATCTAAGTCCTCTATTTCCCAATATCGCAAGCGTTCCATTATCTCCACCGGCATTCACAAATCGGTAAGTGTCTTCGCCATTCTGAGTTGTCATACAGCAAAGATACACACCCTTCTCTTGATTTACTGCGTCAGCGGCTGATACAGAATAATTCTTCCACTGAATCTGTTTTTCGTTTCCAAACTGGGCACCCTGTGCAAACGCGCCACCCACAAAGCATGTTGTCATACAGACAATCATTGCAAAAACAAGTAATATCTTCTTCATATCAAAACCTTTCTTTTTTAAAGATGACTATCCCAAACATTGTATCCCTTACTTTCGGTTGTACCACTTTGGTTCGTCGGATCATATACAACTCCTGTTCCACCCCCATCTTCCGGATTATAAACACCACCGGGCATACCTTCAGTGATGTCATGATGCTCTTCTCCAAATCCTACCGAAATGGCAAGTAGCGGATTCTCCGCGACAACATGCACCACCTCGATGCATGGCTTAACATAACTCTTTTTCGTCATAGTTTAAGAATTAATGATTATTGTATTATAATAGTATATTGCGTAAATTATTTTTATTATTGTGGTTTTTCTATAGTGTCACAAAACTAAACTTTAACTATTAACAGCATCATATTTCATAACATTGTCATACAAACCAAGAGCCGTGTTTTTTTATGTTTTAGACTACGCGGCAATCATTATATTACAAAAGTAAGAAGAATTTTTATATATAGGAACTCCCCCCCCCGCAATATTTTTTAACTTGAATTAAAGTATTTTTATTATATCAGCGTGCATTTTTGGTAAATTTTTCCACCATAAGCATTAATTATTGTGAACCACCCGGACAGTCATCGGGACACACATGAAATCAAAATATTCTCGACTTTCCCGCACCGGGAAATATATACGCAGGGGAATTTCAGGACAACAATGCACGCAAGACCTCAATTTCACCGCATAATTAAAAAAAACAAAAACACGAGGCTTTGCTGTCATGTTTGTTTTGTCGTTATGCTCATATTTCGTATTTTTGTATAAATTTTTTACGAAACATAAAACCATCATGTCATGAAAATAAAGAACCTGATAGTTGCGACAGCAACAATGCTTTGCGCTCTCACTGCCAACGCGCAGGACAGAGCCGACCAACAACATCTGACCGACCCCAATTCGTTCTCGATGATCCTGCTCGGCGACCCGCAGGGATACGTGAAATATGACATCAACCAACCAATTTTCGAACTCACCACGGCATGGTGTGCCGACAACATAGACAGTCTGCACATCAAGGCGGTGCTGTGCACGGGCGACCTGGTGGAACAGAACGAGAACATAGTGAGAAACCGCAAGATGCTCAACCAGACCAGCAAGCAGATGTGGGAATGGGCGTCGCACTGTATGGCACGCCTCGACAACAAGGTGCCTTACATCATATCGACGGGCAACCACGAATACGGATATGTGAGGGGTGACGAAGGCTTCACGCACTTTCCGGAGTATTTCCCGTTCGAACGCAACAGCAAATGGGCTGAGTGTGTGGTGAGCGCATTCCCCAACCGCGAGGGAAAAGTGTCGCTCGAGAACGCTGCCTACGAGTTCAGCGACAAGGCGTGGGGCAAGATGCTCGTGATAGCAGTGGAATGGGCACCACGCGACGAGGTGCTGAAATGGGCGAAAGACCTTGCCGACAACAAGTATAAGGACCACAAGATAATGCTTCTGCTCCACTCGTTCCTGTGGGAACGCACCGCCGAACGCACCGAGAACGAGGACTACAAGATACAGCCGCGCAACTACGGACAGGACGTATGGGACAAACTGGTGTTCCCGTGCAAGAACATAAGATTGGTGATGTGCGGCCATACCGGCAAGCCGGGCGCGTTTGAGGACAACGTGGCTTACCGCAAGGATAAGAACTCGGCAGGCAAACAGGTGCACCAGATGATGTTCAACGTGCAGACCCTCGGCGGTGGATGGGAAGGCAACGGAGGCGACGGATGGCTCAGAATACTGGAGTTCATGCCCGACGGCAAGACTATAAAGGTGAAGACATACTCGCCGCTGTTCGGCATATCGCCATCGACCAAGCACCTCGCACACCGCACGGGCGAGTGCGACCAGTTCGACATGGTGTGGGACTGAGAGTTATCACCCCACAACGCCGGTGTTCCATACACGGCGGAATGTCTGCCCAGACGGCGCCCGGCATCACAGAAAACAGCGCCGCATAGTGCATGAACGACAGGTAAACACTATATATAAGGAATGAGAAAGAAACTGATACTTATATATATAATAATATGTGTGGCATGCGCGGCAACAGCGCAAGACGCCGACCGGCGTGCGGGAGAGATGATAAACGGTTCGAGATATTTCGAGCTTGAACGGATGATGCGCACGCCTGAGGCCTCGCAACTGTCGCCTTTCATGCGACGGCTGGCGTCGGCTCTGACGGCCCACTACTTCAACCGCCCGGCAGAAGCATGCCTGTACATAGACTCGCTGTTGCAGGACAACCAGGCAGAGTTGGGCACTCAGAGCTTGCTGAGCATGGCTTTCCTCATGGGCCGCGACCTCGCCTCCTCCGGCAAATATGCCGAGGCGGCAAAGTTCATGAACGATATGGCGTCGCAGATAAGGGCTCTCGCCGTGCAAAATCAGGCGGCCGACACATCACTTCTGAAGAGCATCACGACCGAAGCTGGCATCTATCGTGCCTATGCCGTCGAGGCTCCGTTGTGCCGCCAGCTGCACAAGCCGGGCACATACAGTGCTTCGTTCTACATAGACGAGCGGCTCCACGGTTACCGCCGGGGCGGTTTCCTGACGGTGACAGGCAGCGTGAACGGCAGGCCTACAGCCATAGCCATTGACACGGGAGCCGGAGTGAACATCGTTCCGCCCGAAGAGGCCGAACGGTTGGGGCTGCGCTACATTGACGCCGGGATGAAGATGATGGGGCTGGGCGTGCAGACCGGACGCATAGCCATAGCCGACACACTGCGCATAGGGCGCAATATGGCGTGGGCAAACGTGCCGTTTGTAGTGGTGGATATAAGGACTGGTAACAGCGAGGCCGACAGAGTGATGGAACGGGGATGGCCGCTGACAATAGGCGTACCCATGCTAAACGCCATGAAGGAGATGCAGATAGACTGCGGAAAGCGTGTCATCACCGTGCCCGAAAAGCCTACGCCACGCAATGCTGACGAACCGAACATGATGATGAAAGACTCGCGCAACATGACCGTAAGGATAGAAGACGGAGAGGGAAAACCGCTTTTCATGCTCTTCGACACGGGCGACTATTACACGTCGATGAACAGCCGCTGGTACAGGGCGCACGAGGATGAGGTGAAAGCCACGGGCGTGGCCGACTCGTTGCGCAAGGCAGGAGTGGGCGGAGTGGAGATGCAGCACAGCTACATTCTGCCGTCAATAAGTCTGAAAGTGGGCGGCGCGACGGTCGAAATGGACTCTGTGAACGTGGAGACGGGCATCGACCTGCACACCGGCGAGATGATAGCAGCCGGCAGTTCGTCTGTAGGCGGCAACGAACAGACCGAAGACGGATGCATCGGCCTGAACATAATAAACCATTTCGGAAAGATTACGATAAACATGCCCGACATGTATCTGCGTTGCGAAGAGCCGGGCAAAGGATACAGACGTGAGTGGCTGTTCGAATAAGAAACGGACAGCCACCCTGCGTTATTCAGCATCGAGCAGACCGCACAGCTCCTTCATACCCTCGCTCGCACCCTTGGCTATGTGGGTTACGTTGCGAGTTCCGGATGCCATGACAGGCTCGGGGTCGATTATGTAAACAGGAACTCCCCTACGGACATACTGCACCAGTCCGGCGGCGGGATAGACATTGAGCGATGTGCCCACGATGACGAACACATCGGCTTGGGACGCATATTCGGCAGCGACTGATATCATCGGCACCGCCTCGCCGAAGAACACTATGAACGGACGCAGCAGCGAGCCGTCGCCGGCAAGCGTTCCGGGCTTCACCTCGCAGTTGTCCGGACCGAGCACCACCTGATAGCGCGGGTCATCGGGGTCGCGACTCGAGCACACCTTGGTGAGTTCGCCGTGCAGGTGTATCACCTTCGACGATCCGGCACGCTCGTGCAGATTATCCACATTCTGCGTTATCACCGTAACGTCATACTTCTTCTCCAGTTCGTGAATGAGCTTGTGGCCCTCGTTAGGCTGCGCCGAATACAGCTTTTTGCGCATCATATTATAAAAATTGGTGACCAGCTCAGGGTCGGCCTCCCATCCTTCGTGCGACGCAACCTGCTCCACAGGATAATTCTCCCATAGTCCGTCGCTGCCGCGGAACGTCTTGAATCCGCTTTCCACAGACATTCCCGCACCTGTAAGAAACACTATCTTCTTCATTGTAACAACACTTTTATGACTGTCTGTCAGCTCTCCGCGGCCGATGCGTCTGCGCCATACGGCTCCACACTACGTGACAAGCCAGAAGCACACTATTATTAAAAGACCCGCCGCGAATAGCTAATTATCCACAAAAATAGTAATTTTTGCAGAATTATAGCAAAGCTGTCAGATAAAATATGTAACTTTGCGCACTTGAAAAGATAAACATATTTTATATATAAAACAACATTCTGACACTATATGGATAAAGTGAGTTACGCCCTGGGGCTCGGCATAGGCCGCCAACTGTCACAGATGGGAGCTGACAGTCTGAACATCGACGATTTCGCACAGGCAATAAAAGACATTCTCGCCGGCAAAGAACCGGCAGTAAGCGATGCCGAAGCACAGACGCTCGTAAAAGACTTCTTCGAGAAACAGGAGGCAAAACAGCGCGCCGCTGCTGCCGAGAAGTTCAAAGACACAAAGGAGAAAGGCGAGAAATATCTGGCCGAGAACGCCAAGAAGGAAGGCGTGGTTACACTGCCCAGCGGACTGCAATACCAGGTAATAAAAGAAGGTAACGGCCGCAAACCGAAAGCCACCGACAAGGTCAAGTGCCACTACGAGGGCATGCTCATCGACGGTACGCTCTTTGACAGCTCCATACAGCGCGGCGAACCTGCCACATTCCCGCTCAACGGTGTCATCGCAGGATGGACCGAAGGACTGCAACTCATGCAGGAAGGTGCGAAATACAGATTCTTCATACCTTACCAGCTGGGTTACGGCGAGCACGGAGCAGGCGCGTCAATACCTCCGTTTGCAGCTCTCGTATTCGACGTTGAGCTCATCGAGGTGATTTAATGCATAAACAAGAGAAAAACAGAATAACGATAAACAAGAAAATGAAAAAAATTACAATCGTAGCCGCAATGGCTATCACAGCCGCAGGATTCATGACTTCATGCGGCGACTCTGCATCGAAACCAAATCTGAAAAGCGATGTGGACACAATGAGCTATGCTATGGGTATGGCACAGTCGCAGGGACTGAAGGAATACCTCGCACAGATGGAAATAGACACTACCTACATGGACGCTTTCGTTAAAGGTCTGAAAGACGGTGCTAACGCCGGCGACGACAAGAAGAAGGCAGCCTACTACGCAGGTATCAACATCGGCCAGCAGATTTCAAACAGAATGGTTAAGGGAATCAACCGCGAAATCTTCGGCAGCGATTCTACAAAGAGCATCTCTATGAAGAACCTCCTCGCAGGATTCATCACAGGTGCAACAGGCAAGAAAGGACTTATGACACCTGAGCAGGCTCAGCAGGTTGCTCAGATGAAGATGATTCAGATAAGAAGCAAAGCAGTAGCCGAGCAGTACAGCAGCAACAAGAAGGCTTGCGAGAAATGGCTCGAGGCAAACAAGAAGAAAGCAGGCGTAAAGACTCTGCCTTCAGGTCTCCAGTACAAAGTGATAAAGGAAGGCAACGGTCCTATTCCTAAGGACACATCACTCGTAAAGGTTCAGTATGAGGGCAAACTCATCGACGGAACAGTATTCGACAGCTCTTACAAGAGAAACAGTCCTGTGACAATGCGCGCCAACCAGGTAATCAGAGGATGGACCGAGGCACTCACACGCATGCCTGCCGGATCTGTATGGGAAGTTTACATTCCTCAGGACCTTGCTTACGGCGACCGCGAGCAGGCACAGATCAAACCTTTCTCAGCTTTGATTTTCAAGATCGAGCTTCTCGAGGTTGATCCGAAAAACAAATAATTCAGACAAGTTCAGAGACTGAAAAAAATAACAGGGCGGCATTTCTTTTCAAAAAGAGAGTCCGCCCTTTTAATGAAGCAATAATTCTTATAACTAAATAAACATTTTAATATTAAGATGAAAAAGATTTTATTGCTCGCCGTGATAATGATGGCGACAGCAGTCTGCGGAGCTACTCCAGACAAAAAGGAAAAGAAAAAGAAGAAAGACGATACCGAACAGAAGGTCGAGCCTATCAAGCTCTTGTCAGCATCAGACTCACTCAGCTATGCTGCCGGAATGACCGCTACACGTGGTCTGATAGCCTACCTCCAGCAGCAATACGGTGTCGATACAGCCTACATCAAGGATTTCATCGAGGGCTACAAAGAGGCTACCAACAAATTCGACGACCCGAAATACGTCGCTCGCAACGCCGGAACACAGATAGCACGCATGGTGGACGAGCGCATTCTGCCGTCAACCGAGAAACAGTTTGAGGGCACATCATACACCATCAACCCTGATGTATTCAACGCAGCATTCATCGACGGTGTGGAAAACGACACCACAATAATGAGCTCAAAGTACGCTGCCAAGAAATACACCGACATCAGCGAGGTGGAGATGAAGCGCAAGGAGGAAGCCTACAAGAGCGAGAACGAGGCATGGCTCAAGACCAACGCCACCAAAGAAGGCGTGAAGACAACCGAGAGCGGACTCCAATATAAAGTGATAACAGAAGGCACAGGCGAGAAACCGAAGGCTACAGATAAGGTGAAAGTGAAATATGAAGGCAAGCTGATTGACGGTACCGAGTTCGACAGCTCATACAAACGCAAGCCCGACACCACCACATTCAGAGCCGACCAGGTGATCAAGGGATGGACCGAAGCCCTCACCATGATGCCTGTAGGCAGTAAGTGGGAGCTCTACATACCGCAGGAACTGGGTTACGGAGCACGTCAGGCAGGCAAAATCAAACCTTACTCCACACTTATATTCACCGTTGAACTCGTAGGCATTGAGAAGACTCAACCGGCTGCCGAAGGCACAAAGGCCAAAGGCACAAAGACTACCAAGGCCACAACTACAAAGACAACGGCTAAGAAACCGGCTGTGATCAAAAAGAAATAAGACGGTAAACATGTGGCAAGCGCCACACACCGACACACCTATACAGACCCGGACGCTACAACAAAAATGCAGTGTCCGGGTCTTTTTAATATGGAGAAACATGTCACATTGTTAAAATATAAAGATTTTTATCACACATTTTGTTGCACATATCACCAAAATTAACTACATTTGCTAACATTATGTAAAATCAAAGCAGATTAAAATGGAAAAAATAGACAAACTTGACAAGAAAATACTTGGCATACTTTCTAAGAATGCCCGAATACCTTTCAAAGACGTTGCAGCCGAATGTGGCGTCTCAAGAGCAGCCATACACCAGCGCGTACAGCATCTCGTAGAAGACGGAGTGATAACAGGCAGCGGATTCGATGTCAATCCTAAGAGCATCGGATATTCCACATGCACATACGTCGGACTGAACCTCGAACGCGGAAGCATGTACAAGAATGTCGTACAGCGTCTTATCAACATACCCGAGATAGTGGAATGTCACTTCACCACAGGTCCTTACACCATGCTTGTGAAGCTGTATGCACGCGACAACGAACAGCTCATGGACCTGCTCAACAACCAGATGCAGACCATTCCGGGAGTCGTTTCCACCGAAACACTTATTTCTCTCGAGCAAAGTATAAAGAGAGAGATACCGGTACACATCGAAGAATAATACACACGCCTGCGGGACATACCGACAATGCAGGAGACATCAATGACCCGCAGGCTTGAACATACTTTTATCTTTCCTGCATGCAAAATTCTTCTCGCAAGAAATGAAATCGTTTGATCTCAACGCGATAACAAAAAAAATTTATTCTGTCTATCCCGAAGCGCGACGCAAGCCGATGATAGGACTCACGGCCAATTTCGTTGACGGAAGCATTGCGCTGCTCGACAGATATTACACTCAGATAGTAGATGCCGGCGGCGTGCCGGTGCTCATTCCGCCGGTTGCCGATCACGAAGTGATAATAAACACGCTCGACAACATCGATGCGCTGCTACTCACAGGAGGCGCCGACTACAATCCGCTCTGGAGCGGACAGCAGCCCGTTCCCGGACTGCAACACATCAATCCCAAGCGCGACCTGCCCGAGCTTCTCGCCACCCGACTGGCATACAACCGCCAGATGCCTATTCTGGGAATATGCCGCGGCATACAGACCATGGCCATTGCCATGGACGGCGAGGTGTGTCAGGACATATCCCATAAGCCGAACATACTGAAACATTCGCAGGACTCCGACCGCTCGGAGCCCACTCACAGCGTGACGATAGCCAAGGACTCACTCCTTTACGGCATATTCGGCACCGACTCGCTGTTTGTCAACTCCTTCCACCATCAGGCAGTAGCGTCGCCCGGCAAAGGCATGCGCATCGTGGCGACAGCGCCCGACGGCACGCCCGAAGCCATGGAGAGCACCGAGCACAAGCCGATGATCGGCGTACAGTGGCACCCTGAATGGATGGGCGAAGACGGTCTGCCGCTGTTCAAATGGCTCGTTGACGAAGCGCGACTGTTCGGCGAGGCAAAACGCACTCACGCCACCACGCTCACCCTCGACACCCATTGCGACACTCCGATGTTTTTCTCGCAGGGCATACGCTTCGAGGAACGCGACCCGCGCATACTCGTAGATCTGCACAAGATGGACGACGGACACCAGGACGCAGTGACCATGGTGGCTTATCTTCCGCAGCCCGGCGAGGGTCAGAGCTTTGCCGAGGTATCGCAGTTCGGCACAGAGAGTCCCAAGGCTTACGCCGACCTCATCTTCGACAAGATAGAAGACATCGCGGCACGCAACGCCGACTACATATCGATAGCCCGCACACCCGATGACCTGTATGCCAACAAGCGCGACGGACGCAAGTCCATCATGCTCGGCATAGAGAACGGTCTGGCCATTGAGGACAACCTCGACAACATCAACCACTTCGCCCGCCGCGGCATAGTATACATCACTCTGTGCCACAACGGCGACAATGCCATCTGCGACAGCGCACGCCGCAGCAAGGCCACTAACGGCGGAGTGAGCGCCTTCGGAGCAGACGTGATACACCGGATGAACGACCTCGGCATAATGGTTGACATGAGCCACGCCGGCGAGAAATCGTTCTACGACGCGCTCTCCATAAGCCGCGCGCCGATAGTATGCTCTCACGCCAACTGCCGCGCGCTGTGCGACGTGCCGCGCAATCTCACCGACGACCAGCTGCGCGCGCTCGCAGCAAAGGGCGGCGTGGCGCACATCACGCTCTACCACGGCTTCCTGCGCACCGCAGGCGAGGCGTCAATACTCGATGTCATGGACCATCTGGAGCACGCCATAAGCATAATGGGAATAGACCATGTGGGCATAGGCACCGACTTCGACGGCGACGGCGGAGTGAACGGAATGGCCGACAGCAGCGAGATAATCAACTTCACGCGCATGCTGCTGCGCCGCAGATACTCACAGCAGGACATCGCACGGATATGGGGCGGCAACTGGCTTAGAGTGATGAACGAGATAAAAGCCATGGCCACCACAACCGCATGAACAACCCACCGACAGGCTGTCTGACGGCCGGACGGTGACACATAACAAATAATTCACAATGAAACGCATTTACTTCACACTGGCAATAACTGCCGCCATCATCATCACCGCTTCATCGTGCGCCTCTTGCAAGAGCACGAAAAAGTCGGCCGACGAGGCCCAGACCGACACGGTGGCACTCGCAGGACCGCAATTCAACGCCGACTCGGCATTCAACTTCGTGGCCATGCAGTGCTCGTTCGGACCGCGGACAATGAACAGCGAGGCACACGACCGCTGCGAGAAATGGATCGTAAATCAGTTTGAGAAATACGGAATGAAGGTGGAGCGCCAGCGCGCCGACCTCAAAGGTTACGACGGAACGACGCTGAAGTCGTGTAACATCATAGCACGCTACAACCCCGACGCCAAGAAACGCATAGTGATCTGCTCACACTGGGACTCGCGCCCATGGGCTGACAACGACTACGACAAGAACAACTGGCACAAGCCTGTGATGGGAGCCAACGACGGAGCGAGCGGCGTGGGCGTGATGCTCGAGCTGGCCCGACTGCTCCAGAACGACAGCACGCTCAGTCTGGGAATAGACTTCGTATGCTTCGACGCCGAAGACTGGGGCACGCCCGAATGGGAAGAGAACAAGTCTGAAGAAGACACCTACGCCCTCGGAGCGCAATACTGGGCGACCCATCTGCCCGAAAGCTACCAGCCGCTCTACGGCATTCTGCTCGACATGGTGGGCGGACAGGGCGCAAAATTCTATCAGGAAGGCGTGTCGAAGATGTATGCACAGGACGTAATGACCAAGGTATGGAACGCCGCGCACGGCATAGGCTACGGCGACTATTTCCCCATGGAGGACGGAGCTATGGTGACTGACGACCACGTACCACTCAACGAGAAGGCGGGAATACCTACCATCGACATCATTCCTTACTATCCCGACTGCGCCCAGAGTTCATTCGGCCCGACATGGCACACCGTGTACGACGACATGGAACACATAGACATCAACACTCTGAAAGCCGTGGGACAGGTGATGGTTCAGGTGATATACACCGAGACCGGCGAACAATAACGCCGCGACCGCAGCAAAGACGCCTGCCGGAAGGCTCACGGACACCGTGTGCCATCAAGGCAGACGACGAGCATAATCAATGGGAAACAAGACTTATTGCGCCGGAAACAACAACAGGAAAGCGCATAAACGATAAAAGGCGGGCAGCATAGAGCTGTCCGCCTTGTTTTATTCATCACTGCCACGGCACGTCATTCGGCACGGTCTAACGCCAGCGTCAGCCTCACGCACACCGCCTCGCCGTTCTTGCTGCCCGGTGTCCACCTCGGCATGTTCTTCATAAGACGCTCGACATCGAACTCCTCGTCTTTCGCGAGTCCTTCGGTCGTGGTCGCACTCTCCACCCAACCGTGGTTGTTCACTGTAATCCTGACCACAGCGTCGCCCTTACCGCCTTCGGCCAGACGCCACTTGTGCAGCATGCCGCCCTTTGCCACGTAGTCTGCCAACGCTGTCCTGCCGCCCTTGAATTCGGGCGCCTTAACGCCATTGCCCGGCTCATACACCTGCAATTTCTCGACACAACTGTTGCAGTAAGGCACAACAGAGTCAACCTTCAGCTCACCGTTCACCTCCGCCAGCTTCAGCAACACGAACGTGCCGCCTCTGAACTTCCCGTTATCGCGCCACACATGGGTCATCGAATACCAGTTTTTCTCCTTTTCCTCTATCAGCATCGACGATACGTCCATGCCTCCGTCGTCCTGCACCTGCGTGAACAGGTCACAGTCGCAACAAATCGATTCGCCGAGAGAATCCACCGCGTAGTATCGGGCGTAATAATCTCTCATACCGTCTGTCAGGTTCTGCCGGAGGAAACTGTCCAAAGCCTTACCGGCGTCATCCTTCGACACACCGGGCTCAAACCGCATGTTCTGGGCTTTCAGATACCCGGCATAAAAATCTCTGATAAAAGCATCGCTCTTGTCGTCGACCGATACCTTGCCGCAACATGCAAACACAGTGCACATTGCGATGAACAATAACGCTTTTCTCATACGATAAAATTTAAAAGTCCTGAATAAGATATCATAACTCTCTCTTATGCAACAGATTGTGTCAGGGCGTCGGGCTTCCGCCGTCTCATACGGCACATCGCGCCGCGCCATGACCTCCGGCGCATGTCAGAGCTTCACGTCCTCCGCCTGCTCAAAGGCCTTGTCTAGGTCGAGTTCGGAGACTATCAGCCGTTCACGGTTCTTCCAGTCATAGCCCACCTGGTAATAATGGTTACCCCGTATGAACCTCATCGCCTCCGAACTGACGTGCGTCTCCGCGTCAACATTCTCGGTAAGAACTTCCATCGGAAAGACATCAAAACCGTATGTTTCAGTATTCATCTTATACATCTTCCTTACAGTGCCGTACATATCGGCGAAGGCGAAATTATAGGCATCTATGCTGAACACATTATAATTCTTGTAAACGCCTTTATAATGCACATAGTGACGGTCCATGCCGTATATCTCCGGTATCGGGAGCATGTATGTCTCGTCTATCTCGCCCATCACAGTCTCCTTCCACAGAAGGCGCGGCTCATAACTGAAGATGCTGTAGTCACGCCTTATGCGGTAATGTTCCTCACCGTCGATCACCACCGGAACCTTGTACCACAGGACTATGCAGTCCGGTCGCATGTAGCCCTTGCTCACGCTGTCAACGGGCAGCGGCACATGGCGCACGTCGCCCTTGCCGTCCTTACTCATGATGATAAGCTCGCGCCTGACGTCCTGCACCAGATACAGACTGTCGCCGCGCAGACGGAACAGGCCGCGGGTGGTGGCGGCATCTGACACCTCGCGCCGCCACTGAAGCTCCGTTCCCTTGAAGCACGACACGCGCAACGGACAGCCTCCGGCAAAATAGAACGTGCCCTTGCCGTCGGTGTCGAAACCCGAAATGAACAGTTCCTTATTCTTCGCATTGAAAAGACAATCTACAGAATCCGCCGAACCGCTGTATCTGAAATCCCAATAACGCAGTGCGGGATAACGGTCGTTTGTGCGCTGTGCGCACACCGTCTGGGCCGCGCAAAGCAACACCAGCAAATAGAAAAATCGTCTCATAGGTCTCTGTCTGTTAATTAATATGCATGCAAATAATCACGCGGACCGCCCGCCATAAGTTTACGGACAGTGCACTGCCAACTATTTATTCTTGTCTCCTATATAATTATACCATTTCTTGACTTCATCCCTGACTGTCGGGAATATCTTGTCAACATCGAAATCGGCCACCATCAACCGTCCGTCGTGCCAGTAACCGGCATAATAGACATGCGTTCCGCGCAATATGGTTGCCTCCGGAAGACCGGTGTGACACATGTAGTCAGTAATGTCGGTGAGTACCTCCAGCGGTATAACCTGGTAATATTCTTCCGCGTTGATTCCTACATCAATCTTTCTTCTCAGCGGCTTTTTGTCGGCGCCATCCATATTCAACGTAAATCTACAGCCGGAAACATACAACGGCACTCCATGGAACATGCCCTTATAATCCTGACACGGATTCACAGATCTTGCATATCTGTTGCCATAGGCATCAAGGGTGTTCTGATCGTAGAAGTCGGGCGCAGGTCTCATATACTTGTCACGCAGAAGCGTATATACCGTGTCTCTCACCATCAGCGAGCCGTTGTAGTTGAAGTAAGTCAGCTCGTAATAGTCATTCCAGTCACCATGTTCCACCATGTTGCTGCACAACACGAAATATTTATCATGCAGCACGCCGTCCTTTATGCTGTCAACCGGAAGTTTGACACGGCGCACATCGCCCTTGCCGTCCTTGCTCAGAACGATGAGTTCGTGCGTGACGTTCTGCACCAGATACAGACTGTCGCCGTGCATACGGAACAACGCGCAGGTGGTGCCGGCTTTGGAAACCTCGCGCCGCCACTGAAACTTCGTGCCCTTGAAGCACGACACGCGCAACGGTTCGCCTCCGGCAAAATAGAACGTGCCCTTGCCGTCGGTGTCGAAACCGGACAGATAAAGTTCGTTGTTGGTCGGATTATATACACAGTCAACCGAATCCGCTGCATCGCGGAAAGTAAAATCCCAGTAGGTCATTTCCGGGTAACGGCTTGCGCGCTGTGCATCAGCCGTAAAGGCAAACGACGACATAATGGCCGTCAATGCCATAAAGCGGATAAAATTGTTGGTTCTCATTGTCGTTACATTATTTATATATCCAGAATAAAGTCGGTCGGGTGTTGCGTTGTTTATGTTTTTCTAAATACGCTATGTTATTTCTTCTTTTAGTTATTCGATTTTTTCTAAAAACACCGATGATTGTTTCTGCGGTTGAATTTAGAAAAAAAAAACAACAGACACAAACAAAATAGAACAACATTTATACATTTATAACATTTCACCGCTGCGTGCGCCACACTGCCGGAAAGCGGAAACCGCTACCGGATTTCCGGTAACAGACTCATACACAGATATTTTGCAACCGACTGCCATCATATTATATAAAAAAACAAAAATCGGAGTCGGAGATGTTAAATATTCGCGGCGAAAACCTCTGAAAAATCGCGTCGGAGCGTAGCGAGAGCTGTTTGGCGCGAAAAAAACGCGAAATTTCAGGATTTTTATAATACATTGATAATCAATTATTTACTAAATATCATATTCCGGCTGATATTTTTCCGTCTTGCAATAAAGCCTATTTCGCACTCCGAAATGGGCTCTTTCGGGTGCCGATAAAGGCTATATCGTGCTCTGAAATGGGCTTTATCGCACCCTGAAATGGGCAATATCGCAAAACGATATGTTAAAAACGGCTTCGCTTCAAAGCCGGAACGGGGTGATAAAGGGGGCATTGGCGGTCTGCGTTTTTCTGGAATGAGAAAAATGAAATGTTAAATGCGGAGAGCGAAAAGATAACGGATGTTAAAAACAATTTGCAGAAACTGGCGCGGCACGAAGGGCATAATGGCATACCGCTTGCGGCGTAACGAAGGACAATGAGCACCACAGCCGCGCCCCACTCTCACGTCACGGCTATATCTGTCCCGACTCCACCATCAGCACAACGCGCTCGGTCAGACGGTCGATGCCGTTGGGGTCGTACTTCTTGGTGAGGCTCGCGCCGAACAACGAAGCGAAGGCCTGATAGAATCCGGCACGTATCGGACCGAGGAAAGCCTGTATGAGCTGATACGACGACGAGTTGCACTCACGATAGACAAGCTTTATGAGCAGCTTGCCCTGCTGATAGGACAGCTTCTTCATGCGCGGCGTGTATTCCTTGCGTATGCTCTTCTCCACCAGCTTCATGTGGGCGTCGCGCGCCTTCTTGTCGGGCAGCGTCTGCAGATATTCGTATGTCTCGATGATGATTCTGTTCACTTCCTTGGCTATGGGCAGCACCTTCTTCACGTTGGAAGCAAGCCGGTTGTAGGCCGCGCGCTGCTTGGCGTTCTTGAACACGGGCTCCGGATAGACATACACATTGCCCATCTCCACATACTGTATGCTGTCGCCTCGCTCGTCGAGCACCTTGCCCACCTTCACCATAGGCTCGAGAACGCCGGCTTTGTCGGCGTCGCTCACGTCCGTATTCTGTGCCGCACACTGCATGGCACACAACAGACCGAAAGACAGAACTATGATAAATCTGACCATATATCGAACGCAAAAATACACATAAAAAATCATTCCGCTCTGTGGATTGATTTAATTTTATCTCTTTTTTACATGTATTAGTCTGTATGTCGTATTTTCTCGTTATATTTGTAGAATATAATATACGGCTCGGCAAAATCAATATTGAAAAGCCATAAGGCCTTTCTATTGAATCTGCTCTCGCCTTTCGATATATTATAAGATACTGAGTGCGTTTAGGCATGGACATGAATTGCCTGCCTCTGACTTCCGGTATATCCACAAAATGACACATAACTAAAAACCGCAAGCCTATGAACACCTACACCAGTCCCATCACACGCAGCATCACACTGATTGTACTGCTGCTTGCATTGTGCCGTACCGGCATGTATGCCACAACCGACAAACAGACCGAAACATTGCGCGCCAAGGCCGATATGCTGCACGCGCATGGCAAGAACGACTCGGCAATGATTGTTGCCGAAAAGGTGCTCGACACGGCAGTGAGGCGCAAGGACACCGTGCTGATGATTGGCACGCACTCGTCCATGGGCGTCTATCTGCGCACGGCAGGAAAGACCGACGAGGCGCTGAAGCACTACAACGAGGCCATGCGACTCTGTTCCATGCCCGGAGTGGTGGCCCGCGGAGGTGAGGAGGCGGTGCAGGAGGCCGCCGTTCTATATCTGAACATCGCCACACTGCACATCGACATGAAGAACGCGAAGCAGGCATTGTCGTGCGCTGCCAAGTCTGCCGGATGGACGGCGCGCTGCAAGGACAAGGCGCTAAAGGCACAACTCTACTCTAACATCGGCTCAATATATCTCATGGCTGGCGACGCACGCACAGCCATGAAGCATCTCGGACAGAGCTACAAGCTCTCCGTAGAGACCGGACAGAACGACGCCGCGCTAACCGCCGTGGCTTATACCATGGCTGCGGCACAGAAGGCTGGCGACACGGAAGCACTGAAGCAGTGGGACGCCACAGGCGAACGACTGCTGCCGCTTGCCACTGCCGAGACGTCGCGGCTGGTATTCTATCAGGTGAAGTGCGGACTGCTGATGAACAACAAGGACTATAAGGCTGCGCTGCCGGTGTTCGACAAGATACTGTCCATGAAGTGTGTGGCAGGCATGCCGTTCGTGCAGTACGACTGTTACAACAACATGCACATGGCTTACGCCGCACTGGGCAGATACGACAAGGCATACGCCTCGCTGCAGAAGGCCACAGTCCTGCACGACAGCATAGCCGACAAGCAGAGCGCCGACAACCTGCGCGAGCTCACGGTGAAGTATGAGACCAAGGAGAAGGAGCTCGCACTGGCCCGGAGCGAGACCAAGCTGGCACATCTATATACCACTGCGATGATTGTCGCGATAATCATAATAGTGGCTGCCGCGGCGATAATAATTTACATACAACGCCAGCGCAGACGTCGCCGCGAGCTCGAACTCGACTTCGCACGGCTCAGGACCGACACGGCGCGACGACTGACCGAGCGCTACATCAACGGATTGGAGAGCGAGCGTACACGTCTGGCACGCGAGCTGCACGACGGTCTTTGCAACGACCTCTACGGCGTGGAGATGAAGCTTGCGCTTGCCGACAGCTCACATCCGGCGGTGGGCATGCTCAACAAATGCCGCGAGAAGGCGCGCAGAATATCGCACGAGCTGATGCCACCCGAATTCAGATATGCCACCATCGACGAGGTAATAGCCGACTATGTGGAGCAGTGTGCCACCGAGCAGTGCGTCACCCAATGTTCGTTGAACCCCGAGGATGCCGACTGGAGCGTGATAGACGATGCCACGGCACTCGAGATATACCGCATAGTGCAGGAGGCGGTGGGCAACGCCATGAGGCACTCGGGTGCTACAAGGGTGAATGTTGATATGCGGATGGAGAGCGGAAGTGCCGTCATGACCGTCAACGACAACGGCCGTCATGCTCCTCACCGCTCGCAGGGAATAGGCCAGCGCACCATGAATCAGCGTGCCGAAGCCGTGGGCGGAAGCGTTGAAGTGAGCTCGGGAGAGGCCGGCACAACCCTCAGACTGACCATTCCTTTGAAAAAGGATGCGTGAAAATTACGGTTTTCCGTGAGTGAAATTATTCATGCACCTCTTAATTTTGCATGCATGAACGACATATACAAATATTTGTTGGAGGATCTGCGAATCGCCATAACCGATGACCATGACCTCGTGCTCGAAGGGTTTAAAAGCTTTCTCGAGAAAAAGAACATCAGACATGTCGAGACATTCACCACCGCACAACAGCTCATCAACACGCTGACATCACGCGATTTTGACATTTATATCATCGACATCGGAATGCCCGACATCGACGGATTCACGCTCATAGACATTGTGAGAGAGCATAAGCCCGACGCAAAGATAATTGTCAACACCATACATCAGGAGGTGTGGATAATAAGGCGCATGCTCGATAAGAAAGTGAACGCGATACTGAGCAAATCGACCGACTTCTCAAAGATAACCGAAGCCATCGAGGCTGTGATAAACGGGAAACAATATTTCTGCCCTGAAGTGAGGAAAAAACTTAACCGTCACCGGCTTACTCTCGACCATCCGTCGGAGCGGGAGATTGAGGTGCTGAGGGCGATGGCGCGCGGATGGACGTCGAAAGAAATAGCCGCTCATCTCTTCATATCGGAAAACACTGTGGAGACACACCGCAAGAAACTGTTCCTGAAACTCAACGCGCGCAACATAGCCGACCTGATTGTGAAGGCGATAGCGCGCGGATATATCAACGCCTCAGAATTCGACAAAAACCCGGAAGCCTGAAAAAACCGACTACTAAACTAAAAAACCGTAATAGAAAAACAACAAAGAAACGTATTATAACACATCGCACCGCGGCACAGAGTGCCACGGTCAGATGACGTCAAGATACTTCTCTAGAGGTATGCCGCGGTTCTTATCCTCGTTGTCCTTGTTAAGGTCGATGAGCGTGTAAACGGCATCCATAGCCTTGCGGGTGCTCGGTTTCAGCATCTCGCCGTCGAGAAGATGGCCTATGAGCACGGCGGAGAATATGTCGCCCGTACCGGGGAAGTGGACGGGAATCTCCGTGTATGGTAGCGAGAAATAGCTGCCGTCAAGATGATTGTAGCCCACCACCGACGTCTGACCGTCAACAGGGATGCTCGTTATGAGCGCCGACTTGGTGCCGAGAGCAAGTAGTCCGTCGATGAGACGGCGGGCTTCGTCGTGAGTCACGCCGTCGGCGTTGTAGTCCATGCCCGTGAGATAGCACGCCTCGGTGTGGTTTGGGAACACCAGATGAGCCACGCTCACCATCTCGCGCATGCTCTTTATGGCCTCGTCGGTCACTCCGTTGTATAGCTTTCCCTCGTCACCCATTATCGGATCGACGAATATCACCGTGCCGGCCTCCGCCTGTTCACGACAGTAGGCGGATATTATCTTGGCCTGAGCCTCCGAAGCCATGAAGCCCGTAGAGATGGCATCGAACGTGAAACCCAGCTCGCGCCACACGGGAAACACACCTTTTATATACTCTGTTGTCTCAAGAATGTTGAACTTGCCGTAGTCGAGCGTGTTCGAAACGAGCGCCGTCGGCAGATTGTATGTGGGATGACCCATGTACGAAAGGATGGGAAGCATGGCGGCAGTAGCCACCTTGCCATATCCGGCCATATCGTTTATAAGCAATATCTGTTTCTTTTTCATCTTATTCGTGTTTCGTCTGCAAACTTACCAAAAATCGTTGAAATAAGCGAATATTTATGCCTCTGCGTAAACATTGTGCGTGAACGGCGGCGCTGATATTGCCAGAAACATCATCAAAAATAAAAAGAAACTGCATCAATATTAAAAATAAACATTATCAATCTTAAAAAGAAACTACATCAACCATAAAAAGAAATAACATCAATCATAAAAAAACGGACAGACAAAAGCATCATAAACGTCACGCGACAACATTCCAGCCGAGCCACGAATATGCATATTCTTGCATATTTAAGCGTCATTTCTGCATATTTATACAGTTTTAGTGCCTTTTTAAAAGAATTTTTGCAAGTTTATGCAGAAAATCATATTGCGGAATGTATTTTCTGCTTTAAAATAATTAACTTTGCTATCCGAATAATTCAGACAAACATAAAGAAATGGCATATACACGCATAACGGCTGCCGAAGGCGCAGCGATGATAAAGGACGGAGACAACATCGGATTCAGCGGATTCACTCCAAGCGGAGTTCCTAAAGCCGTGACACGAGAACTGACGAAGCGGGCTTTGAGCGAGCATGAGGCCAGACGTCCGTTCGCCGTGGGAGTAATCACGGGCGCATCGTCGTGCCAGAGCCTCGAGGGCGACCTCGCAGCGGCACACGCAATAAAGTTCCGCGCACCGTTCTCAACCAACGCCGACTTCCGCAACCACACCAACCTGGGCGAGATAGACTATGAGGACATGCACCTTGGACACATGGCCGAGCGTCTGCGCCGAGGCTTCTACGGCGACATGGACTGGGCCATCATCGAGGTGTCTGCCATAGAGGACGACGGCGACAAGTGCCGTGTGTATCTCACTTCGGCCGACGGCATCGTGCCGACCATAGCGCGTATAGCCAAGAAAGTGATTCTGGAGCTCAACACATTCCACAATCCCAACGCGCGCTATCTACACGACGAGTATGAGTGTCTGGAATATCCTTACCGCCAACCCATACCTCTAACAAGCGTGGGACAGCGCATCGGCACACAATATCTGGAAATAGACCCGAAGAAGATTGCGGGTGTCGTGGAGTGCTGCATACCTGAGGAGGCGCGCACATTCAAGCCCTCGACTCCCGATACCGACATGATAGGCCGCCACGTAGTGGATTTCTTCCTGAGCGACATGCGCGCCGGACGCATTCCCAAGTGCATGTTCCCCATACAGAGCGGTGTGGGCGTGACCGGCAACGCCGTGATGGAAGCCATCGGACGGTGCGACGACATGCCCGTGGTAGAGGTGTTCAGCGAGGTGGTGCAGGACGCGATAGTAGACCTGATGCTCAAGGGCCGCATATCGCAGGCATCGGTTGCGGCAATGACAGTGTCGAACGAGTGTCTGAAAAAAGTGTACGACAACATGGACTTCTTCCGCAGCCGTCTCACGTTGCGCCCGAGCGAGCTGTCCAACTCGGCAGAGCTAATCCACCGTTTCGGAGTGATTGCCATGAACACGGCGCTCGAATGCGACATCTACGGCAACGAGAACTCGAGCCACGTATGCGGCTCGCGACTGATGAACGGCATAGGCGGATCGTGCGACTACGAGCGCAACGGCTCCATAAGCATATTCTACACGCCCTCAATAGCCAAGGGAGGAAAAATAAGTTCAATCGTTCCCATGTGCAGCCACATAGACTCCACGGAGCACGATGTGGATGTGATAATAACCGAACAGGGCATAGCCGACCTCAGAGGAAAGGGCCCTGTACGCCGCGCCGAGGAGATAATAAACAACTGCGCGCATCCCGACTACCGTCCGTTGCTGCGCGAATATCAGCGCATAGCCACCAAAGGCCATTGCCCGGGATCGCTGCGTGCGGCCTTCGCCTTCCACGACACACTGATGCGTAAGGGCGACATGAGGCTCACAGACTTCGCCGAATATCTGTAAACAGGAGTCCGGTCACAGGCCGTAAACCAACAGACCGCGACCTGAAGAAAGCATAGAAAAATAACGAAACCGTGCCACACGAGTGTCTCAGACGACACGACAGTGTAGCACGGTTTTTATTATTGTATTGCAAGATGTGATTTCATGTCAATACTCAGCAGGACACTGAGGCAGGGCAGCTATGAGTTCGTCAACGTCGCTCTCGCGTGTTGCCCATGAGGTGACGAAGCGGACAGGAGTCTCACGCTCACGACGCGGGCCCCAGAGCTCGAACGATGCCACGCGCATCAGGCTGTCGATGACGCTGTTTGGCAGGATGAAGAACTGCTGGTTGGTGGGCGAATCTATGAACAGACGGTAGCCGTGATCGATGAATGCCTTGCGTATCTTGGCAGCCATGACGCATGCGTTGCGAGAGATATCCACATAGAGATTGTCTGTGAAGAGTGTCTCGAACTGCACACCCAGCAGACGTCCCTTGGCAAGAAGCGCTCCGTGCTGCTTCACTATTGAGAAGAAATGAGGCAGAAGCTCGGGACGCGACGTCACGACAGCCTCGCCGAAAAGCGCGCCTACCTTTGTTCCACCGATATAGAAAACGTCGCACAGACGTGCCACATCGGGCAGAGTGACATCCGATGCGCCCGAAGCCAGAGCATAACCCAGACGTGCGCCGTCCATGTAGAGCGGCAGGTCAGCCTCACGGCATATCTTGCTCAGAGCGGTAAGCTCGTCGAGCGTGTAGAGCGTTCCGAACTCCGTAGGATGAGATATGTAAACCATTCCCGGAGCGACGACATGCTCGTACATCTCGTCCGAATAGTAGTCAGCAACATATTTACGCACATCCTCGGCACTTATCTTGCCGTCGTGCTGCGGCAGAGTGAGCACCTTGTGTCCCCACACCTCTATAGCACCGGCCTCGTGCGAGCAGATGTGTGCCGTCTCGGCAGCCAACACACCTTCGTGATGAGACAACAGCGTGTCGATAACCGTAGAGTTTGTCTGCGTGCCACCGACAAGAAAATGCACCTTACCGTTCGTCAGTCCGCAGGCATCAAGAATGAGCCGCTCGGCACGATGGCAATATTCGTCGAGCCCGTAACCCGGCGTCTGTTCAAGATTTGTTTCCGCAAGACGGCGTATCAGCTCAGGATGCGCCCCTTCCATGTAGTCACTGTCAAAATGCAACATATATATTTCTTTTTACCAAATATTTTTATTCCAGTCTCTTTTCCGCTCAAAAACAATCGCATATAAAACGGCATATGTCGTAACGGCAATCAGTACGGATTCAGAAAAGCGACACAAAGGTAAGCATTTATTTGCAAAAAGTTACTTCCTGTCTAATGTTTTCATTATTTAAATATTAAAAAGAAGCAATAAAAGCAGATATTCAGACAATTTATCTATTATATTATGATTTTTATTATCTCTATTATGACATTAAGTATAATATCTCACGACATTTTCAAGAATAATTATACATTACCAACCATACACATCATGACACCGAAAAAAGATAATAAACGCGGAACTGTAAGCACGACATTCCATCCACTCACATACTGTCTTACCATCAAATATTATCCTGTATGTGAACATACATCTGACTGAATATATAATAAATGCGGCGATCAAACATTGATATACATTGTTCTCTGCTGCTGAAATGAGAACAATATGCGCGACTTTCAAATTGTAAGCGGTTTTTGATTTTCAGGTCGAAGTTTCCCACTCTACCCCGAAAAATAAGCGCGTATTTGCGGACTGGCTCTTCTTCGGGCGCAAATACGCAAAATACAAGAGGTTATTATAAGATACTGAATATCAATGATTTATATTTAAGGGGTATTTTTCCGCTTTGCAAAAAGCACCATTTCGGCTTGCGAAATAGCCCATATTGGATGCTAAAATAGGCCATATTGCACTCTGAAATGGGCTTTTTCGTACTGCGAAATGGGCAATATCGGAACACGGAACTGACTTTTTCGGACTATGTTATGGGGTATATCAGAAGGCGGTTCGGACCTGAACGGGCCATCTCATGCCGCGTTTAACATTCATTCACACCTCTTTTGCAAAAATATTTTGTCAAAATAAAGTCAAGAAAAATTGTAAGCACGTCTTTAAGTTTTTCACTGAATACGACGGAATCAGGAGGAGAAAAAACGCGGGAAGCATTTGTCCGAAGGGCCGGAAGCATGCTTAATCCGTCGATTTACAACGCTTACAACACGCGGCATCGGGTGTCATCACATTACATCGGATAGGTATTCCCGGCCACCGGGAAACAGTATGGAAACGGCTTCATGCTCTTCCGGAAAAGGTTGGTCATGCCTTTGCTGGATATGCAAGGCATACCGCACAGGTTGTCAGTAAGAAATCGTACCCGCTACGCATGCAGTATCCTCGGAATACAGTCTGATTTATTACAACATGCAATGCAATTAAATATATAATGACTATATTTGCGGTGACTTATAACACGAATAAACATGAGACGCATTACGATTAAACAATGTCTTGTTATGTTACTTTTTATATTCTCAAGTAACATTTCCACAGCTCAAGATTGTCTTGATACTGAATCTTATTATCAATACATTAAAAATAACGGACGACCGCATCTGGAATATGTACTTGATAAAATACGTTCACATTCAGTCGTTGCGATAGGAGAAGATCATTGGATAGATGCACATCCTCAATTCTTATGCGATCTGATAACCGCTTCGGCACAGGATTCAACGGCTAATATTGATGCGTTAGCAGTTGAGTTTGGCTCCGAAAGGTATCAGTATCTCGCAGACAGTCTGATAAAATCCCCGGTTTACAGAGAAGACTTGGTCTTTAAGATACTGCAATATACACCTGATGATTTGGGTAATCCATATAAAGAATATGCAGATGTTTTCAAAACCGTATGGGAAAACAATCAAAAGAAACCTGTAAGTCTCCGGACACGCATCCTTTTGTTGGATCCGGCGTATGTACAAGATTATTTTGATGGCAAGAAATTTGTATATACTGGTTCACGGGATGACAATATGTTTAATATCATCAGAAACCAGATCGTCAAACGCTCGCACATAGTATTTTATGCAGGGGCATCACATACCTTGGCTCGCATAAATGGTATTCGTCAAGGGGATTACTACTATAATTGGCCTTCAGCCGGCTTCTTACTCAAAAGCTGTTATCCTCAGGATGTATTCATAATCAATCTATGGGGCGGCCAGATGGGAAGCAAAGGCTATATAGAGAACAGTAAAACGCGGTGGAATCTGATAGCCGGCGGTGTGATAGATAAAGCGTTTCAGAAATATGGCAATAAACCTGTAGGATTTGATTTAAAAGATGATTTCCCTCTGTTAAGAACGGAAACATATTTCGCCAACCCCACGACAAAGATGTCAAGTTATGGCGAGAAAGGTTCGCCGTACACAAAAGAACAAAAGCTTAGTGATATATGCGATGGTATTGTATTTGTCAAACCTGTATCTGAATTTAATGGAATACACCTTATCAATATCTATGATGAGAAATTTATAGAGAAGGCAAACAAACGTACTAAAGGCTCTTGTAAGACAGCTGAAGATATTCTGAAGACTGTAAAGGAATGGCATCCTATCATGCAATTTTAATGATAATAAAAATAAAAGACCCCCGAAAATCAGATAAAACTTTCGGGGTTCTTTTTAATGGGCAACGGATAGGTGGCAATTTTTCGGTTCATCCGACACTTTGAGTGATATGACAATCATAAAAAGCAAACAGCCTTAGCTCAAAATATCGTTCATCTCTGAATCCATACGCAGTTCTCTTCAATACCGATACAGTCCACACCATCCAGTGACGGAGGGGTTCACTCCAAATTTCGGAAGAGCACCAAAAAATATCAATAGGATTATAATATGTTTAATTATGTTCTATATAACTTGTATTCTCAAGACAATAGATTGCCTCCCCTCTATCTCCATTTTCCAAATCAGTTAATTCAATCTTAAATATTTTATAGGGCAGTGTTGTCGTTTTTTTAGGTTCACTTACTGTTATATAGTAAGCTATTCCGTATTCAGTTTCTTTATAATATTCTTTTATTTGCTGTTTCATCAAAACATCCACGCTTTTTCCATCAATCCATACTTTTATGCCTACCTTATCAATCGTTGGAGCTATGTTATCACATTTGGCCGTATCAGCAGATGACTTTTGAGTAATATTTGACAAATCCTCTTTATGTTGAGCGTTTTGTATGCCTTTATTTGTAAGAAATCTTGTTAAGCTCATAGGACGGACATAGATCTGATAGGCTGGTACAGCTCCGGGGATTTGAAAAACGTGCATTCCGTATGCTTCCATTCGGTTATATTGTATATTTAAAGTTGTATCTCTGTCTGCAATAAAATTCCAACCCCAAAACTCCAGTCTCAGATTCTCATTATTTGTTCCCACTTTCATTGTATGAGGATAGGTATCCATATCTATAGCACCCATGTTGCTATATTTGCCTTTTGGTATATTTATTTGATATTCCCCTTTTTCGTCAGTTTTAGTCTCAAAGAGAACATCAAAATTTGAATTTTGGAACATGACAGAACAATTATCAATAGGATTACCGTTATAGTCAGAAACTTTTCCTGTTATTGTTACCAGGTCTTTTTGCTTTTGTGCACTAATTGTTGAATTTAAACAAAAAAGCAGAAGTAAAATACTTAATAATTTCATTGCGTTTATTATTTTAACGTGAGTTCGATGAACTGTAAGTGTTTGTAAATCTGGTGATTAGCGAAAATTGTTGT
>ULYR01046058.1_pt1 | contig 44992 bp, 4 predicted proteins | sample 1962341 | NCBI WGS metagenome assembly ULYR01 (sample SAMEA4835868, study PRJEB28245) | human gut metagenome | biome: gut microbiome; material: fecal sample | place: Denmark | collected 2008 | reverse complement strand
ATTTCACAGGTGGAAATGTAACAATAACAATTAATGCAGGAGCATTAAAAGATACAGAAGGAAATTTGAGTGTAAAACAAACATATTCATTTTCAGTAGATGGAACTGCACCAAAATGGAATTCAAGTGTTACTGGAGGTACATATTCAAGTACTGCACATACTTATACTGTGAAATTGATAGGAACTGATGAAACAAAATTAAATGACTCAATGTCAGCATTAAGTTCATCAAATGTAACAATAAAAATAAATGGAACACAAATAAGTACTTTCTCGTTTAAATCATCAATTAGCTCTGACTATAAAACCAAAACATTTACATTAACAATTACAAATTATACAGGAGGAAAAATAACAATTCAAATAGACAAAGGAGCATTAGTTGATACAGCAGGAAATAAAGAAGCAAATGGAGCAAAATATGAATTTACACCAAATATAGATTCTGTGGTACCAGCATGGAAGACTAGTATAAGTGGTGGAACGTATTCATCAACTAACCACACATATTCATTTAGTTTGGTAGGTACTGATGAAACAGCATTAAATAATTCAGCATCTGTATTAAATTATGATAATATGCTAGTAACAGTAAATGGAACAAAAGTTACACAATCTAATTTAGTATTTGGCTCAACCTCAATAAGCTCAGATAATAAAACAAAAACATTTCCAATAACCATAAATGGATTCACAGGAGGAGCTGTAGTAATAACAATAAATTCTGGTGCATTATCAGATATGACTGGAAATAAGAGTAGCGAAATTAGCTATAAATTTACTATTGATGGTACTTTACCAGTATGGAGTAATGCTATAAATGGTGGAACATATGATGAAAATGCTAAAACATATACATTTAAATTGGTGGGATCAGATGAGACTGGAATCCAACAAACTACATTAAGCTCATCAAATGTAACAGTAACAATGGGCGGAAAAACAGCAAATGTTACATTTTCTAATGGCGGTAAAGGAACTATAAATGATAAAACAATAACATTTGAGTTAACAATTAATAGCTTTGTAGGTGGACAGATAAATATTTCAATTAGTGCAGGAGCATTAAAAGATACTTCAAATAACTTAAGTGTGGCAAAAACATATTCATTTAGCAAAGACGTAACACCACCAACATGGAATTCTAAAATAACAAGTACATCATATAAAAACAGTATATATACAGTTAATGTTACAGGTACTGATGAAACAGCATTAAATAATTCAAGTTCAACATTAAGCTCATCAAATGTAACAGTAACAGTAAATGGAACTGCAGTAAGTGCTTCAAATTTAACATTTAGTGGTCAATTAGCATCAGGTTCAAAATCAAAAGTATTTGCAATTGGAATAAAGAACTTTACAGGTGGAGAAATAAAAATTGTAATAAGTACAGGAGCTTTGACAGATACATCAGGAAATAAAGAAAAGACTGGAGCAACATATAATTTTACTGCGGATATAACACCACCTGCTTGGGAAAATGCAACAGGAAAATATAATCCAGATGACCAATCTTATACAATAACAGTAACTGGTACAGATGATATTGAATTAAATACTAGTGCATCTGCACTTACAACATCTAATTCAACATTGACAGTTGGCGGAACTGCAGTGACACCAGCAATAACTAAAACAGCTTCTACATCAAAAAGTGTGACATATGAAATAAAAATTTCAAAACATACAGGTGGAGCGATTTCATTTAAAATTAATGAAGGAGCATTAAAAGATGCTCAAAACAATACTAGTGCTGAAAAAACATATACATTTACAGCAGTTGATGCAGTAAAACCAACATGGGCAAGTAATATTTCTGGAGGTACATATTCAAATGGTACATATACATTTAACTTAGTAGGAACAGATAATACCAAATTAAATAATTCATCATCCTCACTAACTAGTAAATTAACAATAAAAACAGATTCAACAGTAGTTAGTTCAAGTGATTTAACAATAGGAAATGGAACATTAAGTTCGGATGGAAAAACAAAAACATTCCCTATAACAGTTAGAAATTTTAAAGGTGGAAATGTAACAATCTCAATTAGCTCTAAAGCATTGTATGATACAACAGGAAACTGGAGTGAAGCTAAAACATATACATTTTTCCAAGATGTAACACCACCAGTATGGACTGATACTATACAAAATGCATTATATAATCATTCAACTAAAGCGTATAAATTTGATTTAGTAGGAACAGATGAAACAGCATTAAGCAATTCCAATTCAATATTAAATGCAACGATTACAGTTGGAGGAAGTACGGCAAGTGTAACATATGGAACTACGTCTTTTGATTCAAGCACTCAAGCTAAGACATTCCCTGTTACAATAAATAGTTACACAGGTGAAGTAATAAAAATAACAATAGCAGAAGGATCATTAAAAGATACTGCAAATAATAAAAGTATTCAAAAAATATATGAATTTACACCAGATATTACAAAGCCAGTATGGGACTATCAAAACTTAGCATATGATGCAGACTCAAAAACATATTCAGTAGAATTAGTGGGAACAGATGAAAGTGCATTAAATACAGCAGTATCATCACTAATAACAAGTGGTAGTTCAAAAAATGTGACTGTAAAATGTGGAAATACAACAGTAACACCGACACTAGAAAAAATTACAACGGAGTCTAAAAAAGTAGTTTATAAATTAACAATAAATAATTATCCAGGTGGAGTAGTAACAATTTCTATAGGAGCAAATGCATTAATAGATACATCAAACAATAAGAGTGATGCAAAAGAAATAACTCTTTCTGAAAAAGATGTAACAAAGCCAACATTAAAAGTACAAAATCCTCAGTATTCAGATGCAGATGGAGAATATACATTTGAAGTAGTTGCAACAGATGAAAAGGCAATAGATGCTACAAGATCAAGTCTTTCTCCAAGTGGTAGTGCTCAAAATATTACTGTAAAATGTGGAAATGTAATTGTAACACCAATAGTAACAATTAAGAGTACAACAGAAAAAGAAATAATCTATACAGTAACAATACAAAAATATCCATCAGGAGTTGTAAATGTATCAATAGCAGAAGGTGCAATATATGATACAACTGGAAATAAAAATGCTGCAGCAACATTTACATTACCAGCAAATGATATAGCAAAGCCAACTTGGGATGATGAACTACAATTTAATTATGATGAGGGGAACCAAAAAATTACTATAACTCTAACAGGTAGAGATGAGACATCTTTAAATAATACTAAATCATTACTAGATTTTTCTAATACAATAGTAACTGTAGATGGCTCAACGTTAGATGAAGAATCAAATAGAGTAACATTTGAAAGCACAATATTAAGTGCAGATAAAATGATAAAAACATTCCCAATAACAATAAGTGGATATACAGGTGGCAAAATTCAAATAGCTATAGATTCTGGAGCACTAGAAGATAATAGTGGTAAAAAGAGTGATGCAAAAGAATATGAAATAATAGATATCATAAAACCAGAATGGAAGATGGAAGGTGCTGGAACTTATAATAAAACAGCTAAATCATATACCTTAAAATTTAAAGGAACAGATGAAGCAGAACTTGCATCAGCATCTTTAACAGCATCAGATTTAACAGTTACAGTTAATGGTACAGCAGTAACCCCAACAATAGCAGCAATAGACAGTGAATCTGACATTAAAACAAAAGTATTTACAGTAACAATTGCAAACTTTACAGGAGGAGAAATAAAAACAACTATAAAACAAGGGACATTAACAGATAGAGGAAACAACAAGAATAATGAAGCAACATTCTCAGTAACACCAGATATTACAATACCTGTTTGGACATATAGAAGTGCAGCATATACGCAATATCAAGGAAATGAAGTATCAATAGAATTTACAGGAACAGATAATGTGCAATTAGTATCAAGTAAATTAAAATTAGATACAGAAGGTTTTATAGTAAAAGAAGGCTCAACAGTAATAGATTCATCAAGATTAACATTGAACAAAGAAGAATATGGAGATGGAAAAGGTGGAATAAAATATGTATTAAAAATGACAGGATATTCTAATGGGTCAATAACAATAACATTGCCAGAAGGATTACTAACAGATGCATCTGGAAATACAAGTAATGCTACAACCTTAACAGTCGGAGTAATACCACCATTAGATGATGATACACCACCAGCAGTAAGCAATATTGTTGTAAAACAAGACAAAGGAATGGAAGCTGTAGTTATTGATTTTGATATTACAGATGAATGGTTTGATTTCAAAGAAGCTGTAGAGTCAGGAGAAATAACAATAACTAAAACAACTAAATCTTATTTTGGACAAGGTACAACGAGTGATATAACATCAAGTTGTAACATAAAAATAACAAAAGAAACAAAATTAAGTAATGGTAAACATTATCAAGTAAAGATTTCTAATATTGATACATCAACAACAGGTATGTATGGAGGTTCAAGTACATTTACAATAACATTAAAAGCAAATTCAGTACATGATCTTGCTGGAAATGGAAATGTAAGTACACAATTATTTAATGGAACAATAAATTTTACATTAAGTTCAAGTGACCCAGCATTCCTAAAATATTCTGTAGAATTAGATGAAAGTAATAAAACATTAGATATTGTAATAATAGCTAATACTGCAAATTCATTCTTTGATGCATTTAAACAAACAGGCCAATGGGGATGGCGGAACAACATATAAATATACATTATCAGACTTTAAGGCAGATATGCAAGATATAAGAATTGATGGCGAATCAGTATTAGGAAAGAGCAACCCTTCAATGGCAGTAGAAGAGATTACAAATTCTTCAAGTGGTAATAATTGGTGGGGAAATTGGTATAATAAAAATACAAAGAAATTTAGAGTAACATTATCAAATTTTGAAGAATCACAATGGCAAGACATAAAGAAATATATGGAATGGAGTGGTAATGTAGTATTCTATATGGGGAATGACTTAAGTAGTGCAGTAGTAATTAAAGAGGAAGAAGAAAAAACTTATAACATATCAGATGCATTATTTGCAGATTTTATAAAACCAGAAATATCAGTAGCATCATCACACTTTAATGGAGAAGGAAATGATAGCTTAACATTAAAAATACAAGCAACAGATAAATACTATGCACCAGGACAAACATTAGATGCTAATAAAATAATGTTATTAGTAGACAATGTAGTAAAAGATGAAGATGATGGAGTAACAATAAGTTATGGAACGCCAGAAGTTTTAATAGGAACAAGAAATGGTTCTGACTCACAATATGGAATATTACAAGATGTAACAATAACAGGACTTTCTCAATTCTTAGGAAGAGGTGTAAAACTAAGATTATCTGAAGATACGGTACATGATTTATCAGGAAATAAGAACGATCCAAAAGATATATCACTATTTAATACATTAAGAGTTGCTAAATCAAGTTCAGGAGTATATGAATCTTCTGCAACAAGTGGATTCTTAGGAAACTCTAGTATACAAAGACAAAATATTCAAAGTGTTACATTCTTAAATAGTACAGCAACGGCACCATCAACTGGAACATGGGATGTATCTGCAACAGAAGATAATTCAATAATTGCATGGTACTCAAATTCAAAAGTATATATAGCAAGTGATTACCCAATATATGCAAATGTAGATTCATCATATTTATTCTCATATATTGGTTATGCAAGTGGAGCAACATCAGGAAATACAATAGAAAACTTAGATTTACTAAGTACAACATTTACAACAAATATGCAATATATGTTTAGAGGATTAGGTTATGCAACAATGACATCATTTGCATTAGGAGATAATTTTGAAACATCAAGAGTAACAAATATGGAAGGAATGTTCCAAGATGCAGGAAATAGATTAACATCATTTACAATAGGACAAAGATTCGAGACAAGTAATGTAAGCAATATGAAAAATATGTTTAATAATTTTGGTAGTACAAGTTTAACAACATTGAATTTGGGCAATAGATTTACTACTCAAAATGTAACAAACATGGATTCAATGTTCTACAATTGTGGAAAAACAGCAATGACAAAATTAGACCTTGGACCAGCATTTACAAAAATAGCAGACGCACATACAAATATATTTGCAAATACAGGAAAATCTGGAGCAAATATATATGCAGGTTCAGCGATATATTCAAATAAAAATGCATTTAGATTAAATGCGAATTCAACAACAACAACAGGTTATACAGTAGGAAAAGTAGTTCCAAAATATAAACCAACATGGTCAAAAACAGATGTAACATTTGATGAGTCTGAAAAATTATTAACAATAAAAGTTGCAGGACAAGTAGATTCATCAACATATGGAGATGCAATAAAAACTGTAACAAATAATTTGACAAATGGAACTGCAGATGCAAATTCTACAAAACCATTTAATGTAAAAGTTGCAGGACAAGAAGCAAATAACATAACTAAAAAAGTTACAATGTCTAAAACAGGACCATCAAGTACAGTTAGTGCCAACATAATACTAACAGATTTTGAACAATCAGTATTACAAACAGGAAAATCTTATTTAGAGTGGTCAGGAAAAACTGCATTGCAAATAGCAGAAGGAACATTAGTAGATGCATATGGAAACCCAAATTTAACACAAAGTGATGAATCTGGAACAATGACAGCAATTGAAATAAAAGATGCGGATTCAGATACTACAAGCAAAAATACTAATGGAAAAATGTTTGCAGATTTTGTAAGACCAGCAACAATGTATGATTATTCAAAAACAACAATTAATAAAACTTCTAAAACAGTAACAATAGAGTTTTCTATTACAGATAAATATTTTGCTAAAGAGAACTTAGGAATAGAAATTGGAGCTGCAAATAGAATGATAGTTTCTATGGATGGTACAGATTTAGCACAAACACATGTAAATATGGGATTGGCAAAAACTCCAATAACTGAAAATGGAACTACAATAGGATATAAATACGTATTAACACTAACAGAATTAGAACAAGATGCAATAGCAGTAGGAAAAAATTATTTAGATTACAGTGGACCTGTAATAATAACAATACCAAAGGGCTCAATGACAGATAATTCAGGAAACACTAACCCAACAAAAACAATATCAGTAGGACCAGGTAACAATATTTTAAAACCAGATGAAAATGAGACAACAAATATAGACCTTGTAAATCCAACATGGACAGCTGATAGTAATAACATATCATTTGATTTTACAACAGGAACAGCAACAGTAATAGTAAAAGCAACAGATAAATACTTTAAATCAAGTACATTGACAAAAGACAATATAACAGTATATTTAGGAAATACAGCAGTAACAAGTGGAATAACTAAAACAGTAAGTGCTGCAACAGCTTTAAAAGAAACAAGAATGGTAAACGGAGTGGCTACAGAAATTCAATATGGAAATCAATATACAGTAACAGTAACAGGAATTACATTAAATTCTGATCAAGGAAAACTTCGTATAGCAGCAGGAACAGCAACAGATACATCTGGAAATACAAGTGAAGTAAAAGACATTGTTTTATATAATAGATTGAAAAGTGCAAGTACAGAAACAAGTGCAACAAGTAGTTTTTTAGGAAATGACCAAACTAAGATACCGATCCAAAGACAAAATATAGAAAATGTTACTTTTGAATCATACATATCTTCTGATATATACAATCATACAACAAACAAAATAACAGATGATACAAGGGCTTGGGATGTATCAGCAGCAAGAGATCAATCAATAATTGCATGGTATGAAGAAACAAGAACAGGAGTATATATAGTTCACATTGGTAGTGAAGGTGGAATATTAGCAAATAGAACTTCAGATAATTTATTTAAATATATTGGATATTCAAATAAATGCCAAGAAACACAAGTTATTACAAATATCAAATTATTAGATGTAAGTACTGTAATAAGTATGAATAATATGTTTGCATATACAGGTTATAATGCAATGACAAGTTTAGATTTAGGTCCAAACTTTGATACAAGCAAAGTAACAAATATGGCTGGTATGTTTACAAGTACTGGTGAAAATGCAATGACTACATTAAACTTACAAAATAAATTTAATACAGCAATTGTAACAGATATGAGTAATATGTTTGAAAGAACAGGATACATGGCAATGACAAGCTTAAATTTAGGAACAGGATTTAATACTCCAAAAGTAACAAATATGGCAAATATGTTCCAAAATACAGGATATACAGCAATGACAAACTTGAATTTAGGAACAGGATTTAATACAACAAATGTAACAAATATGGCAAATATGTTCCAAAATACAGGATATGCAGAAATGACAAGCTTGAATTTAGGTAGTGCATTTAATACAGCAAAAGTAACTAATATGAGTTATATGTTTAATGGAACAGCAAGTTCAAAAATGACAAAATTGTCATTAGGAGGAAACTTCTATACAGCAACAGTAACAAATATGACAAGTATGTTCCAAAATTGTGGTATAGGAAGTATGACAGAATTAGATTTAGGACCAGCATTTACAAAAATTGCAGCAACAAATACAAATATGTTTACTGAATGTGGACAGCAAGAAAATATAAAAATATATGTAGGTACAGCAATTTATTCAAATGAGAATGCAGTAAGATTAAACTTGAACTCAAGTACAACAGTAAGTTTTGAAAGAGGAAAAATTATAGCAAAATATCAACCAGAATGGCAAAAATCTACTACAACTCCAGATACTGCAAATACAGCAATAACAGTAGTATTAAGAGGAATAGTAAATACAACAAATTATGCTGGATATAATAAAAACATAACAAATAAATTTGCAAATGGAACAACAACACAAATAACAGTAGCAATAGATGGAGAATCAACTCCAAATAGCAGAATTATAAAAACAATAAGTGGTGCTAGTTCAACAGCAGCAGAAAGTGTTCAATGTAATGTAAGATTAACAGGATTTAATGAAGGGTACATATCATCAAAAGGATATAAAGAGTGGAGTGGTAATGTAGCATTAAACATACCGCAAGGAACCTTAACAGATGCATATGGAAATCCAAATTTAGCTCAAGAAATTAAAGAGGATGCAGTAGAGAAAAATACTGCAGGGGACTTATTCTTGGATTCTATAAAACCAGAAATAATATATGAATACTCAGAAACAACAATAAATCATGACAGTCAAACAGTAACTGTTGGATTTAGAGTTACAGATAAATATTTTGCAAATACATTGTTAACAGTAGAGCAATTGGCTAGCCAAATAACAGTAAAAGTTGATAGTGAAACAGTAAATGTTGAAAAAGAAGTAAGAGAAATAAAAACATTGAATGAACCAGTTAATGGTCAAAATAGAACAGTTGGAAAGAAATATGAATTGGTAATTAGTAAATTAGACCAAGGTGATGGTATAAGATACAGTGGACCAATGCAAATTGTATTTCCAACAGGAATAGTAAAAGATGCATCAAATAATACCAATACAGGAAAAACGATTTCAATTGGTGTGGATGATCCAGTAAATGATGCAGGACATAAATCAGAGGTTATAGTCGATGTAGTAAAACCAGTATGGTCAGTTGAAAACTTAAAAATTACTCAAGTAAATGGAAAAGCACAAGCAACAATGGATTTAATAGGAATAGACAAATACTTAAACAAAACAAATAGTAAAAGCTTAACTCCAAATGAGATAAAAGTTTTTGTAGATGGAGTAGATATTACAAGTATAGCAACAGGACTTAGCAAGAGTTTAGCAGGACCTACAGATATAGATAATGGAATAAAATATACACTAACAATTACTAACTTAGAGGAATCTTATGATGCATTTATTGCAGCAAGAAATGCTAATAAGAGAGTATATAGAGAGTACAGTGGAGATGTAACATTAGAGGTACCTGAAGGAAAATTAGTTGATAACTCAGGAAATAAAAGTTCAAAACTTTCAGTAAAGGTTGGAATAGTTGATACATTAAAGCCAGAAATAGTAAAAGTTTCATCAACAGTAAATCCAACGGCAAAAACAGAGACAATAATATTTGATGTTACAGATAAATATTTTGGAACAATATTAGATGAGCAAACACTTCTTTCAAAACTACATGTATTTGTAGATGAAGAAGCAGCAGATAGTATAACAAAACAAATAACAAATGTTGAAACACTAACAGATACAGTAGATGGAATATCTAAAACAGTTGGAAAGAGATATACATTAGTATTATCAAACTTTGAAAAAGAAGGACTACAAAGTGGATACGAATTTAAAGGAATAAGTGGAACTGTAAAGGTTACAGTAGATGCAGAAATTGCAACAGACTCTAACGGAAATACAAGTAGTTCTGCAACATTAGCAGGAGACTTTACAGACTTTATTGAACCAAGTGTGGTTTATAGATTTTCAAAACCAGCAAGTGGTGCAAATTCTGTAACAATAACATTTGACGTAACAGATAAATATTATAAAAGCGGAGATTTAACATTAGCAGATTTAGCATTAAAAATGCAAAATGGTAAAAATTTAAGCAATTATATTGATATGAAAACAATATCTGGTGCACAAATTCAATTTGGAACACCTTCAAATGTTACTTGCACAACAGCAATGAATAAAACCGTAAATGGAACAGTTCAAAAAGGATTGACAAATCAAATAATAGGAAGACGTTATACAATAACGATTTCAAATTTAGAGCAAGCACAGATTAAAGATGGAGAACAATACTTAGAATATAGTGGTAATGTACAAATTGGAGTAGCAAAAGGTAAAGTAAAAGATCAAGAAAATAATACAAATCTTGCACAAACTATTACATTTGGTATAAATTTACCAGAAGGAACAGGAATAAAAGAAACTCTTGATATAGTAAAACCAATTTGGTCAGTAGAATCACAAACAGTAGACCTAGATAAACAAAAAGCAACAATAATTATTAAAGGTACAGATAAATATTTCTCAAAAAGTACATTAACAAATGATACGTTACAATTAATAATGAATGGTTCAAAAGTAACTACAAATGATACTGCTTCAGGAAGAACTCTTGAAATAACAGGGCAAAAAGAAATATATGAAGATTGGATAGAAAATGGAGTAACTTCACAACATTTAGTTGGAGTGGAATATACAATTATGGCAACAGGATTTGATGTTGATGAAGGACAAGTAAAAATAAGAATTCCAGAAGCAACCTTAACAGATAATTCAGAAAATAGCAGTAATGCATTAGAATTTATGTTATACAGTTGTTTAAAAGCAACTAATACAGAAACATCAGCAACAAGTGGATTCTTAGGAAATACTTCAATTCAAAGACAAAACATAGAAAGTGTAACATTTGAATCTGGCTTGTCAAAGATGATTAGTAGCACAAAATGGGATGTATCAGCTGGAAATGATGGTTCAATAATGGCATGGTATAAAACTGCAGCAAGTGGTGCTCTAGAAGTTTACATTGGAGGAACTACAGCAATATTTGCAAATCCAAATTCAAGTTATTTATTCGCAAATATTGGAACAGCAACAAAATGTACAGCAACAGAGGTTGTTAAGAATTTAGATTTAGTAACAACAAAAAGAGTAACAAATATGAGTTATATGTTCTTAAATACTGGTACAACAGCAATGACAACATTAAATTTAGGTTCAAACTTTAATACAGAAAAAGTAACAAATATGACATCTATGTTTAGTGGTTGTGGAATAAATAAAATGTCAACTCTAAACTTAGGAGGTAAATTCTACACAAGCGAAGTAACTCTTATGAATAATATGTTTAATAGTTGTGGTAGATATGCATTAACAGCATTAAATTTAGGAGAATATTTTGATACAAGCAAAGTAACAAATATGGCTGGAATGTTTAATTGTACAGGTTCAAGCCAAATGACAAGCTTTAATATTGGTAAAAAATTCGATACAACTAATGTAACAAATATGTCTTGGATGTTTAATATGTTAGGAAATGCAAAATTAACAAGTTTAGACTTAGGTGATTTGTTCTATACAACAAATGTAACAAATATGGACTCAATGTTCTACAATTGTGGTTCATCTGCAATGACAACAATAGATTTAGGACCAGCATTTACAAAGATTGCTGGAACGAATACAAATTTTGCAACGAATTTTGGTAAATCTGGAGCAACATTGAATGCACCAGAGGCAATATATCAAGATAGCAAGAATTTCAGATTAGGAATTGAAAGTACAACAACACTAGCATATTCAAGAGGAACAATTACTCCAAAATATAGAACAGAATGGGTAGTAACTGCGAAAACTATTGATAAAACAAATAAAACAGTAAAAATAACATTGAGAGGAAGAACAAACTCACAATTAACTGTAACAGAATATCCAGGTGGAGCAAATGGACTTTTAAATAAGGATAAAGTAACAGTTTTGGTTGACGGAACAAATGTTAAAGCAGTACAAGACTCTATGGAAATTAGTTCTGCAAACTATATTACAAATTCTTCAACAAACAAGGTTGAAGTTGAACAAGTAATAACATTAAAAGATTTTGTTGAAGATGCAAGACAAACAGGAAAGAGTTATAAAGAATGGAGTGGAAATATTTCATTAAAAATAGCAAAAGATTCTGGACTAAAAGATGATTATGGAAGCGAAAATATAGCTCAAGACATAAATAATATAATATTAGCAGATGTAGTAAAGCCAGAATTTACTTATAAATATTCATCAACAGATATTAATTACACAAATAAAACATTAACAGTTGAATTTGATGTAGTAGATAAGTATTTTTCAAGTACAACTTTGAGTGCTACGAATGCAGTAAATAATATTACAGTAAAAATGATAGACATTAATGCAGTTCCAGCAAATATTACAAAAACATTGAAAAAGAAAACAATATCTGCAGATCAAACAAGTGGAAGCATTACATATAAAGCAAATGGAGATATTTATGAAAATTCAAGAAAAATAGGAGAAAGATATACTTTAGTAATTAGTGGATTAGAGCAAGCAAGTAAATCAGCAGATGGAAAATATAAAGATTACAGTGGACCAATGAGTGTGGCATTCCCAGCAGGAGTAATAACAGATACATCTGGAAACACAAGTGATCAAATAACAATTACTGTTGGTATAGATGAACCAGATAAATCTGGAATGCAAGAAATTGTGGATGTTGTAACACCAATTTGGGAAGCAAAAAGTACTACAATAGATAAATGGAATAAGAGAGCTATTATCCAATTACAAGGAACAGATAAATATTATGCAAGTAATAGTTTAGATACTTCAAAAATTACAGTATATGTTGACGGAAAAGAAATCACAAACATTGAAAAAACTTTAAGCGAATCAACTTCATTAACAGAAACTAGAAATGGCCAAGAGATGCAGTATGGTGTTGAATATACATTAACATTAAGTGGATTTTCAGAGCCAGACAGTGAGTTTATGACAGCAAGAAATAATGGAAGTAGAGAATATCGAGAATATAGTGGAAAAACCGAAGTAAAGATTGCGGCAGGAACATTATCAGATGCACATAATACAAGCAAAGAACAAACAATTTCATTAGGAGATGTTGATTGTTTGAAACCTGATATTATTTATGAAACTTCAAATACAACAATAGACAAAGAAAACAAGATTTTAACAGTAGTGTTTGAGGTAACAGATAAATATTATAATGCATCAGCAAGTAGTTTGAAATTATCAGATTTAACAGTTACAGTTGATGGAAAAACAATGACATCAGCAGAATTAACAGCGAGTGTAAATTCATTAACAGAAACAGCTTTACCAAGTGGAAAAGGAACAAAATATACATTAGTAATTAAGAATTTACAACAAAATCCAAATGATGGTGTTGATTACAGTGGTATAGTATCAATTGCAATACCTAGTGGAAAATTTGCAGATACTACAGGTAATACAAATGATGCTAAAACAATTACTATCGGTGTAGATACACCTACAAATGATGAAAATCATAATACAGGAACAATTGTCGATGTTGTTAGCCCTGTATGGAAAGCAGAAAACTTTAGAGCAAGTAGTGATAATACTCAAATATTAGTAGACCTTGTAGGAACAGATAAATATTTAGACACATCAAAAACATCTGTTGACCCAAGCAAGATTAAAGTAGTTATAAATAATCAAGACATAGAGGCAACAGCAGGAATTGCAGTTAATAAGTCTATTGAGTATAAAGGAACAAGAAGTGATATATTAACAGGTGCAAAAGATGTAATATATACATTAATATTATCAAACTTTAAAGAAAGTGATGAAACTTTCTTAGCAGCAAGAGCGGCAGGAACAAGATTATACAGAGAATATAGTGGATTTACTAAAATAGAAATGCCAGCAGGTCAATTAAAAGATACGTCAAATAATACAAACGTAAAAACAACATTAGATTTAGGAAGCATAGATAGACTTCCACCAGAAGTTGTAAAAGTATCTTCAACTGTTGACAAAACTAATAAGAAAGAAACTATAGTATTTGATATAGTAGATAAATATTTAAAAACTTCAACATTAGGAACAACTACAACAGAAGCAAATAATAATTTATCAAAATTACATGTATTTGTAGATGATGAAGCAGCAGATAACATAACTAAAAAAATTACAAAAGTTGAGAAATTAACTGATACAATAGGAACTACAACAAATCAATTAATTGGATATAGATATACATTAGAATTAACTAATTTTGAAAAGAGTAAGAATTCAAAAGGAGTTAAGGATTGGAGTGGTACTGTAAGAGTTGATGTTGATGCTGCAGTGGCAATAGATACAAATGGAAATACAAGTGACGAAACATCAATTGAATGTGATTTTGTAGACTTTATAAAACCATATCTAGAATATACTCACCAATCATCAGATATAAGTACAACAAACAAAACTTATACAATGAAATTTAGAATAACAGATAAATATTATAAATCTGGAAAATTGACATTAAATGATTTAACAGTAAAAATTAAAAATGGTCAATTAAAAAATGGAAGCGAAATTGTTTATAATTTAAGTGATTTAGCAAAAGCAGGAACAGTTACACTTTCATTAAGTGATACAGAAGTCTATGCAAATGATATAAATATAACAGATGAGATAACTGGAGAAGTAGGGTTATATTCTAGCCAATTAATTGGTTATGAATATACATTGAAAATATCAAATCTAGAAAAATTACAAATTGCAGATGGTATGACAACAGCTGATTACAGTGGTATTATCAGTGTTGGAATAGCCGCAAATAAGGTATTAGATAGAACATATAATGGAAGCAATAATGGAAATACAGCATCAACAATAACTTCAGGTGTTAATATTCCTAATGGAAGCGGAAATGGAACAGTTGTGGATGTGGTAGACCCATTAATTAAAGGAGTTAGCACAGTAGCTGACCCAACAAAAGGTACAGCAACATTAACATTTAGAGCAACAGATTCTTATTTTGCAAGTAGTTCAATATCAGCAGCAAATATACAGATCTATGTAAATGGTGCACAAAAAGCAGTAGGTGTTGCTTCAGGAGATGGAATTACAAAAACTTTATCTCAAACTTCAAAAGAAGAGTTAAGACTACAAAATGGAACGACTTCGAATAAACAATATGGAATTGAATATACATTAAATATTACAGGTTACCCATCAAATATTAATCAGTTGAGAGTGGTAATTCCAGCAGGATTGGTATCTGATGAATCAGGCAACCACAATAAGGAAAAAGCATTTAACTTATTTAATACTTTAGCCACAGCTGAAGCAAATGCAAGTGCAACAACAGCATTTATGGGTAATACATATGGAATTCAAAGAGGAAAGATTGCACAAATAGTATTTGAAAGTTATATTGGAGGAACTTCAAGTACACGTTGGGATGTATCTGCACAAAAAGATCAATCTATTATGGCATGGTATAATGCAAATGAAAAACCAACTAGTGATACATATATTATCCATATAGGTAGTGAAACTTTAATTGGAGCAAATGTAAATTCAAGCAATTGGTTTAGTTATATAGGATATGATTCTAATTGTAAGGCAACAAGTGAAGAAAGTAATCCAATTATAAAGAACTTAAAGATAATAAGTGTTGCAAATGTAACAAATATGTCAAACATGTTTGCATATCTTGGATATAGTAATATGACTACATTTAGTTTAAGTAGTAATTTCTATACAACTAGTGTAACAAATATGAGTGGAATGTTCAAATACGCGGGATTTACAAAAATGACAACATTAAACTTAGGAGCTAACTTTAATACAAGTAATGTAACAAATATGAGTTCTATGTTTAATCATACAGGATATACTGCAATGACTGGTCTAAATTTGGGTTCAGCATTCCATACAAACAAAGTAACAAATATGTCTGCTATGTTTGGAGAAACAGGATTTACTGCAATGACAAGTTTAAATTTAGGCACAAATTTTGATACTAGTGCAGTAACTTCTATGAGTTGGATGTTTAGTAATTGTGGACATAACAAGATGACAAGTTTAACATTAGGTGCTAACTTTAATACAAGTTTAGTAACAACAATGCAAGGAATGTTTAATGGGACAGGAAATAAATTATTAACAAGCTTAGACTTAGGAGATTTATTCTACACAACAAATGTAGGAAATATGACAAATATGTTTAGTAACTGTGGTACAGGTGCAATGACATCACTTGACTTAGGACCAGCATTTACAAAGATTGCATCAACAAATACTGAATTTGCAACGAATTTAGGAAAATCAGGTTTTGTTGCTTATGCACCAGAAGCGATTTACCAAGATTCTACTCACTTTAGATTAGGTGGAGCAGGTTCAACAGCAATTGCATGTACAAGTGGAAGAACGATAAATCCAAAATATAGAACAGAATGGGTAGTAGAAACAACAGCATTTAATACAACTAATAAAACTTTAGCAATAACATTAAGAGGTAGGACAAATTCACAAGTAACAGCAAGTGAGTATAAGAGTGATGTAAGTGGAGAAATTACAGATAAAACTAAAGTAGAATTCTACATGAACATTGGAGGTACATTAACAAAAATGTCTAATGTATCAATAAGCTTAGGAACAGCAAGTCAAACCACTCAAAATGCATCTAAAGGAACAAAAGAAGTATTACAAACAATAACAATTGGAAACTTAGAAGAAACTGCAAGACAATCTGGAAAATTATATAAGGAATACAGTGGAAACATTATTGTTAAGGTACTTCAAGATTCTGGATTGAAAGATTCTTATGGCAATGGAAGTCAAAATATTGCTCAAAATGTTTCAACATCAGATGTAGACAAAAATACAACAGGAAAGCTATTTGCAGACTTTATAAAACCAGAATTCAATTATTTATCATCAGAAACAACAATAAATCATAATACAAAAACAGTTACAATATTGTTCAGTGTAAGAGATAAATATTTTAGTACTTCAGGATTAACAGCAGATACAACAGCATCTAAAATTTCAGTAACAGTTGCTGATGAAGATGTAAATAGTAAGATAACTAAGAAATTAGAAATTGTTGAAGAAGAAAAAGATGTAATAAATGGAAAGAACCAGAAAGTTGGAGAAAAATACAGATTAACAATAACAGGTTTAGACCATAAAGATGGAAGTCATTACAGTGGAATAATGCAATTAGGATTTGCAAAAGACCTAGTTGCAGACTTATCTGGAAATAAAAATGATGCACAAACAATAACAATAGGAGTAGATACACCAAATGGAACAGGCTCTGGAAGTATAGTCGATGTAGTAGACCCAGTATGGAATACACAAAACTTTACAATAGATAAGACAAATAAAAAGATAACTGTAGACTTAATAGGAACAGATAAGTATTATTTAAGCGATAGCTTAACAACAGACAAGATTAAAGTTTTTGTAGATGGAAAAGAAGCATCAAGCATAACAAAACAACTAAGTGCTAGTTCTTCAGTTACAAATGGTGTAAAATATACCTTAACTCTTTCTGGATGGGAAGAAACAAGTGAACAAACAGGAAATGTATATAAAGAGTGGAGCGGTATAACAAAGATTCAAATAGCAGCAGGAACATTAAAAGATAAATATACTAATACAAGTAAACAACACGAATTTACATTAGGACATGTGGACTTTATAAAACCAGTAATTAAGAAAGCATCTTCATCAAAGAATGCAACAAATGGTACAGAAACAATATTATTTAATGTAATTGATAAATATTTGGATACAACAAGTACATTATCAGCAAATGATATTACAGTTTATGTAGATAAAGTTGAGGCAACAGGATTAACTAAGACATTAACTAAAACTTCAACACAATTTACAGCATCAATTAATGGAAGTACACAGGTTGTAGGTCAACAATATCAATTGGTATTGTCAGGATTTAAACAAGCTCGTTCAAGTATTGATTCAACAAAAAATTATACAGAATGGAGTGGAACTGTTTCAATAAATGTTGCAGCTGGAAAGATAAAAGACAAAATAGTTAGTCCAAATACAACTGCAAATACAAACAACCAAACTACAATATATGGTGATTTCGTAGACTTTATAAAACCAGAAATCACTTATAAATATGCAGCTTCAGATATTAATTATACAAATAAAACATTTACAATGGATTTTGAAATTACAGATAAATATTTTAACAGTATTACAGAATTGACAACTCAAAATATAACACAATATGTAACAATAAAAGTTGATGGTGTAGACATAACAAATAATACAGCAATTACAAAAGAAATTATTTCTACAACAAATGTAACTGCTGGAACAACTGCAAAACCAATCAATAAGACTGTTAATGGAACTGTTCAAACTGGATTAACAAATCAAGTAATAGGAAGACATTATAAATTGAGAATATCTGGATTGCAACAAGCAATAAAAACAGGAAATACCTTAGATTATAGTGGTGTTATAACAGTTGCATTTAAAGAAGGAATTGCAACAGATACAACAACAAATAAAAACGCAGCAACAACAATAACTTCAGGAGTTAACTTACCAGGTGGTTCTGGTTCTGGAACAATAGTCGATGTTGTTGACCCAATGTGGGAACAAATCGGTAGAGCAAGTGTAGAAGCTGGTAAGGGAACAGCAAGTATGGTAATTAGAGGTACTGATAAATACTTGAATAAAGTAACTAGTGCATTGACATCTGGAAAAATAACAGTAACAGTTAATGGAACAACTCCAACAACAACAGTAACAGTAAATGTACAAGAAGATACTTCAATATCAGAGACATGGGCAAAACAATATAAAGTAACACTTACAGGATTTGATCCAAAGGCTTATCAGGTAGCATTTAAGATACCTGCAGGAGTGTTGGTTGATGGTTATGGAAATACAAGTAAAGAAAAAGAATTTATCTTGTTTAGTAGTTTAAAGAAAACTAATACTGAAACAGCATCAACAAGTTTATTCTTAGGAATTACAGGAGTTCAAAGACAAAATGTTGAACAAGTAATATTTGAGGAATATATTGATGATTCAAAGACATTGTTTGATGTATCAGCAGCTCAAGATAGAACAATAATGGCTTGGTATGAAAAAACTTCAAGAAATACTTACATTGTTCATATAGGAAGTACAATAATAATAAATGGAAATCAAGATTCAACAAACTTATTTAATTATGTTGGATATAGTAAAAATTGTGCGGTTACAAACGAAGCATCTAATAAGATAATAAAGAATATTGAATTATTACATGTAGACAATGTAACAAATATGAAGAATATGTTCGCATATTTAGGCTATGGTAAAATGCAAACATTTAGCTTAGGAAGTGCATTTGATACAACAAATGTAACTGATATGAGCGGAATGTTCCAATATACTGGATTTGCAGCAATGACAAGTATAGACTTGGCAGGAAAATTTAATACAATAAATGTAACAAAGATGAATTCTATGTTTGACCATACAGGATATACTGCTATGACAGGATTGAATTTAGGCGGTAAGTTTAATACAGCTAAAGTAACAGAAATGAGTTCTATGTTTGCAGACACGGGATATACAAAGATGACAACTTTAAACTTAGGCGGAGAATTTAGTACATTAAAAGTAACTAAAATGGATTGGATGTTCAAAAATTGTGGACATGAAGCATTAACCGCATTGAACTTAGGCTCTAAATTTAATACAAGTATAGTACAAACAATGGAAGGAATGTTTAATGCAACAGGATATAAAGCTATGGTAAGTTTGGATTTGGGTGATAACTTCTATACATCAACAGTAACTAACATGGATAATATGTTTAATTCAACAGGTGCAGTGTCAATGATGGCATTGGATATGGGACCAAACTTTAAGAAGATAGCAGCTAAACATGCAAACTTTGCTACTAACTGCGGAAAAAAAGATGTTGTAATATATGCTCCAGAGGTAATATATTCAACTCAAACATCATTCAAATTAGGACAATAAATTATAAAAAATATATGTGAAAAAATCCCAGAAAAAAGTGCCAAAATTGGCACTTTTTTTTTTGAAAAAAATGGCGAAAAACGTTGAAAAAAATACCCTGTTATGATATAAATTATATAGATAAATAAAATAGGAGTTATGAGTCAAAAAACGGAGGATAAACATGTTAAAAAAGAGAAAAAATGTAAGAAAAATAATAGTATTACTAATAAGTATAATTTCAATAATAAGTCTTGGTATAAATTTAAATAAAGTAACAAAAGAAAAATATAATTCAGCATTAAATTTATATAATGCTAGTGAAACGATAAATATAGACAAAGGTGAAATAGACCCAATATATAGACCAAAGTGGGAAAAAATATCAAGTTCTTTTAGTGCAGCCAATAAAACACTAACAGTTGTAGTAAAAGGTTCAGCATATGAAAATAAAACAATAGATGCAAATACTCAAATAAAGTATGCAAGTGATGTAATAAGTACTTTAAGTGCATCAAATGTAAAAGTATTTATAGATGGAGTAGAGGTAACAAGTACAACAAATCCAACAGTAAAAATAACAGATACTAAAACATCAACAAATACAACATCAGGAAAAAAAGAAGTAACACATACAATTCAGTTATCAAACCTAGAAGAAGCTGTAAGACAAGCAGGAAAAAACTACAAAGAATGGAGTGGAAATATTGCATTAAAAATAACAGGAAGAGGACAAGACGAAAGTACATATTCATCAAATGTATTAACAGATGATTATGGAAATCACAGCATGATGGAAATACAAGAAGATGGAACTTGGGTAAATGTAGAATTAAAAGATACAAAAACAGATCATAATACAGATAATGTAATGTTTGCAGATTATATAAAACCTGAATTTACATATGTATATGCAGCAAAAGATATAGACCATACAAACAAAACATTAACAATAGATTTTTCTATAACAGATAAATATTTCGATAGCACAAAATTGATAACAGATACAAATGGAACATTGACAGCAAATCAATCAATAGTTAATCAAATTACAGTTGCTATGAAGGATGATGCTACAACAGCTGTAAATACTAAGGTAACAAAGAAAATAACAAATATTCAATATATAACAGAAAAAAGAAATAATGAGAATGTAAGAATTGGAGCAAAATTCACTTTAGTAATTGGAAATTTACAACAAGAAACATCAAGTGGAAATTATAGAGATTACAGTGGACCAATGAGTATAACATTTCCAAAAGGAATTGCATCAGATAAATCTGGAAATCAAAATGATGCAAAGACAATTACAATAGGTATAGGAGAACCAAGTAATTCTGGAAGTCAACAAATAGTCGATGTTGTAGACCCAGTATGGAGAGTTGAAAATTTACAAAAAACAGTAAATAGCACAACAGGAAAACTTACAGCAACAATGGACATATATGGAACTGATAAATATTTTAAGCAAAGTACATTAACAGCAGACAAAATTCAACTATGGGTAGATGGAGTAAATATCACAGCATCAGGAAGTACAGCTAAAATTTCTAGAACATTGACAAAAGTAAAAGATTTAACAGAACAAAGAGATGGAAAAACAGTAACATATGGAATTCATTATAAATATACAATAACAGACTTGGAAGAAGCTGATGCATTATTTAATGCAGAAAGAGCTAAATATGCAGCTAATACAAGTACTGGTAGAGTATATAGAGAATATTCAGGAGATATGAGTATTGTAATACCAGCTAATACAATGGTTGATGATTATACAAATACAAATAAAGCTTTAACTTATTCTTTAGGACATATAGATTCAATAAAACCAGAAATTATCAAGATATCTTCAACAAGAGATGCAACAAACAAAAAAGAAACGTTTGTATTTGATGTAGTAGATAAATATATTGCAAGTTCAGCATTAGGAACAACAGTAACAGAAGCAAATAATAACAAATCTAAAGTACATGTATTTGTTGATGGAGAGGCAGCAGATAGTGTAACAAAGAATTATACAAGTGTAACTCCGTTATCAGCTAAGATTAATGGAACAAGCAAAGTTGTAGGATATAGATATACATTAGAATTAACAGGATTTGAAAAAGCAAGAACAGCAATTAACTTTAATAGAGAATATTCTGATTGGAGTGGTAATGTAACATTAGAGATTGATGCAGGGGTTGCAAAAGATACTGCAAATAATTTTAGTGTAAAAACAGTATTTACAGGAGATTTTGTAGATTTTATAAAACCAAATGCAACATATCAATATGCAACAGCTGATATAGATCATACAGATAAAACATTTACAATGGTGTTTGATGTAACAGATAAATTCTACAGTTCAGGAACATTAGCAATAGGAGATTTAACAATTAAAATAGATGGAAAAGATGTAGATTGGAACAAAGTAAGTAAAAGCTTAACTGTTGCAGATAGACAAAATACTGTAAAAATCACAGAAAACGGAGTAGTAAAAAGTGTAACAAAAACAATTGGTAAACGTTATACATTGAAATTATCTAATTTGGAGCAAATCCAAACAAGAGATACATCTGGAAATTATATTTCTTACAGTGGTGTAGTTACAGTAGCAATACCAGGAAGTAAGATCAGTGATACAGGTGTTGATGGTCAAAACACATCACCAAACAAAAATAATGGAACTACAATAACTTCTGGTATAAATATTCCAGGAGGAAGCGGAACAGGACAAGTAGTCGATGTAGTAGATCCATTAGTAGAAAGATTAAATTCATCAGCTAATGCAGTAAATAAAACTGCTACAGTAAAATTCAACATAACAGATAAATATTATGATGCAACAAAGGCTGCATTAACACAAAATGATATGAAAGTTCTAGTAAATGGAACAGAAGTTACAGGAAAAATAACAGGATTTTCTACTAAGGCATTAACGGAATCAAAAACAACAAATGGTACAACTTCACAAGTACAATACGGAGTTGAGTATACAGTAACAATATCAAACTTTGATACTTCTGCAAATCAAGTATTACTTAGAATACCACAAGGTAAAGTAATAGACCAATATGGAAACAGTAATAAGCAAACAGATTTGATTTTATACAATGTATTAAAATCAGCAGCATCAGAAGCAGATGCAACAAGCGTATTTTTAGGAGGAAAAATCCAAAGACAGAACATTGAAAATATAACATTTGAAAAAATAATATCAAGTGCAGTGTATAATCATACAACTAAGAAAATCACAGATACAACAAGAGCATGGGATGTATCAGCACAAGGTGACCAATCTATAGTTGCTTGGTATGTGGACAGTGAAAAAAATGCAAATGGAATGTATAAAATTCATATAGCAAATAATAATGTTACAACAATAGCAGCAGATTCAAAAACAACAGATGTAAGTAATAGCATAATATATGCAAACCAAAACTCCACACAATTATTCTCATATATAGGTTGTGCAACAGGATGTACAGCAACAACAACAATTACTAATTTGAGTTTATTAAATACAACTAGTGTAACAAATATGTATAGAATGTTTAGAGGAACTGGATATACCGCAATGACAAAACTAGATTTAGGAGCTTTTGATACAAGCAATGTAACAAATATGTCAGCAATGTTTGAATCAACAGGACATACTGCTATGAAAACATTAAATTTAGGAACAAGCTTTAAGACAAATAAGGTTACAAATATGGCATATATGTTCAATGCTTGTGGTGAAACTGCATTGGAAAGCTTAGATTTAGGCACAAACTTTAATTCAAGTGAAGTAACAAATATGTATAGGATGTTTAGAAGATGTGGATATTCTGCAATGACAAGTATTAATTTAAGAAATATGAATACAAGTAAAGTAACAAACATGGCAGCAATGTTTTATGAAACAGGTAGAACTAAATTAACAACATTAGACCTTGGAACAAATTTTAATACAAGTAAAGTAACTAACATGAGTGGAATGTTTAATTGGATGGGGGCATTAACTACTTTAAATTTAAGAGATAAATTTGATACAAGTAATGTAACAGATATGAATAGTATGTTCTGGGGAACAGGATATAGCAATATGACAAGTTTTAGCTTAGGTGATAAATTTAATACAGGTAAAGTAACAGATATGAGTGGAATGTTTTATGATTTTGCACATAAGATTTCAAAACTAGATTTAGGAGATAATTTCTATACAACAAGTGCAACAAATATGACTAATATGTTCTATCAAGCAGGACAAACTGCAATGACAGTGTTAGATTTAGGACCAGCATTTACAAAAATTGCAGATACTCGTACAAATATGTTCTATAACACAGGAAAATCTGGAAATGTAGTTTATGCATCAGAACAAATTTACTTAGATAAAAATAACTTCAAACTAAACACAAGTGTAACAACATCAGCAATAAATTATACAAGAGGAACAATAAATCCAAGATATAGAACAGAATGGATAAAACAATCATCACAAATAACAATAGATAGTGCAAATCCAAAAAATAGTAAAATAACAATAACACTAAGAGGTAGAACAAATGCCGAAGCAGGAAAAGAGTTTACAAGTAATGTAACAAGCTCGTTAACACAAAGTCAAATAAATGACCAAATAAAAGTATTTATAGATGGCAAAGAGGCAACAACAATAACCAAAACAATAGGAAATGCAACAGCAGATACTAATGCTACAACAGGAGCAAGTGATGTAGTTCAAGTATTAACAATAACAAATTTCCAAGAAGCTGCAAGACAAAGTGGAAAAAGCTACAAAGAGTGGAGTGGTAATATTTCATTAAAGATAGCTAAAAAGACATTAACAGATACTAAATATTCAAACCAAAACTTAAGTGCAATAGACACAACAGGAACAATGACAGACATAGTTTTAGCTGGAACAGGAACTGAAAAACAAAATGATACAACAAGTACTTCAACAATGTTTACAGACTATGTAAAACCAGAGTTTAATTATTTATCATCAGAAACAACAATAAACCATAATTCAAAAACAGTTACAATATTATTTAGTGTAAGAGATAAATATTTTAGTACTTCAGGATTAACAGCAGATACAACAGCATCAAAGATTTCAGTAACAGTTGCTGATGAAGATGTAAATAGTAAAATAACTAAAAAATTAGAAGTAATTGAGCAAGAAACAGATACAATAAATGGAAAGAGCCAAAAAGTTGGAGAAAAATATAGATTAACAATAACAGGATTAGACCATAAAGATGGAACACATTATAGTGGAATAATGCAATTAGGATTTGCAAAAGACTTAGTAGCAGACTTTTCTGGAAACAAAAATGATTCACAAACAATAACAATAGGAGTAGACACACCAAATGGAACAGGCTCTGGAACAATAGTTGATGTTGTAAGTCCGGTATGGTCAATAGCTAGCACAAATGCTATAACTGGAGTTATAAAATTAAGAGTAACAGATAAATATTTGGTAAAAGCAGATAGTATATTTGCATTAACTAAAGATAGTATTAAAGTAATAGTAAATGGTGTTGAATCAACAACAATTGTAAAATCATTATCAGGCCCAACAGAGATTACAGCTAATCAAGTATATGAATATACTTTAACATTATCAAATATAGAACCAGGTGATGGAGGCTATACAGAATTTACACCAATTGACCCAATAGTAGGAGGAACAGCAAAATATAGAAATGAAAATGGTGGAGATGTTAAATTAAGAATTGTTGCTGGAACAGTAACAGATAAATATGGAAACAAAACATTACAACAAGATTTAGTAATTGGAAGTTTGGATAATACAAAACCAGAAGTATATTATGTTCAAACAACTAGAGATGATACAAATCATAAAGCAACTATAGTATTTAATGTAACAGATAAAAACTATTATTCATCTAAGATTATAGGAACAGATGAAATGTCAATTTGGATGGATGGAACACAAATTGATTCAAAAATAACAAAAACAATTACTAAAAAAGTAGAGATAAAAACTACAATTGACAATAAAACAAAAGTAGTTGGACATCAATATACATTAGAAATAAATAAACTTAGAGAAACAAACCAAACATTTATAAATTCAGCTAGAAGTTATAGAGAATATAGTGGTACTTTACAAGTAAAAATTAATCCAACAGCAGCAAGAGATATTAAAGGTAACACAATAAATCAAAATACAGCAACATTATCATCATTTGTTGATACATTAAAACCAGAAGTGGTATATAAATATTCATCATCAGATATAAATAAAGAAAATAAAACATTTTCAATGACTTTTGATATTGTAGACAAATATTATAATTCAGCAAGCTCAAGTGCAATATCTATAAGTGATTTAGCAATTAGAATTGATGGAAAAGAACCAGATTGGTCAAAAGTAACAAGAACACTAACTCCAACAGGAGGAGACGATATAACAGCAACAAATATAAGCTATACAGATAATGGAACTATAAAGACAGGAAATAAAGTAGTTGGAAAACGTTATACGTTAACATTATCTAATCTAGAGCAACTTCAAACAAAAGATACTTCTGGAAATTATATAGAATATAGTGGTGTGGTTTCAGTAGTAATTCCACAAAACAAAGTTGCTGATATAGGAATAACAGGAGATAAAACAAATTTAAATAAAAATAGTACAACAACAATTACATCTGGTATTAGTCTTCCAGGAGGTTCTGGAAATGATCAGGTAGTCGATGTTGTAGATCCATTAGTTGAGAAAATAACTTCTTCAGCTAGTGCAGTTAATAAAACAGCATCAGTTAACTTTAAGATAACTGATAAGTATTTTGCAAAAAGTACATTGACACAAAATAATATAAAAGTTTTAGTTAACGGAACAGAAGTTACAGGAAAAATAACAGGGTTTACAAGTAAAGCATTAAAAGAAGATAGAACTTCAGGTTCAACAACAACTCAATTTCAATATGGTGTTGAATATACAGTAAATGTTGGTGGATTTGATTCAAATGTTAACCAAGTTATAGTTAGAATTCCTCAAGGAGTTGTAACAGATACATATGCAAATGGTAATAAACAAACAGATTTAGTATTGTATAATGTATTAAAGAAAACAGATACAGAGTCAGCTATTACAAGTGGATTTTTAGGTGGTAAAATACAAAGACAAAATATTTATAATATAACATTTGAAAAAGTTATTCCAAATTCAGTATACAATCATGCTACTAAAAAGATTTCAGATACAACAAGAGCATGGGATGTATCAGCACAGGGAGACCAATCTATAGTTGCTTGGTATGTTGATAGTGAAATAAAGAATAGAACTTATAAAATTCATATAGCAACTAATAGCCAAGTTCCAGGACAAACAACTGTAGGAAATAATGAGATATTTGCAAATGTTAATTCATCAAGATTATTCCAAAACATAGGATATTCAACAAATTGTACAGCAACAGAGGTAATTACAAATCTTAATTTGTTAGATACAGCTAGTGTAACAGACATGAGATGGATGTTCCAGTATACAGGTTATAATGCAATGAAAAAATTAGACTTAAGTAGCCTAGATACAAGAAATGTAACTCTTATGAGTGCAATGTTTTATGGAACAGGATATAAGGCAATGGACACCTTAACTTTTGGAACAAACTTTAATACAAGCAAAGTTACTGCAATGGATTATATGTTCTATGAAACAGGATATACAGCAATGCAAACTCTAAATTTAGGAAATAATTTCAATACTACTAAAGTAACAAATATGCAATATATGTTTAGAGATTGTGGACATGATTCTTTAAAAGCTTTAGACTTGGGAAGTAACTTTAATACAAGCAATGTAACCAATATGAGTAATATGTTTGCTGGAACAGGATTTAAAGCAATGCAAACATTAACACTAGGAGAACAATTTAATACAATTAAAGTAACAGATATGCAATATATGTTCTATCGAACAGGATTTACAGAAATGACAGAATTAAATTTAGGTGAAAAATTTAATACTATAAATGTTACAAATATGAATTATATGTTCTTTGAATGTGGTGTAGGAAAAATGCAATCATTAGACTTAGGCGAAAACTTTGATACAAGAAATGTAACAAATACAGCACACATGTTCCACAATACAGGAAATGGAGCATTAAGAAAATTAGATTTGGGAGATAAGTTCTATACAACTAATGTAACAGATATGAGTTTGATGTTTTATGGAACACATACACTTACAGAATTAGATTTAGGACCAGCATTTACTAAAATAGCAAGTCAACATGATAGTATGTTTGATGGAACAACAGTTAATACAACAATTTATGCATCAGAACAAATTTATCTAGATAAAAATAACTTCAAGCTAGACACAGATGAAACAAGTTCTGCAATAAATTACACAAGAGGAACAATAAATCCAAAATACAGAACAGAATGGGTAAAAGAAAGCTCATCAATAAGTACAGCTAATAAAAATATAACAATTACATTAAGAGGTAGAACAAATTCAGAAGCAGGAGTAGACTTTACAAGTAATGTAACAAGTTTATTAACACAAAATCAAATTAATGACCAAATAAAAGTATTTGTAGATGGTAAAGAAGCAACAAGTATAACCAAAACAATTGCAACAGCTACAACAGATAAAAATGCTGTAACAGGAGCAAATGATGTAATACAAGTATTAACATTATCAAATTTTGAAGAAACAGCTAGACAAAGTGGAAAGAGTTACAAAGAATGGAGTGGTAACATTTCATTAAAAATAGCTAAAAAGACATTAAAAGATACAACATATTCAAACCAAAACTTAAGTGCAATAGATACAACAGGAACAATGACAGATATAGTTTTGGCAGGAACTGGAACAGAAAATAAAAATAATACAACAAGTACATCAACAATGTTCACAGATTATATAAAACCAGAGTTCACATATAGTTTCTCAACAGGAAATATAAATTATACAGATAAAACATTAACAGTAGACTTTACTGTAACAGATAAATATTTCGAAAGTACAATATTAAAAACAGATACAACAGCTCAAAATATTACATTAAAACTAAAAGATGATGAAACAGCACCAGTAAATAGTAATGTAACAAAAGAATTGAAATATGTTTCAGACGTAATGGATACAGTAAATGGAAAATCTGTAAAAGTTGGAGAAAAATATAAATTAGTAGTAAAAGGATTAGAGCAAAAGACATTAAATGGAGATTACAAAAACTACAGTGGTCCAATGAGTATATCATTCCCAGCGGGAACAATAAAAGATACATCAGGAAACTTAAGTGATGCAAAGACAATCACAATAGGTGTAAATGAACCAGATAATACTGGAACAGATAAAATTGTCGATGTTGTAGATCCAATGTGGAGAACAGATAATATAAACATAGACCATAAAAATAAACAAGTAACAGTAGATTTAATAGGAACCGATAAATATTATGCAAGCAATAGCCTAACACCAGATAAAATTAAAGTTTTAGTTGACGGAGAAGAAGCAACAAGCATAAAGAAAACATTAAGTACTGCTAGTACAATTCAATATGGAGTTAAATACACATTAACACTTTCAAATTGGGAAGAAAATACAAAACAATCTGGAAAACAATTTTTTGAATGGAGTGGTACAACAAAGATTGAAATTGTAGCAGATACATTAAAAGATGAATCAAATAACACAAGTAATAAACAACAATTTACATTAGGGCATGTAGACTTTATAAAACCAAAAATTGAAAGAGTATCATCAACAAAGAATGCAAGCAACAAGACAGAAACAATAGTATTTAATGTAATTGATAAATACTTAGATGTAACAGATTTAGTTACAGAAAGTGATATTTCAGTATATGTAGATAATGAATTAGCTTCACAAATAAGCAAGAAATTAACAAAAGTATCTGACATATCAGGAACTGTAAATGGAGTATCTAAAGTAGTTGGACATCAATATCAATTAGTATTAAGTAACTTTGAGCAAAAGAGAACAGCAATTAACTACAACAGAGAATATTCTGATTGGAGTGGCAATGTAAAAATCAAGATTGCTAAAGATACTGTAAAAGATACAAATACACCAACACCTAATAAAAATGATGAAACAGAAATTGCAGGAGAATTTATTGATTTTATAAAACCAAATGCAACATATAAATATTCATCATCAAATATAGATTATAATGGAAAAACATTTACAATGGTATTTGATATAACAGATAAACACTATAGTTCAGCTACATTAGCATTAAGTGATTTAACTATTAGAATAGATGGCGAAGAACCAAATTGGGATGATACAGGAGTTCATGGAGTAATTAAACAACTTACTATTACAGATAGGACTAATACTGTAAATGGCCAAACACAAACAATTGGTAAACGTTATACCTTAAAACTTTCTCATTTAGAGCAATTAGAAAAATTGGCAGGAAAAGAAACAATGGATTACAGTGGTGTAATTACAGTTGCAATTCCTAAAGATAAGGTAGCAGATACTTCTGGAAATAAAAATGATGCTTTAACTATTACTTCTGGTATAGAAGTTAAAGGTGAAACAGGAAAAGGAGAGATAGGACTTCCTGCTAATAATACAGTAATGGCTATAGGAACTAACCCTGGAGGAAGCAGTGCTAGTGGTAGTTTTGCAAATATGAATGTTTATGCATTAGAAATTTCTAATGAAACAGGAATAATAGGAAAATATGATGCTACAAATAATACTGGAAATGGACATAGTAATTCAACAACAACATGGAAAGACTTAAAAGGAAATCATAATGGAACAATTAATGGTGCAATTTGGGGAAATAATTATTTAAAATTTGACGGAGTAGATGATTGGGTAAATTTAGGACAAATAAACTTTACTAACTATGCAAGCTTGGATATAACAGTATCAATGAATAGTGTGTCAGGAGAACAAGATCTTATAGGCAACTGGGAAGGTGGAGGCGCTGGAATATATTTAAAGAATGGCGTACCAAGATTTTCTATATTTAGTAAAAATTTGAATAAATATATAGAAATTAGTGCAGACACAGCCTTAACAGTTGGTGAAAAAACAAATATTAAAGGTATATATGATGGAAATAACTTATACTTATATATAAATGGAAATCCAGTAACAGGAACTGTAGTAGACGTTGTAGACCCAATATGGGAAAGAGTAAGTTCATCAGCAAGTGCCGCAAATCAAACAGCTACAATTACAGTAAGAGGAACAGATAAATATTTTGCAAGCAGTGCTTTAACAGCAGATAAGATAAAAATTCTTATAAATGGAAAAGAAGTTTCAACAAATGTTTCAGTAAATGTTGGAACGGCAGCACCAGTATATTCAGCAGATGGAACAACAAGAATAGGAGACCAATATACAATAACACTTAGTGGTTCTGGATTACCTAAAGATACTAACCAAATTAAAGTTCAAATCCAAGAAGGTGCATTAACAGATACTTCTGGAAATAAGAATAAAGCAACAGATTTGATAGTATTTAATGCATTAGCAAAGACAGATACAGAAACAAGTGCAACAAGTGGATTCTTAGGAAGTGCAAGTAGTGATAATACAAAAGTAAAAACAATCCAAAGACAGAACATTGACAATGTAACATTTGTAGATAATATACCTTCAACAGTGTATGATAAATCAGCACAAGCATATGTTGATGATAAAGCATGGGATGTTTCAGCAATGCAAGATAAGTCAATTTTAGCTTGGTACACAACAAATGCTAATGGAAGTTTAAAAGTTTACATTGGTAGTGATAATGAAATATTTGGAAATTATAATTCTAGCTATTTATTTAAATATATTGGATGGTCAGACAAGTGTACATCAGCAGAGACAATTACTAATATTAATTTATTAAATGTAAGCAGTGTAACAAATATGAGAGGAATGTTCTGGATGACTGGATGGAGAAGCATGAAAAAATTAGAGCTAGGAGCTAATTTTGATACAAGTAATGTAACAAGTATGGTATGTATGTTTGGAGAAACAGGAAAACAAGCTATGACAACTTTAGACTTAGGAAGCAAGTTCTATACAAGTAAAGTTACTGATATGAACTATATGTTTAGTCAAGCAGGATGGGTTGCAATGACAAGCTTGAATTTAGGTGAAAACTTCAATACAGTTAGTGTAACTAATATGAATAATATGTTTAGTAATACTGGACATGATGTATTGACAACTTTAAATTTGGGCGGAAACTTTAATACAAGTAATGTAACAGACATGGCACATATGTTTGAAGCTACAGGATATAAGGCAATGACAGGCTTAGATTTAGGTGAAAAATTTAATACAAGTAGTGTAACAAATATGAATAGTATGTTTGAAGAAACAGGATATACAGCAATGACAAGCTTAGATTTAGGGGGCAATTTTAATACAGTTAAGGTAACAAATATGAATGCAATGTTCTATAGAACTGGTCGCACAGCAATGACAACATTAAATTTAGGAAGCAATTTTGATACAACAAATGTAACAGATATGAGATCAATGTTTAATGAAACAGGATTCACAGCAATGACAAAATTGGACTTAGGTGATAAGTTTAATACAAGTAAAGTAACTAATATGTACAGAATGTTCTTTAATACAGGGGCAACTCAAATGACATTATTAGATTTAGGACCAGCATTTACAAAGATAGCAGATGGAAACATTACTATAGATTCAAATACACTTAAAGCATATTCAGAAATGTTCACATATACTGGAAAAAATAATGCAATAACAATTTATGCATCAGAACAAATTTACTTAGACAAAAACAACTTCAAGTTAAACACAGATGCAACAAGTTCTGCAATAAACTACACAAGAGGAACAATAAATCCAAGATATAGAACAGAATGGATAAATGAAAACTCAAAAATAACAATAGATACAGCAAATCCAAAGAACAGTAAAATAACAATAACATTAAGAGGAACAACAAATACAGAAGCAGGAGTAGACTTCACAAGCAATGTAACAAGCTCATTAACACAAACAAAACTAAATGATCAAATTCAAATATTTATAGATGGTGAGAAAGTTGATGGACTAACTAAAACAATAGGAGATGCAACAGTAGTAAAAAATGCAGTAACAGGAGCAAATGATGTAACACAAGTATTAACATTATCAAACTTTGAAGAATCAGCAAGACAAAGTGGAAAGAACTTCAAAGAATGGAGTGGTAATATAATATTAAAGATAGACAAAAAGACATTAAAAGATGACAAATATGGAAACCAAAACTTAAATGCAATAGACACAACAGGAACAATGCAAGACATTGTAATACAAGGAACTGGAACAGAAACAAGCAATAATACAACAAGTACAACAACAATGTTTACAGATTACATTAAGCCAGAATTTACATATGAATATGCAAATACTCAAATAGACTATGACAAAAAGACTGTAACAGTGGTATTTGATGTAACTGATAAATACTTTAAACAATCAACAGTATCTTTAGACAATACAACAATAAAAGTTGATGGAAAAGATGTAGATTGGACAAAAGTAAATAAAACATTAGCAAAAAAGAAAACAAATGCAGACCAAAAAGTTGGAGAAATTGTTTATAAAACAGATGGAACAATCTGGTACCCAGTAAATGGTAAGTTACAACAAATAGGTGAAAGATATGAACTTGTAGTAAGTGGCTTAGAAACAAAGAATGGTGAAGGTTACAGTGGTACAATGACATTAGCATTCCCAAGTGGAATTGTAACAGACCAATCAAATAATTCAAACTCTGCAAAAACTATAACACTTGGTATAGATGATCCAGAAAATCATGGAGACCACAAAGACCCAATAGTAGTCGATGTTGTAAATCCATTATGGAGTTATGGAACAAGTAGTATAAACAGAGTAAGAAATGGAAAAACAGCAGATACAGTAGACCTAACAATTATCGGAAGTGATAAGTATTATAAAGCAAATACATTAACAGAAGATAAGATAAAGGTATATGTAGATGACAAATTACAAGCTTCAATAACTAAAAAGTTAACTCAAATAACAGATACAGCAACATTAAAGAAATTAGCTACAAAACAAGGATTAGCAGATATAAATAACTTGAAATTTACAGGATATAAGTTAACTCTAGGAAATTTCGGAACAATAAATGGAGTTACAAAGATTGTAATAGATGCTGGAACAATCCAAGACGAAAGTGGAAATAAGAATATAGAAACAACGATAAATGTTGGAAATATAGAATGGATTGAAACAGGAGATAGTAGTGCAAATCAAAAATATCCAGCATTCAGAAATAGTATTGTAGACTTCATAAAACCAGTAATCAAATACAAATATTCAGCTGTAGAAGGAGCAAGAAATCCTGATATAGATTATGAAGCGAGAACATTAACAGTTAAATTTACGGTAACAGATAAATATTTACGCGAAAGTACAATAATAAAAGCAGATGGAACATTAAATACAGATGCAGTAAAGATTAAAGTTGCTGGAACAGATTTAACAACTCAATTACATACAGTAATTACTTCAGCAGATATTACAGATGGAAAAGAATATACATTAGTAATATCAAACTTTGAATTAGTATATAACACTGGAAAAGGATATGAAGACTATAGTGGTGAGGTACAATTAGTATTTGAAGCAAATAAGATTGATGATACATCAGGAAACAAAAATGATGCAACAACAATTACAATTGACACAGATGATGGAGATGATCCAGATAATTCAATAATAGTCGATGTAATTGACCCATTAATAGAAAAAACAAAAGATAGCTTAAGTGTTAGAAATGCTCAAAATAATATTGTAAGAGACTTAAATACAGAAACAGGTGTAGTATCAGTAGAAATAAGAGCAACAGATAAATACTTAAAATCTGGAACACTTGAAAACGTTGCAGAACAAATTAAAGTAATGATGATAAAGCCAGGAACAACAGAAAAAGTTGAAGTTCCTACAATTCAAAAAACTGTAACAAAATTAAGACAACAAGCAACATTGATTGATTATAAAATTACATTAAGTAACTTTGAAAGAAATGAAGGAATAACAAGTATTGTAATTCCTAAAGGAGTAATCAAAGACACATCAGGAAATGGAAACAAAGAAACTGAATTGTTAGTAGGAAATGCAACATGGGTTGAAGTTGGAGATTCAAAAGGAGAATACACAGCATTTAGAAATAGTATTATAGATGTAACTAGACCAACATGGAACTATGCAACAAGTAGTATTACAAGAGATAGAGATGGCGAAACAGGAACAGTAACAATAAAAATACTAGGAAAAGATACATATTACTTAAAAGATACATTAACAACAAATGACATTAGCGTATATGTAGCAAATAGCGAAAATCCAGAAGAACCAATAACAACAATAACTAAGACATTAACAAAAATTACAGACACAGCTCAACTTGAAGGAGCAGATACAGGATATACATTAACATTAGGAAACTTTGGAAAATATGATGGAAAAGTAAAAATTAAAATTGATGCAGATACAATCAAAGATACATCAGGAAATGGAAACAAAGAAACAGAAATTTCAGTAGGAAATAGCAAATGGGTAGAAACTGATGTTGGTGATAGTTCTACAAATCCTAAATATACAGCATTTAGAAACAGTATTGTAGACTTTATAAAACCAATAATCACATATCAATATGAAGATGGAGTAAACCCAGTAATAGACCGTGATAACAAGAAAGTATCAATATCATTTAATGTAACAGATACAAACTTCTTAGAAAGTAATATCACAGCATCAGATATTCGAGTTCTTGTAGATGATATGGAAGTTACAGATTCTATAACAAAAGAACTAGAAAAATCAGATATTAAAGATACAACAGATACTAATAAGAAGAATGGAGTAAAATACACATTAACATTATCAAACTTCGAATTAGACCAAAACTTAGAAGATGAAATCTTCAGAAGACATAGTGGAAAAATCGAATTAATAATTGCTAAAGATAAAGTAAGAGATACATCTGGAAACGGAAATATCGAAACAAGCATAATAGTTGATAATGACAATGGTGATGATGAAAATAACTTTATAAATGTAGACTTTGTAAAACCAAAGATATTCTATGACAGTAAATTCATTAGTTGGGATAATAGGTATGCAGAGGTAACAATAAAGGGAACAGATAGATTCTATGACTTTAATACAAAATTGGAACCAGAAGATATTAAATTATATCAACAAAATGATAATGGAGATTACATAGAGGTTAATAATTTACCTGTAACTATAAAATCTGTAAAAAATAAATATGGATATGACTTTGTTATCAGATTAGGAGAATTTGAAGAAGAATACAAGATGAAGATTGTAATAGCAGCTGGCAAAATTTCAGATTCATCTGGAAATGTAAACGAAGAAACAGAAATTATAGTTGGATTAGATAATAAGAAACCAATATGGAAATATATCAGTACAGATACTTCAAAATTTGAGACAGATGGTAAAATAAGCTTTACAGTTAAAGGTCAAGATAAATTCTTGAATTTAACAAAGAGCGGATTACAAGATTCTAATATGAAAATTTATAAAGATGGAGTAGAATTAACAGACAGTGTTGGAATTACAGTAAATTACTTAGGACAAGATACGACTGAAAAATCAAAATCTTATAAAATTGATATAACAGGATTAAAAGAAATTGGCTCTTATTCATTAGTATTTGAAGAAAAAACATTAATTGATGAGTTTGATAATGAAAGTAATGCAACAACAATAAGCTTCTCTAAATCAGCAATTTCATCAAATACAAATAATTACACAGCAGTAACATACCATGCAAGCCATGACTTTGAATTAATGCATCAAGCATATGTACATGAATTGATGAGTGTAAATAAAACTGGAAAGAACTCAGAAAGCAAGACATATAGAGCAAGTTCAGTTGGAGAAATTTATAAAAATGTTGGAAACACAACATTTGCAGAACCATTTACATATACAAATGGAACACAATCAGCTTATAGCTTTAAAGGATGGGGTGTAGCAAATGAAAATGGACATTTAGTAGATGACCAAGGAACAATTTTAACAGATGAATCAAAAGCAACAATATATGGATTATATGATGAAATTCCAGAGACAGTTACAAATTTGAAAGCAATATGGCAAAAAGCGACAGTAATCTTTGTGTCAAAGAATGGAAATAACGCAAACAACGGATTTTCACCAGAGACACCAGTTAAAGATATAAAGACAGCATATAGCAAATTAAGTGCTTCTGGAACAATGAAAACAAATGTAATTGTTATTATGAATGCAATTGAATGGAATAGCAGTGATGTTTTAACAGGAAATGCAACAATAACAAGTTTATATGCAGGAGTTGATTATACAAACAAAGGTGCAGAGTTAAAGATTAGTTCTAATATGCAAATAAATGGTAATGTAATGTTTGATGATATTAAGTTATATTCAAATTCTACAACAGTAAGTGATGGTAGTGATTATTTAGCAAATGGTTCATATAACAACATGTTAATTACAAACTATGGAAATGTAGTCTTAGGAAGAGGAATAATAACACCAAATGGAAAATATACATTTGGAGCAGTAATTGGAGGAGAATATAAGCAAGAGACAAAGACAGGTTCAATTGGAATTCATACAGTAATAGTAGAAGCTGGTAAATACAATGATATAGTAATTGGAAGTGCTTTGGGCTCAGGCGGACAATCAACAAAACCTAAATATGTTTCTCATCAAATAACTATAGGAACTATGAAAGAAGCGGCAATATCAAGAAATAGTCGTGTAACAATAACAGGTTACTTGAGCATGGGAGAACTAGAAGATAGATGTTATCCATATAAGACTTCTGGAAATCAAGAAACAAGTTCTTCATATAGTAGAACATATTCAATAACAAGATTATATAGTGCAACCTTTACAGGAGAAAATAAATTTGCAAAAGCATCAGAAGATGCAAGTATATATCTAAGATCTGCTAATGGTTTCAATGATGGTAAGACAGATTTTGAAATGTATGGTGGAGATGTTACAGGAAATGTTTATGCTGGTGCAAGAATGGCTACAGATAGCCCAGAAACAACATTAAATGCTATGAAGTTCTATGGTGGAACTATTACAGGAAATATATTTGGACAAGGTGGAAAGGATTCTTCTTATGGTGGTACAGAGATAACACTAGAAGGTATATTCACAATGACTGGAGATATTTTTGGTGGTTCAAATTCAACAACAGTTGGAAGTGGAAAAGTAAATGGAAGTTCAACAATTTTATTAAATAGCACATCATCTGTTGTAACAGGAAATGTCTATGGCGGAAGCAATGGAATAATTAACAATGGTTCAATTAATTTGAATAATGGATTAATAACAGGAAGTTCAAGCATAAAATTAAATGCTGGAAAAGTTACAGGAGATATTTATGGTGGAGGTAATAATTGCGGTATAGTTAATACAGCAGATATTACAATCAATAATGGAACTGTATTAGGAACAATCTATGGTGGTGCATATCAAAATCAAGTTCAAGGTAGATCAGTTATTAAGGTTTACGGAGGAACAGTAAATGATATCTATGGTGGAAATATCTTAACAGGAGTTTCACAACAAATGGGAGATACAACAAACCAAGAAATCAAGATTACAATTGGTGATGAAAATGCAACAACAACTCCAACAGTAAAAGGAGATATCTATGGTGGAGGAAAATTTGATAAGATAGAAAATTCAGTAATCCAATTGATAAAATGTTCTACAAAGCCAACAGTTTATGGAGGTTCATATAGCTCAGGTGTAACTAATAAATCAAGTATTTATTTGATGGGTATGACAGTAAGCACAATTTATGGAGGTTCAAATGTTGGAGGAAATGTAACAAGTGCAAATATTTACTTACAATCAGGAACTGTAACAGACGTTTATGGCGGAGGCTATGGCGGAAAAGGTACAGAAGCTGGTATTACATTAGAAGGAACTGCAACAGTAACAAGCATTTATGGAGGTTCAAACACTAAAGGTGATGTTGAAACTACAAAAGTAATTCTAAAATCAGGAACAATAACAAATGTATTTGGTGGAGGAAATTCAGCACCAGTTAGAAATGCAAATGTAACTTTAAATGGTGCAAAATTGGTAATCGACTCAATACATGGTGGTTCTAAGAAAACAGGATTATGTAATGCAACAAATGTAAACTTGGAAGCTGGAACAGTAACAAATGTATATGGTGGAGGACTTGATATAGGTTCAACAAATGCAACAGTAAACCAAAAAGGTGCAAAAGTAACAAATATCTATGGTGGAAATCATGGTGGAACTGGTGATGGAGGACAAACAACAAATGCAACAGTAAATGTTATAGATTCATCAGTTAAGAATGTATATGGTGGAAACTATGGAAGAGGAACAACACAAAATGCAACAATTAATATTTCAGGTATTTCGGTAATAACTGGAGAATTATATGGTGGTGGATTTAGATCTGCTATCGGTACAGCAGAAGAAACAGGTTCAACAACAATCAATATTACAGGTGGTTCTATAAATAAAGACATTAATGGAGGTTCAAAAGAATCTAAGGCTTATGGAACAACAAATGTAAATATTGGTAGAGATGCAGTAGCTGATAAGGCCTTAACCGCAGCAAGTATTAACATTAGAGGAAATATTTATGCAGGAGGAGATTCTTATAAAGCATCAAATAGACAATCACAAAAGGATTATGATTTTGATACAATAAGTGTTTATGGAGATACACATGTAACTCTTGACAATAGTAATCAATCAACAATTTCATTTAGTGGAAGTATATTTGGAGCTGGAAATGCAGCATCTTACTCAAATGAAGTAGATGGTTCAACAATTACAGTAAAAGATTTCGGTTCATCAACAGAATCTTACAGAATGACATCAATAGAAAGAACTGGAAAAGTATATATTGACCACTCATATTTAGAGTTAGTTGGAGAACAAGATGTAAATAACTATTATAAAACAACAAGATATACTTTAAATAGAATTTCAAATGGATTAACACTACAAAATGGAACAACTCTTTATACTCAAAGAGGATTTAACTTAGTAAACGGATTTGAGAGTGTTAAAACAAATGGAGATGGAACATCAACTAAACAGACAGTAAGCATTGCAGATAATGCAGTAACAAGAAATGTAGACAATAGAATATATACACTAGAAGGTATTAACTTAGTATTTGCTAAGCAAGAGGGAGATATTTATAGTAATTCAAGTCAAGATATCTGGGGAGATGTAAATGGTATGGCATTTTTCGGAATGTACAGAACAAATCGTCAAACTGGAAAGAAAGATTTTGATATATATGACCCAAATTATTCTGGCGGAGGAGTAGAAGGCTTCTTTGCAAATGGTACATATATAGAAGGAAGACATAAAACAAATCATGATATAGCAGTAGATGGATTCTATACAAATGTTGGGGATTATTCAAATCCAAATAATGTTACAATAACTCCAGCAATTATAGATGTAACAGATTATGGAACATATTATGATTGGATTGCTGGAGGAGATGTTGTAAATTATTCAACAACATTAATAGCATCAACATATTCAACATATTCTATGTCAGAATTATTGCTAGATTATAAATATAAACCAAATGCAACATATACAGTAAACAGGGTCAGTGTAAATGCTTTAAACCCAGACATTAACTTAATAAATTCAGCAAATATTCCAACAATTTCAAGCAATGCAAATAATACATTTGGATTAACAATGTCAACAGATAGAACTGGATGGGTAAAGAGCGGAACAACAACAATATTGTCAGAAGATTATGGTAAGATTGATGGAACAACATATTATAAAACAGATTCAACAAGTACACCAGGTAAATTAATCTTTAAGATATATAATTCAATGAATGTTTCAGAAGATCAAGATCTTGGAAATGTAAATATTGTATTAACAGGAAAAACTACAACAGGTGAAGATACAACACAAGGTGGAGTATTCAAAGTAGTAATATCTGTAACATTACAATCTATATATGAGGAAGATAAGGAACAATATACACCAAGATTTACAAATAGTACAGAAACAGAATTAAATTACACAACAGATAGCAAGGTGGATTTAACTTACTTATTATATAAGAATACAAAAGAAACAATTTATACATCAGGAGATTATAGAGTATTATCATCAACTGTAAAATTAACAGCAGGAACAAAATTAACAATGAGAGACTATGGACAAGGTGATACAGTAAATAAAATTTACTATTATCAAGTTCCAAGTGATTCAGATTATGATAGTACAGAAACAGTAGATGGAAAGACAAGATATATTTACAGATTATCTAAATTTATAGACATGGGTAGTACAAGTGTTGGAACTAAATATGCAGACAACAATAGTATATATTACCATGATGGATATGTATTTGAAAAATACGACATATCAATAGACTTTAGAAATTCAAATATTAATGCAAATCAACTAGCACAAGAAACATACTTAGAATTAAGAAATTCAGCTGGACAATTAAAATATGATAATGGAGACAAAGACATAAAATATAACTTATATAATAGAAATGCAACAATGTCAGAAACAATTAGTAATGAATCAAGGTCATATTCAGCAGTTGAAAACTTAGATATACCATTTACATTAAACACAGTATTACAAGAACAAGAAGTTTCATCAGGAGTAAATATTAGAGATACAAAATATGAAGGCAAAATAGCAGGTATAGCAATCGAAATAACAACAGAGAATGGAGAAAGAGTTAATGCTCCAGAAATGCAAAACTTTAAACTTGCAAACTCTAGTGATGCAACAGAAGTTTATAAAGCTGGAGATGATGGAGTAATAAGAGTTCCATTATCTGAAGGATTATCAGTATTACAAAAGAAATATACATTATCATTAACTCAATATAATGTACCAGCAGGAAATTATGTAGCAAAAGTATACTTCTTTACATCTGATGATGGAAAGTATTACGGTGGTGAGACAAAGATAGTAAAAGAATTCTATATAACATTTATTAATAAGATAGTAGGACTAGTTGGAATTGAAGCTATTGATGGAAGCAGAATTTTGAATAAAGCAACAAGAAATAACTTAGAAGGAAATCAAAATGTAGATATCAAAGTAAGAGTAGGAGCTCCAACAAGTGGAACTAACGTAAGAGTAGAGTTATATAAACGTAATACAACTTATACAGAAAATGAAGATGGTACAACAACTTATACTGGAATTGAGTACACACCAGTTGACTTGAAAACAGTATTAGATGGTGATTGGAAAACTCCAGAAGAAGCTGGAATGGCAAAAACTGAAGATGCAACAACAGAATATGTAATTATGGAAAAAGAGAATTATGCAACACCAGTAGAAGAAAAGATAGTACAATTTGAAAATACATTAAAAGAAAATGTACCTACAGGTGAATACAAATTAGTATTTAAAGCATGTTTCGAAGATGCCATAATACAAACAGTAAGAAAGACATTTATAGTTACTGATTAATAAAAATACATAGGCACGACGATGGTTGTGCCTATGCTATGAATAAAGAGAGGATTGAATGCGAAAGATGAGAAAACATAAAAAAATAAATAAACTAAAAGTTGGAATAACCATATTTCTTATTGTTTTAATAATAACATTATCAGTATTTGGTAGATATTTTTACAATAGCATAAAAGAATCTTATTTTCTATCAAAACAATTCTTTTTTACAAGTGATTTGTTAGCATTAGGTGGACAAACTTATACTTATGAAAATTGGGGAGGTATAGATGTTTACAAAATTAATGTGGAGTTATATAGTTATCAAAATACATTATTAAAATTAGATTATGATTTAGATTACTCAATTTCATGTGAAGTAGTGCAAAAAGATAAAATTAAATGTAATATTGGTTCAGAAGATGGACCAACATCAACAACAGGTACAATATATAAAACAACAAATTCAACTACGGTTACTTTTTATGTAACCCCTTTAGTTCAAATTAATAAAGGTGAAACAGTAACAGTAAAGATAAAAGCCAGAACAGAAGTACCATATATAAAAGAAATTTCTTGTGATGTTTCTTTAAAAATTGTTCAACAAACAGTAAATTCTTGGGAGATTGAAGATGAAGTAAATAAAAATTATGCAGTATTAAAATTAAAAAATCTTCACGAATCAGGAATACAGGTCACATTGGAATTTGATCCCAAAAAAGTTAGATTAGATTTAAATGATGAAATTTATATAAATAAAATCAGCTCAGAAACAACACAAATTGATGGAAATGATTACATAAAAAAGCTAGTTTTTAATATGGATGCAGAGGCTGTAAAATATGTAAAATTTTACAAGGTGGATATGTCACAAAGCTATAAATACCCAGCCGGAGCGGCTTCAAGCGTAATCAAGGTAACTATTTAGAAAATTATTTAAAAAAGGTATAGACTTTTAAAAGTAGATATGGTATAAATTATAATAGATAAAAAGGAGGAAAAAGATGAAAAAGGTAAGAAAAGGTAAAAAAATGCTTATAACAACATTAATAGCAATAATTGCAATTGTATTAATAATTGTTCTTATTGTAGTTAATGTAAATAAAAAGAAAAACAATAATACAACAAATAATGGTGATGAGCAACAAGTAATCATGCTACCAGACACAACTTATAGCGATATGGAAGTAAGCAATGTTTATATGGAATATTTAAAAGATGAAGACAAAACAATGGTATCTTTATCAATAAATAACACAACAGATCAAAAAGTTGAAGATGAAAGACTTGAGGCAATATTAATAGGAGCAGACGAAAATGTTTTAGGTTCAATGGAAACATGGATCCAAAGTTTAGATGTTGGTGAACAATACAACATTAGTGTAATATTAAATGGAGATTTAACTGCAACACAACTAATAAAATTAGAAAAAAAATAGAAAAGGAGAAAAAGCATGAAAAAAGTACTAGGGTCAATTGTGTTTGTAATATATGCTATAATTGCAATTGCAGTAACATTATTACTATTAACATATAATGAATACAATTGTAGCGAAATTGGGGGATATACTGTTTATATTGTTAATGATGATTCATTAGAACCAGAATATAAACAAGGCTCTATACTATTAATAAAGCACACAAGTGATAAAAATTTAAAAGAAAATGATGGTATGTTTTTATACAAAGTACTTAACAGCCAAGAATATGAGGTTGTTAATAAAACTTTACAATCAAAAACACAACAAGGTAGACATATAACATATGTTACTACAGATGATGAAAATTACGCTAGTGACTACTTAATAGGAAAAGAAAGTGACACAATCGTTATAAATGGTTGGGGATATGTTTTATCACTATTAGAATCAAAATGGGGATACTTATTCTGTATAGTAATTGTATCACTATTGCTATTCTTACAAGAAGCATTTGAATTAGCGATGGAATTAAAATATGGAGAAGGTAGCAAGAAAAAACAAGCAGCTCAAGCGGTTAAAACAGAAACAGCTACAAAGAAAACAGCAACTCAAACCAAAACGAAAACAACTACTACAGCTGCAAAAAAAGTAGTAAAAACAAATGATGCAA
>ULYR01015318.1_pt1 | contig 45259 bp, 34 predicted proteins | sample 1962341 | NCBI WGS metagenome assembly ULYR01 (sample SAMEA4835868, study PRJEB28245) | human gut metagenome | biome: gut microbiome; material: fecal sample | place: Denmark | collected 2008 | reverse complement strand
TTTAATTTACCATTTTCATCTCTATATTTTACAATATTTTTAGCAATTGTAGTATTAATACCTGAAACATAAGAAAGTAGGGAAGGAGTAGCAGTATTTACATCAACACCAACTTTGTTTACACTGTCCTCAACAACACCTGTTAAGCTTTCTGATAATTTCTTTTGATTAACATCATGTTGATATTGGCCAACACCAATAGCTTTAGGGTCTATTTTTACTAATTCTGCAAGTGGGTCTTGTAATCTACGGGCAATTGATATTGCACCTCTTATAGATACGTTTATATCAGGGTATTCTTCTGTTGCAAGTTTTGAAGCAGAATATACAGAGGCACCAGCTTCACTAACAATTACATAACAAATATCATATTTAACCTCTTTTATCATGTCAGAAACAAACATTTCAGATTCACGAGATGCTGTACCATTACCAATTGCAATCATATCTACGTGATCTTTGTTTATTAAATCTAATAAAGTTTTCTTTGCTCCTTCAACATCATTTTGTGGTGCTGTAGGGTATACTGTTGCAATATCTAAAACTTTTCCCGTTTCATCAATTACAGCAATTTTACAACCAGTTCTATAAGCTGGGTCAAATCCCATTACAGTTTTTCCTTTTATAGGAGCACCTAGTAATAATTGTTTTGCATTTTGTCCAAATACTTTTATAGCTTTTTCTTCAGCTTTTTCAGTTAAATCTGAACGAATTTCTCTGTCAACAGAAGGTTCAATTAATCTTGTGAATGCATCTTCAATTGTATTTGTAAGCATTTCAGTAAATTGTGTTTTACCTTTTATTATATCTCTTTGAATATAATATAGAATTTTTTCAACAGGTTTCTCAATAGAAACTTTTAAAAATTCTTCATCTTCGCCTCTGTTAATTGCTAAAATTCTATGACTTGGAAGTTTGTGTACTAATTCTGTAAAATCATAATACATTTCATAATTAGACTTTTCGTCAGGCTTTGAAGCCTTTGCTACGATTGTTCCTTCACGGTAACAGATTTTTTTGATATATTTTCTATATTTAGCATTATCAGAAATATTTTCTGCAATTATATCCAAAGCTCCTTGAATTGCATCTTCTGCAGATGCTACAACTTTATCTTTATTTTTCTTATCTTCTTCAGATAGACTATCTATGTTAATATATTGTTTTGCAATTTCATTAATATCTTCTTTTTCTTCTTGTGCAATTATTATATCAGCTAAAGGCTCTAATCCTTTGGCTTTTGCAACAGTTGCTCTTGTTTTTTTCTTTTGCTTAAATGGTCTGTATAAATCTTCAACTTCTGCAAGAGTTTCTGCAGATGCTATTGCTATAGTTAATTCATCTGTTAGTTTTCCTTGTTCATCTATTGATTTTATAATTTCTTCTTTACGTGTTTCTAAATTTCTTAAGTAAGTTAATCTTTCGCCTAAGTCTCTTAAAATTTCATCACTTAGTCCACCAGTAGCTTCTTTTCTATAACGAGCGATAAATGGAATTGTATTTCCTTCATCAATCAATTTCACTGCGTTTTCTACTTGAGTGTTTTTTACATTTAATTCTTCTGCAATCTTATTAATAATTTTATCCATGATTTCATCCTTTCAATTTGAACTTTTCAAATTATATATTCAATTTTGAAAAAAATCAAGACTTATTTTAATAACCTGTTACAGGTAATTTTGGAGGTTCCTCAATTTTAGGTTCTTCTACTTTTGGTTCCTCAATAGGAGGTGGGGGAGTTTGGGATTTATTTTTTATTTGAACTTCTACAATTTGTCCATTATTTGAAATTTCTGCTGTGAATTTAGATGAATTTAAAATGTAAGAAGTTTGTGTTTTAGTTTCTTTTATAGAATAAGAACCTTTGGGTAAAGCTTTTGTAATTGCAATTCCTTTTGAATCAGTTGAGATTGTATCTACTAATTTACCATTTGAATCATAGATTTTGAATTCTACATTTTTTAAAGGAGTACCTGCTTTATCACCTGTAATTAAATTATCATCTTCACTAGTTTTTATAATTTTTATTTTTCCTTTGATTTTTTCATTTGTGATTTCAAGTTCAGCATTTTCGTTGTACTTTAAAGTTAATTCTTTTTTGCTAGAATCTAGTACATATTGAGACTGAGTTTTAATTTCTGTTACAATAACTTTTCCTGGTAATAGATTTGAGATATTAATAATACCATTTTTATCTGTTTTATAATTTCCGATATTTGTTCCATCAGAATATTTAAAATTAAATTCTACATTAGAGATAGGTAAAGAGGTTTCTGAATCTTTTTTTAATAGTTTAATACCAGATTTATGAGCATTTACATCAAATGATATTTCTTCTCCAATAGTATTAAATGAATCATAAGTAAGAGCATAATCTTGTAAATTACTATCATAACTTGAACCGTAGAAAACTGGATAAGTTTTTACAGTACTATTTATTTTAATTTTCCCTGTAAAATTTTCTAAAATATTTTGAGTAGGGATAAGTATTTTAAAGTGTTCATTAGCTGAAAATGTTGATTTGGGATTATTATTTGAATCTGCAGAAAAGCTTCCTTGAGGTAAATTTTCGAGTTTTTCAATAGTGTAATTACTCATTTCTACAGTGCTATTTACAGAGAATTCTTGAGAATAAAAGTTATTAGAGACTTTAGATAATTCTCCAACTTTGTTGATTTTTAAAACATTGGAATCATTTGGTTTCGAGGTTCCTGTTCTTGCTTCTTGTACAATATTTATTATAGCATTAGTAATTTGCCAACCTCTTTCATCTACACCACGATAGCGAGCGGAAGCATCCCAATCATATATGACACAATAAATAGCTTGTTTTGTTGCAACAAATGCATCTTCTTCATTGGCAACGCCAAGTTCTTCAGGACTTTTGTAAGGAAATCCATTAATTATGGCTCTCCATATAACCTCATTATTTAGCATTTCTGATATTTTTACAGAATAGTTTTCATGACTTCCAACACCGGGTCTTTCTCTTTGCATACAATATGCATAATGCAGTGTTCCATTAATTCTATATCCTACCATTGTTGTGATAATATAACTCCATATATTGTCACTTTCTTTCCAATATTGTAAATGTCTTTCACATTGACCTAAATCTTCTATATATGCTTCATCTAGATTAACAGCTTTAACTGTTGTTTGAAGCATATTTAAAAGAATTAGTACAATTAATAAAATACTAATTATTTTTTTCACTTTCATAAAAAATCCTTTCTTTGCATGATATATCTAAATTTTTAGCGTATTTAATAAATATTTATCGCGCGCAAATAAATATATGTTGTGTTAAATGGTGATTTGTAATTCTTTGAAAAAATTATAAAATAACATAAAAATATAGATTAAAAATTCTATAATCGAACTAAAAATTTAGTATGTAAACATATTAACATAAGATTAAAAAGTTTTCAAGTATTTCGTAAAAAAATATCGAACAACTTGTCGACAGAATTCGACATATTAATAAAAATATGAACCCAGCTCATTGTGAACTGGGTCTCAACTACTTATGCAGTTTCCAACGTGAAAAGCTGAATGATATTGATGTGAGATTTCTTTTTAGCTAACCTTACAGGGTAGCTGTCAGAAGAATAAGTGGTATTACTATGAGATAAGATGCATTGAACGGTTTCATAATGATTGCAAACAATTGCATTGCAAAGAGCCGAATCAGCACATGCATGAAGATCTGCACCACTTTTAATAAGGAAATCTACAACTTCAGTTTCTCCATAATAGGCAGCCCACCGAAGTGAAGCAGAGTCAAGAGCATTAATAAATGCTCCTTTTTTTAATAATAATTTAACAGTTTCAATTTTTCCATTTTCAGAAGCACACCGAAGTGCCAAATCATTATTAGCGTGGACATTATAGCCTTCAGAAAGCATATGAGTGAGAAGAGCATTCTCACCGTTTTCAGCGGCCACAAAGAACCTGTTGTAATCAAAGCCTTTCATTTTACGTTCCTCCTTTAGATGCGATAAAAAGTAGTTACATACAACTGAACATTGTCTAGGACTTAACTATTATAACAGGATATTTTTTTTATAAAATAAATATTATATGAAAAGCTCTAAAATAATAGCAAAAAAAATTTCATAGTCTTAAAAATGATATTCATAAAATCGTTGACAATTAATAATATTATTAATATAATTGCAAATAGAAAAGCATAATAAAAATAACTAAAGTGTTAATAATATACAAGAGAAAGGAATGTGAATAAATATGATGGATTTTGAGCAATGGAAAGGGTTTGAAAAAGGTGAATGGAAAAGACAAATTAATGTAAGAGACTTTATACAAAAAAATTACACACCTTATGTTGGAGATTCAAGCTTTTTAGCAGGAACAACAGAAAAAACTAAAAAATTATGGAATGAGGTTTTAGAATTATACAAAAAAGAACATGATGCAAAAGGTGGAGTTTTAGATATTGATACAAAAACAGTATCAACAGTATCAGCACATGATGCAGGATATATAGATAAAGATTTAGAAGAAATTGTAGGTTTACAAACAGATGCACCTTTAAAAAGAGCAATTATGCCATTTGGAGGAATCAGAATTGTAGAAAAATCATGTGAAGCATATGATAGAGAAGTTGATCCAGAAATAGATAGAATTTTCCATACAGTAAGAAAAACACATAATGATGGTGTATTTGATGTATATACTCCAGATATAAGAGCAGCAAGAAGCTCACATTTAATAACAGGACTTCCAGATGGATATGGAAGAGGAAGAATTATAGGTGATTACAGAAGAGTTGCACTATATGGTGTAGATGCATTAATCACAGAGAAAAAAGAAGAATTAGAAATATTGGATGTAGATGATTTTTCAGAAAAAGTAATTAGAGAAAGAGAAGAAATTGCAGAGCAAATAAAAGCATTAAATGAATTAAAAGCAATGGCAACAAAATATGGATTTGATATATCTAGACCAGCTGGAAGTGCTAAAGAAGCAATTCAATGGTTATATTTTGGATACTTAGGATCAGTAAAAGACCAAAATGGTGCTGCAATGAGTATTGGTAGAACATCAACCTTTTTAGATATATATATAGAAAGAGATATGAAAAATGGAACATTAACAGAAGAACAAGCACAAGAATTAATGGATCATTTTGTAATGAAATTAAGATTAGTAAGATTTTTAAGAACACCAGAATATAATGAATTATTTAGTGGAGATCCAGTATGGGTAACAGAAAGCATTGGTGGAATGGGAATAGATGGCAGAACATTAGTTACAAAAAATTCATACAGAGTATTACACACATTAGAAAACTTAGGTCCAGCACCAGAACCAAACTTAACAGTTCTATGGTCAACAAGATTACCAGAAGGATTTAAACGTTATACGGCAAACTTATCAATCAAAACATCTTCAATTCAATATGAAAATGATGATGTAATGAGAGCAACACTTGGAGATGACTATGGAATAGCATGTTGTGTATCACCTATGAAAATAGGAAAACAAATGCAATTCTTCGGAGCAAGAGCAAACTTAGCCAAAACATTATTATACGCAATAAATGGTGGTAGAGATGAAAAAACAGGAAAACAAGTAACACCAAAATTTGCACCAATCACATCAGAATATTTAAATTATGATGAAGTAATTGAAAAATTTGACCAAATGATGGATTATGTTGCAAAAATATATATAAAAGCATTAAATGCAATACACTATATGCATGATAAATATTCATATGAAGCAATAGAAATGGCTTTACATGATAAAGATATAATCAGAACAATGGCATGTGGAGTTGCGGGTTTATCAGTAGTTGCAGATTCACTTTCAGCAATCAAATATGCAAAAGTAAAAGTAATTAGAGATGAAACTGGATTAGCAGTAGATTATCAAATAGAAGGAGAATATCCTCAATTTGGTAATGATGATGATAGAGTTGATAACATTGCAGTTGAAGTTGTTAGAAGATTCTTAAATAAATTAAAGAAACATCCAACATATAGAGATTCAAAACACACATTATCAATCTTAACAATCACATCAAATGTTGTATATGGAAAAGCAACAGGAAATACACCAGATGGAAGACGTGCAGGAGCACCATTTGGACCAGGAGCAAACCCATTACATGGTAGAGATGTAAATGGAGCATTAGCTGTAATGAATTCAATTGCAAAATTACCATTTGAAGATTCAGAAGATGGAATTTCATTTACATTTGCTATTACACCATCAACATTAGGTCAAGATGAAGAAACAAAAGTAAGCAATTTAGTAAGTATGCTAGATGGATATTTTGCAGAAACAGGACATCATATCAATGTAAACGTATTTGATAGAGCACTACTAGAAGATGCAATGGAACATCCAGAAAAATATCCACAACTTACAATAAGAGTTTCAGGATATGCAGTACACTTTACAAAATTAACAAGAGAGCAACAATTAGATGTTATTAATAGAACAATTCATGAGAGGATATAATGGAAAAAGATTTGAGATATTATGCCAAAGTACATTCAATAGAAAGCTTTGGAACAGTTGATGGACCAGGAATAAGATTTGTATTGTTTTTACAAGGATGTCATCTACAATGTAAATATTGTCATAACAGAGATACATGGGACATGAATGGCGGGGAGTATAAGTCAGTAGATGAAATTGTAGAAAAAATAAATAGATACAAAAATTATATAATACCATCAGGCGGAGGAGTAACAGTAACAGGTGGAGAACCTTTATTGCAATACAATTTTGTATTAGAATTATTTAAAAAATTAAAAGAAGAAGGAATATCAACCTGTATAGATACTTCTGGAATGGTAGCACTAACAGATGGAATAAAAGAAGTCTTAAAATACACAGATTTAGTATTGCTAGACATCAAACATATTGATGATGAAAAATGCAAAGATCTTGTAGGAGTTTCTAATAAAAAAGAATTAGAATTTGCAAGATATTTAAGTGACAATAATATTAAAATGTGGATAAGACAAGTTTTAGTTCCAGGATACACAGATGATGAACAAGATTTATTAAGATTAAAAGATTTTCTTTCAACATTGAAAACAGTAGAAAAAGTTCAAATTTTACCATATCACAGTATGGGAAAATACAAATGGGAGAATCTTGGATTGCAATATCCTTTAGAAGGTGTAAGAGATGGAAATCAAGAAGATGTTGATAGAGCAAAGAAGATTCTAGGAATATAAAATAAAAATCATTCTATACAATTGTATGGGGTGATTTTTTTTGATATAATAATTTCGGATGGTGAGAATATGGGAAAATTAACACAAGTTTATTTAATTAGGCATGCAGAACAATTGAAAATAAAAAATAAAATAGTAAAAAATGAAAATAGTCAAATAAGTAATGAAAAAATAATATTATCAGTAGCTGGTGAAAAAGAAGCGGAAAAAATTAGTGAGCTAGAAGAATTAAAGAATATAGATGTATTGTGGTCAAGCGATTATGCTAGAGCAATAGGTACTGCTAAATATATAGCAGAGAAAAATAATATAGAAATTAATATAGATGAAAGTTTTAATGAGAGAAAATTGCGGAGATTTAAAAAGTTTGGAAGAGTTAGGAAAAATAAAAAAAGAATCTTTTACAATAGAACAATTATTGAATGAAACATTAAAAAATAAAGATGGAGAAAGTAGAGAAGAAGTAACCAATCGAATGGAAAGGACTTTTGAGCATATTCTAAAAGAAAATTTCGGAAAAAATGTTGCGATTGTAAGTCACGGAGCAGCTATAAAATTTTTGATTATGAAATGGTGTAATTTAAATAAAAATAATCAGCTTGAATTTAAAGATAAAATAATTACTCTAAATTCACCAGGCGTACTAAGATTGACATTTGATGATATAGAGTTAAACGAAATAGTACAGATAGTTTAAAATAATATTATTAGATATTAGAAGAAGAGCTAGAAAATATAAGGTTTGAATGAAATGTCGAATGTGCATGGAGAAATTTTAGAAATTCTATGCAATTTTATGGAAAGAGTTCACAAAGTGGAAGGGTGCCATAAAATAAATTAGAATTTCTTAAATTTCGTAATAAGCCGAGACATGCAATGAAAAACTTATATTTTCTAGCTCTTCTTAGTATTAATTTATAGTAAACAATTACCTTGAAACAAAACATTAATAAAATTTTAATAAAGTACTACTCTTTTTAAGAAAAGTATGATAGAATAGCAATGATAAAAAAGTAATATAATAATATTACAAAGAAAGGATTGATAACAAAATGTCAGAAGCAAAGTATAAAAGGGTGCTTTTAAAATTAAGTGGAGAAGCTTTAGCAGGAGACCAAAAAACAGGAGTAAATCCTGAAGTAGTAGGAAGCATATGTGACAAAATTAAAGAAGTAGTAGAAATGGGAGTTCAAGTTGCAATAGTAGTTGGAGGAGGAAACTTCTGGAGAGGAAGACAAGGACTTCAAATGGAAAGAACAACAGCAGACTACATGGGAATGCTTGCAACAGCAATGAATGGATTAGCATTGCAAGATGCGTTAGAAGCAAGAGGAATTCATTCAAGAGTTCAAACAGCAATAGAAATGAGAGAAATTGCTGAGCCATTTATACAAAGAAAAGCAGAAAAACATTTAAATAGAGGAAGAGTTGTAATATTTGCATGTGGTACAGGACATCCATATTTTACAACAGATACAGCAGCAGTATTAAGAGCAACTGAAATAAAAGCAGATATTATACTATTAGGAAAAGCAATAGATGCAGTATATTCAGCAGATCCAAAAATACAAAAAGATGCAATCAGATTTGAAGAAATATCATATTTAGATGTATTAAATAAAGATTTAAAAGTTATGGATTCAACAGCCACAGCAATGTGTAGAGATAATAATATTCCATTATTAGTATTTGGAATAGCAGACCCAGAGAATATAGTAAGGGCTGTAAAAGGAGAAAAAATAGGTACAATAGTATCATAAAATTAAGGAGAGAAAGATTATGGATTATACAAATTTAAAACAAAGAATGGAAAAATCAATTGGAGCGTTCCAAGAAAAATTATCAGAAATAAGAGCTGGAAGAGCAAACCCAGCAATATTAAATAAAATAAAAGTAGATTATTATGGAGTACCAACTCCAATCAATCAAATGGCAGGAATTTCAGTGCCAGAAGCTAGGTTGATAGTAATTCAACCATGGGATATGAGTGTATTAAAAGATATTGAAAAAGCAATTTTGACGTCAGATATTGGAATTAACCCAAATAATGATGGAAAAGTAATAAGACTAGCTTTTCCTGAATTAAATGAAGAGAGAAGAAAAGAATTAGTAAAAGAAGTAAGAAAAATTGCTGAAGAAGCAAAAGTTTCTATAAGAGCAATTAGAAGAGACGGAATTGATGAAGCAAAAGCTAAACAAAAAGATAGTGAAATAACAGAAGATGAATTAAAAGTAGCTGAAACAGAAATTCAAAAAATAACAGATAAAAACATTGAAGAAATTGATAAGATTTTAGCAGATAAAGAAACAGAAATAATGAGTGTATAGCAAGGAGAAAACAATGGAATTTAATAAAGAAAATATGCCAAAACATATTGCTATCATAATGGATGGAAATAGAAGGTGGGCAAGAGCACAAGGAAAGCCAGCAAGTTTTGGACATAAAGCAGGAGCAAAAACACTAGAAAAAATAGTAAGATATGCAAATAAAATTGGATTAGAATATATAACTGTTTATGCATTTTCAACAGAAAACTGGAAAAGAACAGAAGAAGAAGTAAGAGCATTAATGATGCTATTGCAAAGTTACTTAGATGATTATAGTAAAAGGGCTGATTCAGAAAATATAAAAGTAAAAATTCTTGGAGACATCACAGCCCTTTCACAGGGAATGCAAAAAAGTATTATAAATTGTATGGAAAGAACAAAAAATAATACTGGAGTAACATTTAATATAGCATTAAATTATGGTGGAAGAGATGAAATTGTAAAAGCAGTAAAAAATATAGCAAATCAAGTAAAAGCAAATAAAATAAATTCTGAAGATATAAACGAAAAAATGATTTCAGATAATTTATATACTGCTGGTCAACCAGATCCAGATTTGGTTATTAGAACAAGTGGAGAGTTAAGATTAAGCAATTTCTTGCCATGGCAAGCTGTATATTCAGAATTATTATTTGTTAATAAAAACTGGCCAGATTTTACAGAGCAAGATTTAGATGAAGCAATTATAGAATATCAAAAAAGAACTAGAAAATTTGGCGCAAATTAAAAAATTAGCAGAAGAAGAGGTATAAAGCATGGATATAAAAAGAGTAACATCAGCATTACTAGGATTTCCATTAGTAGTAATAGTATTAACCTTAGGAAATAAATATATAGTTGATATATTTTTAGCACTTGTAGCAATGTTGGGAATGCAAGAATATTTTAATGCTGTTTCAAAAGAATCAAAACCTGTACGTTGGATAGGGTATTTATCATGTTTAGCAATTGCATTAGTACATATAATTCCAGAGAATATTCCATCCAAAATAATGCAAAGCATATTGCTGATAACAATTCCTGCAATTATGCTAATATTGTTTTTACATGTAATAATTACAAATATGAAAATAAATTTTAAAGATATAGCATATACTTTCTTTGGAATTGCTTATATTATAGGATGTATTATATTTTTAGCTTTATCTAGAGGATTAGAAAACGGTAGAGTGTTAATATGGTATGCAATAATAGCAGCATGGGGAACAGATATTTTTGCATATCTTATTGGAAAAAGATTTGGAAAACATAAATTTAGTCAAGTAAGCCCTAAAAAGTCAATTGAAGGATGTATTGCTGGAACTATTGGAGCAGTTGTAATTGCTTTAATATATACATTTGCAATTAATTCAATTTTAAATTTGAGTTATTCATATGTTTTAGTAATTATTGCAACAGCAATATTGAGTGTTGTAGGTCAAGTTGGAGATTTTGCTGCATCAAGCATCAAAAGATATGCTGATATAAAAGATTATAGTAATTTAATTCCTGGACATGGAGGAATGCTAGATAGAATTGATAGCCTAATGTTTTTAGCTCCATTTGCATATTTAGTTTTTAATTTGCTATAATAGGAGGAAATAAAATTTGATAAGTTTTTTGATAAATGCATTGAAAATAATATTTTTATTAGGATTTTTAATATTAATTCATGAAGGAGGCCACTGTATAGTGGCTAAACTTTGCAAAGTCAAAGTAAACGAATTTGCAATAGGATTTGGAAAAGTCATTTGGCAAAAGCAAGGAAAAGAAACAAAATATTCAATACGAATGATACCGCTTGGAGGATTTTGTAATATGGAAGGAGAAGAGGAAGCTTCTGATTCAGAAGGTTCTTTTTCGAAAGCGAGTGTTTGGAAGAAAATTGCGATTGTGGTTGCTGGAGCAGCGGTAAATATTATATTTGGAATAATAGTATATTTCGTATTAGTATCAACAGTTGGATTACAATTTGCTGATCCAACAAAAGACACATTTTTTAATAGAATATATTATGGAAGCCAGAGAACAGGTGCATTTATAGAAAGTATATTTGAGAGCATAAAAGTGTTATTTACAGGTGGAGTTAAAACAGACCAAATGGTAGGAATTGTTGGAATTTCAGAAGTAGTAGTTCAAACAAGTAAGTTTGTTGATTACATCTATTTGCTAGCAGTTATATCAGTTTCTTTAGGAGTAACTAATTTGCTACCAATTCCAGCACTAGATGGTGGAAAAATATTGATTTTACTTATAGAAATTATAAGACGTAAACCAATGAAGGTTGAAACAGAGGCTAAAATTCAGTTAATAGGTTTTTCTATTTTAATTGCACTTTCGCTATTTGTAACATACAATGATATATTGAGAATAGGTTCTTAACATTTTTTATAAATATTAATTAAAAGAAGCTTATATTTTTATATTTTGAAGTTATCCCCATTCTAAAAATTCTAACAAAAGTTTTTCAAACTTTTTAGAATTTTTGAACGGTACCCACAATTTACTTCAAAATATAAAAATATAAGCTTCTTTACTTTAAATAAACATAATAATAGAAAAATAGCAAGAAACCTTGCTATTTTATTTGTTTTGTAGTAAAATAGGTGAGTATAAATAAAAACAGCTCATAAAGGGAGGAACATACATGTATAGAACACATAATTTAGGAGAATTAAATATAAAAAATGTAGGAGAAGAAGTTGAGCTATCAGGATGGATACAAAAAATCCGTAATTTAGGAGGAATGGTATTCATAGATTTAAGAGACCAATTTGGAATCACACAAATAGTAGTAAATGATGAAAAATCACAAGAACAAGCAAAAGACTTTACAACAGAAAGTTGTATTCACATATGTGGTAAAGTTGTGGAAAGAAGTAACAAAAATCCAAAAATGGCGACAGGAGAAATAGAAGTAGTAGCAAACAAAATGGAGATTTTAGGAAAATGTAAAAATGTACTTCCATTTGAAATAAATACAGACCAAGAAGTAAGAGAAGACTTAAGACTTGAATATAGATTTTTAGATTTAAGAAATGAAAAGTTACACAATATAATTTTACTACGTTCAAAAATTTTAAAAACATTAAGAGATAAAATGGATGAATTAGGATTTGCAGAAATTCAAACACCAATTTTAGCAAATTCATCACCAGAAGGAGCAAGAGATTTCTTAGTACCAAGTAGATTACATCCAGGGGAATTTTATGCATTACCACAAGCACCACAACAATTTAAACAATTATTGATGGTAGGTGGTTTTGATAAATATTTCCAAATAGCACCATGTTTTAGAGATGAAGACCCACGTGCAGATAGAGCACCAGGAGAATTTTATCAATTAGACTTTGAAATGAGTTTTGCAACACAAGAAGATGTATTCAAAGTGGTAGAAGATGTTATACCATATACATTTAAAAAGTTTACAAATTGGAAAGTTGATGAAGGTCCATTCGTTAGAATTCCATATAGAGAAGCAATGGAAAAATACGGAATTGATAAACCAGATTTAAGAAATCCATTAATTATTCAAGATGTAACAAAAGTATTTGAAAATATAGAATTTAATGCATTTAAAGATAAAACAGTAAAAGCTATAGTTGTACCAAATGGTGCTGAACAAGGAAGAAAATTCTTTGATAAAATGACTGAGTTTGCAACAACAGAAGAAGTTGGTGCAAAAGGATTAGCTTGGACAAAATTTGAAAAAGATGGAACAGTACAAGGTGGAATTGCTAAATTTATAACAGATGAAGCAAAAGCTAAATTAGAAAATGAATATGGAGTAAAAGCAGGAGACAGTATATTTTTTATAGCAGATGAATTCCATAAAGCACAAAAAATTGCAGGACTTGTAAGAATAGAACTTGGAAAGAGATTAGATTTATTAGAAAAAGATACATATAGATTCTGTTTTATAGTAGATTTTCCAATGTATGAATTATCAGATGAAGGAACAATAGACTTTTGTCACAATCCATTTTCAATGCCACAAGGTGGACTAGAAGCACTAGAATCAAAAGATCCACTAGATGTATTAGCATATCAATTTGACTTAGTATGTAATGGATATGAAGCAATGTCAGGAGCAGTAAGAAATCATGATCCAGAAATAATGGTTAAAGCATTTGAAATTGCAGGTTATACAGAAGAAGATGTAAAAAATAGATTTGGAGCATTATATAATGCCTTTCAATATGGTACACCACCACATGCAGGAGCTGCACCAGGTGTAGATAGAATGGTAATGCTTATAGCAGATTCTACAAATATAAGAGAAGTTATAGCATTTCCTAAAAATAAGAAAGCAAGAGATCTATTAATGAGAGCACCATCAGTTGTTACAAAACAACAATTAGATGATGTGCATATTCAAATAAAAGAATAATAAAAAATAGGTATCTATATAAAAGCTATTTACAATTACATAAAATTGTGATAAAATACAAAACATAGATAAAATCCTATGAAAAAGCAAAGTAGATATATTGCAAAGTATCACAGAGAGATAGCAAAGCTGAGAGCTATTATACTCAATATATTGAAATTTCACTTTTGAGGACTTCTTTTTAAAGCCAAAAGCAAGTAGAGAGAAGCGGTTGAACCGTTAAAACTAGAATGAGGTTAATAAAGCTTAAAAATAAGCTATTAATAAAATTAGGTGGTACCACGGAAAAGCCATTCGTCCTAATATGTAGGATGAATGGTATTTTTTTGCGAAAAAAAGGACCGACCCCAAATTAGCAAAAGGAGGAAAAGAAAAATGCAAGAAAAGATTGAAGAAATCAGAAAGCAAGCAGAAGAAAGAATTAAAGAAATACGCAATTCTCAAGAATTACAAGAGTTAAAAGTAAAAGTTTTAGGAAAGAAAAGTGAGTTATCTAATTTATTAAAAGGATTAGGAAACTTATCGCCAGAAGAAAGACCTAAGATGGGGGCATTAGTAAATGAAGCAAGAAAAGCAATTGAAGAGAAAATTGCAATTGCAGAAGATAGCATAATGGAAGCAATGTTAGCAGAGCAAATAGAAAAAGAAACAATAGATATTACACTTCCAGGAACAAAAATAAAAAGAGGAAGTAAACATCCTGTAAATAGAGTAATAGAAGAAATTGAAGATTTATTTGTATCTATGGGATATGATGTGGTAACAGGACCAGAATTAGAAACAGATGAATATTGTTTTGAAAGATTGAATTTACCAAAAGGACATCCAGCAAGAGATATGCAAGATAGCTTCTATATAACAAATGAATATTTGTTAAGAACACAAACATCTTCAGTTCAAGCTAGAACAATGATGGCAAACACAGAAAAAACACCAATTAGAATGATATGTGCAGGAAAAACATATCGTAGAGAAGACGATGCAACACACTCACATCAATTTGGTCAAGTAGAAGGATTAGTAATAGATAAAAAAGAAAGAAATGTTTCACTTGCAGATTTAAAAGGAACACTTGAAATCTTTGTAAAGAAATTAATAGGAAAGAATTGTGAATTACGTTTTAGACCAAGTTATTTCCCATTTACAGAGCCATCTTATGAAGTAGATGTATCATGTTTTAAATGTGGTGGAAAAGGTTGCAGTTTGTGTAAACAAACTGGCTGGATAGAAGTATTAGGTTCAGGAATTGTACATCCAAATGTATTAAAAATGAACGGATATGACCCAGAACAATATAGTGGATTTGCATTTGGAACAGGATTAGAGCGTTTAGCAATGTTCAAATATGGAATTCCAGACATGAGATATTTATATGCAAATGATATCAGATTTTTAAGTCAATTCGACAGAAAGGATGAGGAATAATGAAATTAAGTACAAATTTTGTAAAAGACTATGTTGATATAGATGTAGATGTAAAACAATTGGCTGAAGATATGACAAGAGTTGGAAATGAATATGATTCAGCAGAGAAATTAATAAATGCTACAAAATTAGTAATTGGAGAAATAGTAGATTGTAAAGACCATCCAGATTCAGATCATTTACATTTGTGTAAAGTAAATATTGGAAATGAAGTTTTAAATATAGTTTGTGGTGCACCAAATGCAAGAACAGGATTAAAAGTAATTGTAGCATTAGATGGAGCAGAACTTCCTGGAAAGACAATAAAAAAAGGCATGATAAGAGGGCAAGAATCAAATGGTATGTTATGCTCAATAGCAGAATTAGGATTAGAACATAAATTTTTAAAACCAGAAGATTCAGAAGGAATAGCTGAACTTGGAGAAGATGCGGTACCAGGAGAAGACCCAATAAAATATATGGGAATGGATGACAGTGTAATTGATTTTGAACTAACAGCTAACAGAGGAGATTTGCTAAGTATTTTAGGAATGGCTTATGAAATAGGAGCTATATATGATAAAAAAGTAAAAGCTGTAGATTTAACTCATAATGAGCAAGGTGAAAATATAAATAAAAACTTTAAAACAGAAGTAAAAACAGAAAATTGTAAAATGTTATTAGTTAAAAAAGTAGAAAATGTAGAAATTAAAGAAAGTCCTACATTCATAAAGAATAGATTAATTGCATCAGGAATAAGACCAATCAATAATGTTGTAGATATCAGTAACTATGTAATGTTAGAATTAGGTCAACCATTACACTTTTATGATGCAGATAGACTAGGAAACAAACTAGTTGTAAGAATGGCAGAAGAAGGAGAAAAATTAACAACATTAGATAATATTGAAAGAACATTAAGTTCAGATGATATAGTAATAGCAGACAGTACACATGGCGTAGGTCTTGCAGGAGTAATGGGAGGACTTGAAACAGAAGTTGAACCAGATACAAAAAATATAATTATAGAATCTGCAATATTTGATTCTGTAAAAGTTAGATTAACATCTAAAAAAATATTAAGAAGTGAAGCAAGCAACAGATTTGAAAAAGGATTAGATCCAAATAGAACATATATGGCAATAGAAAGAGCATGTGCTTTACTAGAAAAATATGCAGGTGGAAAAGTTGTAACAGGAACAATTACATATGATACAACAAGTAAAGAAGACAAAGAAATAGATATCACATTCAAGAATATAAATGATGTATTAGGAGCAAATATTCCAAATGAAGAAATATTAAATGTATTCAGAAAACTTGGATTTGAATACACAGTTAATGGAGAAAAAATAACTGTAAAAGTTCCATCAAGAAGAATGGATATATCAATTAAAGAAGATTTAATAGAAGAAGTAAGCCGTATATATGGAGTTGATAATATCCAAGGAAAACTTCCTGTAGTTCCAATGAGAAAAGGAAGTTATGATAAAACAGAAAGAGAAATCAGAAATAAAATGATTTCTTTAGGATTAAATGAAACATTATCATATATCTTAATAAATGATAAAGAAGTTAATGGATATACATTAGATGAATTTGAACCACTAAAATTATTAGATCCAATAACAGAAGACAGAAATACATTAAGATATAGTGTTATTCCATCTTTATATAAAATTTATGAATATAACAGAGCAAGAGAACAAAAAGATATTTCAATATTTGAAATAGGAAAAGGATTTTATAAAAAAGGTGATGTGTATGGTGAAGATACAAAACTATGTGCATTAATGACAGGAAAATATTCAACAGGACTAAACAATACTAAGAATGTAGATTTCTATACAATAAAAGGTGTTGCAGAAGAAATTTTAGATTATCTTGGATATGCAGGTAGATATAGCTTTATGAAACAAGAAATGCCAAAAGAAATGCATCCAGGACAAAGTGCATATATCAATGTAAATGGCACAAATGTAGGAATTATAGGAAAAGTACATCCAAATGTAACAAGAGAAAATGTATTTGTTCTAGAAATTAATTTAGATGAATTATTCCAAAAGAAAGTTGGAAAAATGAAATATAAAGAAATTTCTAAATTCCCAAATGTAAAAAAAGATATTGCATTTGTAGTAGATAAATCATTAACATCTAAAGAAGTTGAAAAAGCTATTAAAAATGGAGGTGGAAGCTTACTTACAGATATTGAAATCTTTGATGTTTACACAGGTGTTGGAATTGGTCTAGATAAAAAATCTATGGCATATTCATTGACTTTCTCTGATAATAAAAAGACTTTAACTGATGATGAAGTTAATGCTTTAATGAATAAAATTATTGATACTGTTTCTAAAAAATGTGGTGCAGAATTAAGAAAATAATAGCTTAAAAACTAATCAAAGAGTGGATCCTTAACCACTCTTTTTTTAATTCACATTTTACACATTAAAAGTAGGAATACCAGAAGAATATGGTGCAATATCATAATGCTGAAAATAAACTACTATACCTCTTGGAGTCAAATAGAAATTTTGTGGATTAAAAGTATTAAGCACCAAATTACAATTATCTTCAAAATAAATATCAGGATTTTTTAAAATTTGATTACTTATGTTTTTAAAAATACCAAGTAAAAAATATGGATTTCTAGGATAGAATTCATAAAGTTGCAACAGTGTATTATAATTAAAATCCCAATTTTGTGAAGTCCTAATAGTATCTCCATGTGCACCGCCAGTAAATATGTATTCATCAGCATATAAACTAACTAAGTTTCTAGAATTGAATGTGATTTCATAATTTCTATAAATTTCATATATCATTATAGGATAATTGTTTTCTTTATTGTATTTATATTGCTCTATACTATCTTTATAAAGTTCTTCTTCGCTTCTTTTTTGTAATGCTAAAGCTAAATTTTTATTATATAAATTAAATCTTTCTTCTCCAATTCTATTATTATCAATTTTTATGGATGGATATTCTATGTGATATTTTAGTATAACGGTATTGTCATATTTTAATTCTTTTTCTAAAATATTTTTTCTGATTTCGAACATGTTAAAACCTCCTAGAGGAGTATATGAGAAAAAAGAAGAAATAGTGATAGAAATTACTGACAGATATATTGGAAAAGGCTATAAATTATAAAAAATAAAACAGTACATATTTAAATGTACTGCTTTACTATAGGTAGAATTAGCTAATGATCTCTTTGATTATATTTTTTGCCCTGCAATATCCCAAAAAATAACCTAAAGCAGATTGAAAAACCAAATTCCAAGTATGCATAAACCAACTTTCGATTCCTATGAAGTAACAAATCAGTGCCATAAGCACAAACACAATTGCTGCCCAAACCAGAGTGGTGATAAATGCTTTACCCATAATATACCTCCAAAATTTTTTAATATAGGTCTAACTGATACGACAAACACGAGGCTTGCTATATAAGCATAAGCTTATAACGAAATTTATTATATCATATTATGTTAATTTGGCCAATGTTGTATTCAAATATTCAAATAGACTATAATTAAATAATCCTTTCTAGGAAAAAAATAAGAAAGGAGGGGAAAATTTGCAAAATTTCAAAAACTTCATTAGCCTGTTGTTGAAAATTTTAATATTAAAATTGATTTTAAATATATTAAAAGAAATCAACAAATAGGGAAAAAGACTAGGATTAGTGCTCCTAGTCTTTTTAATTTGCAAAACTTCATTGTTTGCTTAAGCTATAATTATTATAACTCATACTTTATTATATGTCAAGATATTTTAATTATTCAAAATACTTTACATAAACGTTGCAAAACATTAATATATATGTTATAATAGACCTTAATATTTTTAAAAGGAGAGAATCAATGATAAGCAAATTTTATTTAGACAAAGAAAAAGACATTATTGTAAGATTAAGCAAATCAAAAGAAGATGAAATTACATATACATTAGAAACTCCAAATCATAACACAGGAAATTTAATCACAAATCTAGCCAAAATCTGTAAATTAGAAACAATCAAAAATGAAAAAGATATGAAAATCATTAAAGGAAAAATTCCGGCAAGTATAAATAGTGACAATGAAGAAGTATATATATTTAGACTAGGTGGAATAAAAATAGCAAATATATATGAAAACAGGATAGAAATAAAAGCCAAAATTCCAGCAATAACCAAAACACTAATGTCACAAACAAAAAATTATAAATTACCACTAGAAAAAACAATAGTAAAAACATATATATTAAAAAAATCAAAATTTAGAACAGATTTACATACACATATGAATGCAAATCTATTTCCAGACTGTTTAATTGCACTTGGAATTGTACATCAAATAAGATATCCGTTATATTATATAAAAAAATTAAACTTAAAAATGAGTTTAGAACAAGAAGAAAAAATATATAGGCAAAGAGAAAAGATAGAAAAACAATTTAAAAATTCACCATTGCAAGGAAAATATAAAATTAGAAAAATTGATGATAACACATTTATAAACTTTGCAGATTTTATATTAAACAATCTAGAAAATGCAGAATATAACATCGAAAAAATCAGAACAAGTTTAGTAATTATGAAAGACGGGCAAGCAGTATTTACTAATTTAGAAAAGAGTTATATTTATAGATATGTGTTTGCAAAAGGAACAGAATCAGAAGAAAAAATAAAGTTAGAAGAAAATAAAATATCAAAAATTCCAGAAAAAGATATCAAAACAATATTATTAAAAATGATAGAAGATAAAAGTGCGAATAGTCCATATAAAAACAATACATTAAGACAAGATAAACTATTATGGATTGCTAGAGAATACCAAAAGCAAGGAATAAAATATGTAGAAATAGCAGACACAGACTTAGCCAAAACAGGAGAACCAGCAATAAAATTATTAGAAGAAGTACATGAAATATTTCCTGTTATTGAAAAAGAAACAGGTGTAAAAATAAGATTTTTAGTTGGAATAAGAAGAATACCATTAACAATAATAAAAGATCAAAAAACTAGTAGCACATATTTAAAAGAAAATATAAATGTATTAAAAGCAGTTGCTAAAAGTCCATATGTTGTTGGAAGTGACTTTATAGGAGAAGAAATAAATGATATTTCAGACTTGCAACCAGCTATTGATGAAATTGTAAAATATGCAAAACAAGATGAAGGATTTACAATTAGAGTACATGCAGGAGAAAATGATAGCTTAAGAGATAATGTTAGAAAATCAATTATGTGCATAAAAAACGCATTAGAAGATGGTCAAAAGATGCCAAGATGCAGGATAGGACATGGACTATATTCTGAAAATTTAAATACAAAATCAGGAATAGAATTAATGCAATTTATGAGAGAAAATGGTGTTGTAATAGAATTTCAATTAACATCAAATGTAAGGTTAAATAACTTAAGCGATTTAAGTAATCATCCAATTAAAAAATTCTTAGAAAATGGAGTAAAGTGTGTACAAGGAACTGATGGATGTGGAATGTATGGTTCAGATACATTTGATGAGCAATTAGCACTTCAAAATTTATTAGGACTAACAGATAATTATTTTGAGAAAATGCGAAATGTAGAAGATGAAATTATAAATTATAATAATAAATATTTTGAAGAAAAACAAAAAGATTTTGAGAAATTTCTAGCAGGCAGAACAATAAGAGAAGCAATACTTTCAGAAGAAGAAAAAAATATGAAAGAAACTACTGAAGATGATGAATTAAGAGTTGTAAATAGTGTTGAAACAGAAAAAGAATTAAAAGAAAAAATAAAGACATTGCCAGTAGATAAAGTTCCTGTAATAATTGCAGGAGGAAGTTTTAACACAAAAGGAAGAGAGACAATACCATCAGAAGATGGATTAAAAGTATTAAAAGATTTTATTCAAAACATAGATACAGAAAAGGTATATTTTGTAATAGGTCATAAAATGCAAGGATATGAAAAAGCTGTTATAGATATATCTAAAGAATTAGATAAAAAAGTTGAAATAGATGCAATTGTGCCTAAATTAGTAACAGAAAAAGTAAAAGACAGATTATTAGATGAAAAAGTTAAAGGTATATGCATTTCGCCAGAAACAGAAGAATTGGGAATATATAAAAGTTTCAATTATGAAATATTTGAGAGAAGAAAAGCAGTTGTAATTGCGTTTGATGGGAACTCTCCAGTATTAAATTTAGTGCAAGAAGCTAAAAATGGAAAAGGAAAATCTAAAATATATGTAAATCAAGAAAATGAATTACTAAAAGAAAAAGCAGAGACATTAGAAGGCTATGTTGTTCCATTTGAAATGAAAGATAATATTGTAGAAAAAATCATAAAAGATAATCCAGAAATAATGTGATAAATATTGACAAATGCAGTCAAAAATAGTATAAATTTGTTGGAGGGGATAATTATGGAAGAAAATAATGAAGAAGTAAAACAAGAAGAAGTTAAAACAGAAGAAACTTCAAAAAACGAAGGAATCAAAAATGAAGCAAAAGAGACATTTAAACAAGCAAAAGAACAAATGAAAGACATTAACTTTAAAGAAGAAGCAAAAAAGGGAAAAGGATTAATAGGAAAACTATTTAAAGATCCAATTGGAGCAATAAAAGAAGTTATCCAAGATAAGGAAGAGAAAGTATTTAAAACAGCATTATTAATAGTTGCATTATGGATAGTAATTGTTTTAGTAGACTATATTCTTGATTGTATAGTATACAAATATATTAAATTTAATATATTAACAGTGATAAAAAATGTTTTAGGCCCAGTTGCCAAAGTATTAGTGCCAGCAGCAATTATTTATATGTTAAATAAAGACAAAGAAAGCAAAACAACAATGCCAACAGCAATAAGTGCAGTAGCATTAGTAAAAGTTCCATTAATAATATCTGCAGTTTTAAGTTTATTAACAATGATAAGCTCAGGAATGTATTATATAATAAATCCATTAAAAGGATTTTTGGGAGTTATTTCTACAGTATTAATGTTCTTTGTTGTTAAAGAAATGTTTAATGAAAAAGAAAATGAGCAAGCAATAAAAACATTTGCTAAAGTAATGGCAATTTATTATATTTGTTATTTTGTGTTAAGTTTCTTAGGAATATCTATATAAATTACATAAAAATTTCTTAAAAGACTTGACAAATTCATGAAAAAGGTGTAAAGTATATTAGCATTACACCTTTTTATTTTGTTTTAAAATAAAAAGAAATAAGCAACTACGTAAGAAAGAAGGTAGTAGAATGGAAAAAAAGGTAGAAATAAGCATGTTATGGCAAATCTACGGAAATCTATTAACTGAAAAGCAATATAAAGTAATAGACTACTACTATAATCAAGATTTATCTTTATCAGAAATTGCAGAAAATGAAAATATTACAAGACAAGCGGTAAGGGACATCATCAAGAAAGGAGAGAAAAAACTTTTCGAATACGAAGAAAAGCTATTGTTTATGAAAAAGACAATTAATCAAGAAAAGCAAATACAAAATATATTGTTAAACTTGAACAAAATTCAAAAAGACTCATCAGACAAAAAAGTAACAAATATATTAGAAGAAGTAAAAAAAGAATTGAATTGTTTAGTCTAAACAAAAGATAGGAGGAAAGTATGGCATTTGAAGGATTATCATCAAGACTACAAGAAATAACAAGAAAAATTAGAGGAAAAGCAAGAATAACAGAATCAGACTTAAAAGAAATGCTTAGAGAAGTTAAACTTGCCCTACTTGAAGCAGATGTAAATTACAAGATTGTAAAAGAATTTATAAGTAGCATACAAGAAAAGGCATTAGGCCAAGATGTTATGAAATCATTAACACCTGGACAACAAGTAATAAAAATAGTAAAAGACGAAATGGTAGAATTACTAGGAGGAACAGAAAGTAAAATCAATTTTACATCAAATCCACCAACAGTAATAATGCTAGTAGGTCTTCAAGGTTCAGGAAAAACAACAACAGCTGGTAAGCTTGCAAATCTATTAAGAAAGCAAGGAAAAAAGCCATTGTTAGTTGCATGTGATGTGTACAGACCAGCAGCAATAAAACAATTGCAAGTAGTAGGTGCACAATTAAATATTCCTGTATATAGTAATGAAACAACAAAAGATGTTGTAAGAATTGCAAAACAAGGAATAGAAACAGCAATATCAAAATTAAATGATGTAGTAATATTAGATACAGCAGGTAGATTACACATAGATGATGAATTAATGCAAGAATTAAAAAATGTAAAAACAAGTGTAAGACCACATGAAATTTTATTAGTAGTAGATTCAATGACAGGTCAAGATGCAGTAAACATTGCACAAAGCTTCAACGAAGCGGTTGGAATTGATGGAGTGGTATTAACAAAATTAGATGGTGATACACGTGGTGGTGCAGCACTTTCAGTAAAGAAAGTAACTGGAAAACCGATAAAATTCGCAGCAACTGGTGAAAAACTAAGTGATATAGAAGTATTCAATCCGGAAAGAATGACATCAAGAATACTTGGAATGGGAGATGTGCTATCTATAATAGAAAAAGCAGAAGAAGCAATATCTCAAGAAGATGCAGAAAAATTAGAAAAGCAACTTCGCAAAGACGAGTTAGACTTAGATGATTACTTGGCTCAAATAAGACAAGTTAAAAAAATGGGTTCATTATCATCAATCTTAAAAATGTTACCTGGAATGAATAAAATTAAAGACTTAAACATTGATGACAAAGAATTTGATAAAGTAGAAGCAATTATCTGCTCAATGACACCACAAGAAAAAAGAAACACAAAATTATTAAATGGAAGCAGAAGAATGCGTATTGCAAAAGGTAGTGGAACAACAGTACAAGATGTAAATAAGTTTATGAAATCTTTTGAAATGACACAAAAAATGATGAAACAAATGAAGTCAAATAAAGGTGGAATGAAAAAGATGATGAAAAATATTGAAAACATGAATCCAAATGATTTAAAGAACTTTAAATTTTAGATTCAATAAACAAAGTTATTAAATTTTTAAATTTATATATAGCAATATTATTAGGAGGTGAATTATAATGGTAAAAGTAAGATTACAAAGAGAAGGAAAGAAAAAAGCTCCTTTCTATCACATAGTAGTAGCTGATTCAAAATCTCCAAGAGATGGAAAAATCATCGAACAAATTGGAACATATGATCCAATGACAAAACCATCAACAATAGTTTTAGACAAAGAAAAATATGAACAATGGATCAAAAATGGTGCTCAACCAACTGATACAGTTAAAGCATTAGTAAAAAATGCTTAGTGGGAGGCAAACATGAAAGAAATATTGGAAACAATAATTAAAAATTTAGTAGACAACCCAGAGGCTGTTGAAATCAAAGAAGTTGAAAATGAAAAAACTATAACTTTTGAAGTAAAAGCTGCTGAAGAAGATATGGGAAAAATCATTGGAAGACAAGGAAAAATTGCACAATCTATCAGAACAGTAATGAGAGCTGTAGCAAATAGAAAAGATAAAAAAGTTACAGTTGAATTTATGGGATAGAATGCAATGCAAGATACCATGAAAGGAATGGTACAAACATGCAAAAAAGATTTGAAATCGGTCAAATTGTAAATACATTTGGAATAAAAGGCGAAGTAAAAGTTACACCTTTTACATATGATATTAATAGATTTGATGATTTGAAAGAAGTATATGTTAAATCCAAAAAAGAAGAAAGACTTTATCAAGTAGAAGGTGCAAGATATCATAAAAATATGGTATTGCTAAAACTAAAAGGTATAGAAAATCCAGAAGATGCAGAAAAATTAAGAAATTCTTATCTAGAAATAGATAGAGAGGATGCAATTCCTCTAGAAGAAGGAACATATTTTATTGCAGATTTAATTGGATTAGATGTATATACTGATGAAGGTGTTTTGCTTGGAAAAGTTGATGATATCTATAATACCGGAAGTAATGACATATATGTAGTAAAAAATGAATTAGGAAAACAAGTTTTATTACCAGGAATAAAAGATGTAATAAAAGAAGTCAAATTAGATGACAAAATTATAGTTCATTTATTACCAGGTTTAATTTAATGGAGGAAAAATGAAATTTGATGTTTTAACACTTTTTCCTGAAATGTTTCAAGCAATAAAGCAAAGCATATTAGGAAGAGCAGAAGAAAAAAATCTAATACAAATCAATTTAATAAATATTAGAGACTTTTCAAAAGACAAACATAAAAAAGTAGATGATACTCCATATGGTGGTGGAGCTGGTATGGTTATGAGAGCAGATGTAGTTTATGATGCATATAAATCTGTGCAAAACGAAAATGCTAAAGTAATTTACTTAACACCACAAGGAAAAAAGTTAGACCAAAAGAAAGTTGAAGAACTTAGCAAAGAAAAACATTTAATTTTACTTTGCGGACATTATGAAGGAATTGACCAAAGGGTAATTGATAAAATAGTTGATGAAGAAATATCAATCGGAGACTATGTGTTAACTGGTGGTGAACTTCCAGCAATGGTGTTGATAGATAGTGTAAGTAGATATGTAGAAGGAGTGCTTAGTGAAAGTTCAACAAATGAAGAATCATTTTCACAAGGATTGCTAGAATATCCACAATATACTAGACCAGAAACATTTGAAGGAGTAAAAGTACCAGAAATATTATTATCAGGTCATCATGAAAACATAAAAAAATGGAGAGAGGAAAAGTCTTTAGAAAATACAAAATTAAAAAGACCAGACCTTTTAAAAAAATAAAAATATATAGTGCAATGTGCTTACTTTCAATTCAGGGCACCGCTTGCATAGGAAAAGAAGGAGGTAAATACGATGGATATAATAAAATCAATAGAACATGAACAATTAAAAAATAAAATACCAGAAATCAAAGTTGGTAATACAGTAAGAGTACATGTTAAAATTAAAGAAGGAAACAAAGAAAGAATCCAAGTATTTGAAGGAATTGTAATTAAAAAACAAGGTGGAGGAGTTAACGAAACATTCACAGTAAGAAAGATTTCTTATGGTGTAGGTGTTGAAAAAACATTTTTAATCCATTCACCATTAGTAGAAAAAGTAGAAGTAGTTAGAGTTGGTAAAGCTAGAAGAGCTAAATTATACTACTTAAGAGAGAGAACAGGTAAAGCTTCTAAAACTAAAGAAATGGTTGGAGCTAGAATCGAAAATAGAGAAATTACTATTAAAGAAGATTTAGCAGAAGCACCAGCTGAAGTTGTTGAAGAAGTTGCTGAAGCTCCAGTAGCAGAAGAAACTACAGAAAATAAAGCTGAATAGTATTTTAAAGTTGTAATAAACTATTGTTTATTACAGCTTTTTCTTTTGATTATTTTCCAAAAAATTCAACAAAAAAATACACAAAAAAACTTTACAAAAAAGAACAACTAATATAAAATAAAAGAGATAAAGTAGGACAAAATAAAAATGTACGGAGGAGAAAAAAGTGAAAGAAAAAAATGAGTTAAGTTATAGAGACTTAAAAATGGTATGTGACCAGAAAATGTTTAAATTCGAAACAACAAAAGAACTAGAACCAATAAATGATGGTATAGGGCAAGAAAGAGGAATAAAAGCACTAGAATTTGGAATTAGTGTAGATGTAAAAGGATATAACTTATATATTGAAGGACCAAGTGGAGTTGGAAAAACAATGTATACAAAAAACTATTTAGATAGTATTGCACCAAAGAAAAAAGTTCCAAATGACTGGTGTTATATATATAATTTTCAAAATCCAAATGAGCCAATAGCTGTTTCTTTACCAGCAGGCCAAGGAAAAGAATTTAAAGAAAGCATGGAAGGGTTTATAAAAGAAGTAAAAAAAGATATAAAGAAAACTTTTAATGCAGATGATTTTGAAAAAGAAAAAGCACTTATAAAAAAAGAATTTGAAGAAAAAAGAGAAGTAGTGCTTACAAAATTAAATGAAGATTCACAAAAACACGGATTCCAAGTAAAATCAGCTCAAAACGGTATTTATATGATGCCTGTTGTAGAAGGAAAAGTTATACAAGAAGAAGAGTTTGATAAATTAGATGAAGAGATAAAAAAACAATATGAAGAAAAATCTGTTATAGTTCAACAACAGATTATGGATGCAATTAGTGTGATAAAACAAATTGAAAGACAATCTGATAAAAAGGTATCAGAATGGCAATCAAATGTAGCCTTATTAACAGTAAATGCACATATTAATTATATAAAATCAAAATATAAGAGAAACAAAAAAATTACTCAATTTTTAAATGATGTAAAACAAGATGTATTAAAAAATGTTTCATACTTTTTAGAAGAAGATAAAGCACCAAATCCTCAACAAATGCAACAAGGACCAGCACAAAGAAAGCAAGATCCTTGTTTAAATTATAGAGTAAATCTATTTATAGATAATAGTGATAGAGAAGGATGTCCAGTTGTAATGGACTCAAATTATTCTTTTCAAAATTTGTTTGGAAAACTAGAATATGAAAACTATTATGGTTCATTAAAAACAGATTTTACAATGTTGAAACCAGGATTAATGCATAAAGCAAATGGAGGATATATAATTTTCCAAGCAAAAGACTTGTTAGCAAATGGAATGTGTTATGAAGAATTAAAAAGAGTTCTAAGAATAAAAGAATTAAGTATAGATAATACAATGGAACAACGTTCATCAATGGCAATGATTTCATTAAAACCAGAGCCAATTCCATTAGATTTAAAAGTAATATTGATAGGAAATTCAAATATATATCATACATTATTATCAATAGATAGTGACTTTAGAAAATTATTCAAAATAAAAGTAGAATTTGAAGAAACAGCACCTATAAACGAAGAAAATGTTAATAAATTAGCAAGATTTGTTCATACATTCTGTGAACAAGAAGAATTACCACCATTAGATAGAACTGCAATGGCTAGAATAGTAGAATATGCATCTAGATTAGCAGGAGACAATGATAAACTATCAACAAGATTTACAGATATAGCACAAGTTGTTGGAGAAGCAGGAACATGGGCGAAATTATCAAAAAATAAAATTGTAACAGAAGATATAGTAAATAAAGCATTAGCTGAAAGAGTAGAAAGAATAAAAAAATATGATGCTAGATATATAGAAATGATAAAAGAAAATACATTATTAATTAATACAACAGGTTCATGTGTTGGAGAATTAAATGGATTAACAGTATTAACAATAGGTGATTATACATTTGGAAAACCAGCAAAAATTACAGTAAATACTTATACAGGAAAACAAGGAGTTGTAAATATAGAAAGAGAAGTTGAAATGTCAGGTTCAACACATACTAAAGGCGTTTATATACTTTCTGGATACTTAGGAGAACTATTTGCCCAAGATATTCCTTTATGCTTAACTGCAAGTATTTGTTTTGAACAATTATACAATGGAGTAGATGGAGATAGTGCATCAAGTACAGAATTATATGGATTACTTTCAAGCCTTTCAGGAATACCAATTAAACAATCAATAGCAGTTACAGGTTCTGTAAATCAAAAAGGACAAATCCAACCAATTGGTGGAGTAAATGAAAAGATAGAAGGATTTTTCCAAATCTGTAAAATGAGAGGATTAGATGGTTCTCATGGTGTTATGATACCAGTTCAAAATATAAATAATCTTCAACTTTCAGATGATGTTGTTGATGCAGTAAAAAATAAGAAATTCCATATTTATGCAGTATCAACAATTGAAGAAGGAATAGAAGTATTAACAGGAGTTCCAGCAGGAAGAAAAGATAAAGATGGAAATTTCCCAGCAGGAACAATTAACTATTTAGCATATGAAAAACTAAAGAAATTTGCAAAAATTTGCGAAAAATAAATTATTAAAAACTACCTGATTATCAGGTGGTTTTTTGCTGTAATTAGTTGAAAAATAATCGAAAATGATTTAAAATAAAGTTTGAATGAGGTGGACGAAAATGAAAGAACAAGAATACAAAATAGAAAACATAAAATCATTTGAATTAGCAGATATATTTGACTGTGGGCAATGTTTTAGATGGAACAAACAAGAAGACGGAAGTTACACAGGAATATTTAAAGAGAATGTAATGAATGTGCAAAAAGATGGAGATACAGTAATATTTAAAGGAATTTGTAATGGAGATATAAAAGAAATTGTTCAAGATTATTTTGATTTAAACAGAAATTATGAGGAAATAAAAGAAAAATTATCACAAATAGATGATAATATGAAAATAAGTATAGAATATGGACAAGGAATAAGAATATTAAATCAAGATTTATGGGAGATGATTATCTCATATATAATTTCAGCAAATAACAACATTCCAAGAATAAAAGGAATAATAGAAAGATTATCAAAAACATATGGAAGAGAAATTGATTGGAATGGAGAAAAATATTACACATTTCCAACTCCTGAGGAATTAAAAGATGTAACAGTAGAAGATTACAGAAAACTTGGAACAGGTTTTAGAGATATACGTTTATATGAAACCGTACATATGGTGTTAGATAAAAAAGTTGATTTAGAAGAGATGCAAAATAATCCTAATACAATGGAAGTTAGAGAACAATTATTAACTTTATCAGGTGTGGGTCCAAAAGTTGCAGATTGTATTTTATTGTTTTCAACATTAAAAAGATTTGAGGTTTTTCCAATAGATGTATGGGTTAGAAGAGTAATGAATGAATTGTACATAAAGAATGAAGATGAAACAAAAGTAAATAAAAAAGCGTTAGAAAAGTTAGCACAAGAAAAATTCGGAAATTTAGCAGGAATTGCACAACAATATTTATTTTATTGGAAAAGAGAGGCTTAAAACATTGACTTTTAGCTGTTTTGCGAGTATAATCATTATATTAAAATATTAAAAAGAGAGAGGGAATAATAATGACATATAATTTTAAAGAAGTAGAAAAAAAGTGGCAAGATAAATGGGAAAAAGAAGGAACATTTTATGCAAAAAATGACTATAAAAATACAAAAAAATGGTATGGATTAATAGAATTTCCATATCCATCAGGACAAGGATTACATGTAGGTCATCCACGTAGTTATACAGCATTAGATGTAATAGCAAGAAAAAGAAGATTACAAGGTTATAATGTATTATTCCCAATAGGATTTGATGCATTCGGATTACCAGCAGAAAATTATGCAATAAAAACAAATGTGCATCCAAAAATAACAACAGCTAAAAATATAGCACATTTTACAGAGCAATTAAAAGCATTAGGATTTTCATTTGATTGGTCAAGAGTAATAGATACAACAGATCCAGAATATTACAAATGGACACAATGGATATTTATTCAATTATATAAACATGGATTAGCATATAAAGCAACAATGCCAATTAACTTCTGTACAGGATGCAAAGTAGGATTGGCAAATGAGGAAGTTGTAAATGGTGTATGTGAAAGATGTGGAAGTCCAGTTGTACAAAAAGAAAAATCACAATGGATGTTAAAAATTACAGAATATGCACAAAGATTAATAGATGATTTGGATGATGTAGATTATCTAGAAAAAATAAAAACACAACAACGTAATTGGATTGGACGTAGTGAAGGTGCAGAAGTAAATTTTAAAATTGCTGGAACAGATGAAACATTAACAGTTTATACAACAAGACCAGATACATTATTTGGTGCAACATATATGGTAGTAGCACCAGAACATAAAATAATAGAAGAATATGCAGATAAAATAACAAATTTAGATGAAGTAAAAGAATATCAAAGGAAAGCTGCATTAAAATCAGACTTTGAACGTGGCGAAATGAACAAAGACAAAACAGGTGTAGAAATCAAAGGAATAAAAGCAATAAATCCATTAACAAATAAAGAAATTCCAATATGGGTAGCAGATTATGTATTATCATCATATGGAACAGGTGCAATCATGGCAGTACCTGCACATGATACAAGAGATTTTGAATTTGCAAGTAAATTTAATTTACCAATAATTCAAGTTGTAGCACTAGAAAATGGAGAAACAAAAGAAAAATTAGAAGAAGCCTATACAGATACACAAACTGGAGTATTAGTAAATTCAGGATTTTTAACAGGATTATCTGTTGCAGATGCTAAAAAGAAGGTAATAGAATATCTAGAAGAAAACAAAATAGGAAGCAAAAAAGTAAATTATAAATTACGTGATTGGGTATTTTCACGTCAAAGATACTGGGGAGAACCAATTCCAATGGTATATTGTGAAGACTGTGGATGGGTGCCAGTAGATGAAAAAGACTTACCATTAAGATTACCAGATGTTAAAGATTTCTTACCTGGAGAAAATGGAGAATCACCACTTGCAAAACATGAGGAATGGATAAACACAACATGTCCACACTGTGGTAAGCCAGCAAGAAGAGAAACAGATACAATGCCACAATGGGCAGGATCATCTTGGTATTATTTAAGATATATGGATCCACATAATGATAAGGCATTAGCATCAAAAGAAGCACTAGAATATTGGTCACCAGTTGACTGGTACAATGGCGGAATGGAACATACAACACTTCACTTATTATATTCAAGATTCTGGCATAAATTCTTATATGACATTGGTGTAGTTCCAACAAAAGAACCATATGCAAAACGTACATCACATGGAATGATATTAGGTTCAAATGGAGAAAAGATGTCAAAATCAAAAGGAAATGTAATAAATCCAGAAGATATAATAAAAGAATTTGGTGCAGACACATTCAGAGTATATGAAATGTTTATGGGACCATTTGATCAGACAGCAAGTTGGTCAATGGATAGCATTAGAGGATGTTTCAAATTTTTAGACAGAGTATGGAACTTAAAAGATATGTTAGTAGATGGAGATACATATTCAAAAGAAACTGAAAAAATTATGAACAAAGCAATTAAAAAAGTTTCAAAAGATATTGAAGAAATGAAATTCAATACATGTGTATCAACATTTATGACAATGATAAATGAATTTACAAAATTAAAACGTATAAATAGAGCAGAATATAAAACATTTTTAACATTATTAAATCCATTTGCACCACATATGACAGAAGAACTAAATCAATTAGCAGGATTTGAAGGAGAGATTGCAACATATGAATGGCCAACATATGATGAGGCTAAAACAATTGATGATGAAATAGAGATTCCAGTTCAAGTAAATGGAAAATTAAAAGCTACAGTTATGATAGCTTTAGATGAAGAAGAAGCATCAGTAAAAGAAAAAGTACATGAAGCAATTTCAGATAAACTTGATGGAAAAAGTATAGTAAAAGAAATATATGTAAAAAATAAAATATATAATGTAGTTGTAAAGTAACACTAAAGAAAATACTGGTGAAATATTAAAAAATTCATAAGAGGAGAATATGAAGATGGATTTAGAAAAAGCTAAAGAGGAATTTTTAAAATATACAGAAAATTACGATTTAAATGATTTTCATATTATGGGAAAACAAAAACATTCTATAAGAGTAATGGAATTGTCCGAAAAAATTGCAAAAGGGTTAAAGCTTTCAAAAGAAAAAATAGAAATTGCGACATTAATAGGCCTATTACATGATATAGCAAGGTTTGAACAGTATACAAGATATCATACATTTAAAGATGCAGAGAGTGTTGACCATGGAGATTTGGGAGTGGAGATTTTGAATAAAGATCTCCACAAATATATAGATACAGATAAATATGATGAATTAATAAAAATAGCTGTAAAAAATCACAATAAATATAAAATTGAGGATGGTTTAACACAGGAACAAAAACTATTTGCAAAAATAATAAGAGATGCGGATAAGATTGATATATTTTATGAAGGAGTTACAATGTTCTGGAATGGAAAAGAAGAATTAGTTGAAGGATCATTAATTTCACCAGAGGTTTTCAAACAAATAGAAAATAAAACTCAAGTGAAAAGAGAAGTAAGACAAACTCCAATAGATGATGTTCTTTCTGTACTTGGATTTATATTTGATATTAATTTTTTCAAAAGTTTTGAAATTCTAAAACAAGAGGACTATGTGAATAAAATGCTAAACAGATATAAAATGAAAGATTTAGAAAGCGAAAAAGAGCTAGAAGAAATTAAAAGTATAGCAAATAAATATATTGAACAAAGGATAGAGGAAAGTGAGTAATATGCTAATAGATATGATAGAAGCAAAGAAAGCATTTAAAGAATATGTAAAAAAGTATAATCCAGAAGATGAGAAAATAAAAATCAAAATAGTTCATATAGAAAAAGTAGCGGAAAATTCAAAAAGAATAGCTCAAAATTTAGGATTAAGTCAAGAAGATGTAGAGTTAGCAGAATTAATAGGATTATTGCATGATATAGGCAGATTTGAACAAGTCCGTCTATATCATACTTTTGTGGATAAAGATAGTATAAATCATGGTGAATATGGTGCAAAAATCTTATTTGAAGATGGATTGATTAGGAATTTTATAAAAGATAATAAATTTGATAAAATTATCAAATTAGCAATTGTTAACCACAATAGAGCAGATATAGAAGAAGATTTGACAGAAAGAGAAAGATTACATGCTAAAATAATAAGAGATGCAGATAAAACAGACATATTTAGAATTTTAATATCTGGAGACAAAAAGGCTATTTGGGAAAAAGCAGATTTATCAGATGATAAAATTTCAGATGAAATTTATAGAGAATTTGTAGAAGATAAAAGAATAAATTATAAAGAACGTAAGACAAGTGCTGACATATTAGTTAGTCACTTTAATTATGTGTATGATTTGAATTTTCCAGAAACAAGAAAAATTATAAGAGATAATAAATATATAGATAAATTATATCAAAGATTTAAATTTAATGATGCAGAAACAATGAAAAGATTTAATGAAATATATAGATTATCAAAAGAATACATAGAACAATAGAGAAAGGAGTTAACTAAATGCCAAAAAAATTAATAATAACAGAAAAGCCATCAGTAGCAATGGAGTTTGCAAAAGTATTAAAAATTACAGCAAATAGAAAAAATGGTTATATAGAATCAGATGAATGGATTATAACATGGTGTGTAGGGCATTTAGTAACAATGAGTTATCCAGAAGTATATGACGAAAAATTGAAATTTTGGAGATTAGACACATTGCCATTTATACCACATGAATGGAAGTATGAAATTATTCCAGCAGTACAAAATCAATTTAATATTGTACAAAGTCTATTACAGAGAGAAGATGTAGAAGAAATATACAATGCAGGAGACTCTGGAAGAGAAGGAGAATACATACAAAGACTTGTGTTTATGATGGCAAAGCCAAATCCAAAGGCACAAATAAAAAGAGTATGGATAGATTCTCAAACAGAAGAGGAGATACAGAGAGGAATAAGAGAGGCAAAAGACGAAAAAGAATATGATAGTCTAGCAGATTCTGCCTACTTAAGAGCAAAAGAAGATTATTTAATTGGAATCAATTTTTCAAGACTATTATCTATTATTTATGGAAAAAAAGTTGCAAAAGAAATAAATGAAGAAAAAGCATCTATTTCAATAGGGAGAGTAATGACATGTGTACTGGGAATGGTAGTTTCTAGAGAAAGAGAAATTAGAAATTTTGTTAAAACAAAATATTATAAAATAATTGGTGAATTTGGAAATGAGGATGGAACATTTAAAGCAGAATGGAAAGTAAACCAAAATTCTGAAATGTTTGAAAGTACCAAACTGTATAATGAAAGTGGCTTCAAAAAAGAAGAGGATGCTAAAGAATTTATAAAAGGTTTGGCAGGAAAAAAAGCAATAATAACAGAATTAAAAAAATCAAAACAAAAAGAAAATGCACCACTTTTATTTAATTTGGCAGAAATTCAAAATGAATGTACTAAAAGATTTAAAATAAAGCCAGATGAAACATTGGAAATTATTCAAAATTTATATGAAAAAAAATTAGTAACATATCCAAGAACAGATGCTAGAGTAATTTCTACAGCAGTAGCCAAAGAAATATCCAAAAATTTAAATGGATTGGTAAAAGGATATAAAGATGAAGAAACCCAAAGACTATTAAATAAAATGATAAGTGAAAAATATTCAACTAATTTAGTAAAAACAAAATATGTAAATGATAGCAAAATAACAGACCACTATGCAATAATTCCAACAGGACAAGGATATGAAAACTATGATAAATTACCAGAATTGCACAAGAAAGTATATGATGTTATAGTAAAAAGATTTATAGCAATATTTTATCCTCCTGCAGAATATAGTAAAGTAAATTTAACTGTAGAAGTAGAAAAAGAAACATTTTTGGCAAGTGGAAAAGTATGTACAAATTTAGGATATTTAGAAGTCTTAAAACCAAAAAATGTAAATAAGCAATCCACAGAAAAGGCACAAGATGTTGAAAACTCATCTTCAAAAACAGATGTAAGTGATGAAAATAATTTAGAAGTATTTAAAAATATAAAAAAAGGTCAAGAAATAGAAACAAAAAATTATGAAATAAAAGATGCAGAAACATCGCCACCATCAAGATATAATTCAGGTTCAATAATTTTAGCAATGGAGAATGCGGGAAAATTAATAGAAGAAGAGGAACTAAGAGAACAGATAAAAGGTGCAGGAATAGGAACAAGTGCAACTCGTGGAGAAATTATAAAAAAACTAGAGAGAATAAAATACATAGATATAAATTCTAAAACTCAAATAGTTACACCAACTAAAAAAGGAGAAGTAATATATGATGTTGTAAATTATGCAATGCCAGATATGCTTAATCCAAAGCTTACAGCTAGTTGGGAAAAAGGTTTAGACATGGTAGCCAAAAAAGAAATTCAAGCAAATGAATTTATGACAAAATTAGAAAATTATATAAATTCCAAATTTAATAAACTAGTTGTAAAAATGTAAGAGAGGTGCTAAATGAATAGAGAATTTAATAATTTAATAGCACAAGCAATAAAAAGAGCTAAAACAGCGCCAATATCAAATGTGCAAGATTTTGCAAGGATGGTAGGTTCTGCAGAGGAACAATTAATTAAAATCTATCAAGAAAACCCAGAAATGGATAAAGAGAAAACAAATAAAGAAATGCAACATAAACTTTATAATATTTTGCACAAAACTGCTGAGATAGATGATTTTAAAAGTAATATATCTAGAAGAAATGCAATAAAATATTTGAATTTTAATTGGGAACAAGTAGAAATAGAATATAGAAAGCTAATAGCAGAAGAAAGGAAAACAGGAAAGAAGTTAAAGGATAAAGACAGAATACTATATAGTTCAAATAAGAAAAAAGCAATAAGACAACTTATGGCAGAAGTGATAACAAATATTAGAGGTATTGTTGAAAGTGTAGATCCAAATCTTATTTATGAATTAGATAGAAGATATACTGGAAAAATAATGGATTTAAAAAAAGAACTTATTGAAACAAAAGCTGATAGAGAAAGCAGAAAGTCAATAGAAAGAACAATATATTTAATTGGACCTATTCCTGAGTTTGAAAAAGTTAAATATTATTTAAAAAAAATAATAGGTCAAGAAGAAATAGATAAAGAATTAAAAGAACAATATGTAAATGCAATAATGATAATAGGGCAATTAATAGAAGAGTTTGGAACTTTAGAAGAATATAAAAAGCACCAAATAAATGAATTAAAAAGAATTAATCTAGAAAGATTACAAGATACAAATGGTATTGATAGTCTTTTTAAAAAAGAAAATTTGCAAAAATTAAATTTAGCACAATTGGCTGCATTATATGCATTTTGGGATAATAGATTAGTAAAAGAAATAGAAAAGATTTATAATTCATATTTTATAATGTATGAATTAGATTTAGATGATAAAACTACTGTGCAAAATAAAGATGCTGCTAATAAATTGTTACCACAGCAATTAGAAACTTTAAATGTAAAAACAGCGCTGTTAGATATTTTGATTTCTAATATATATTATCAATATAGAGATAGTCATTTAGAAGGCGGAGAAGTAGATATTGAAGAAACATTAAGTGAAATAAGTGCTAAATTTGGAGCAGAGTATCAAAAATATTTTTCAGGTATAGGCGGATTAAATGTACATGAAAATAATTTTGACAAAGATATTGTCTTGAGATTAAAAACAGAAAATGCAATTAGAAATTTATATATACAAAAAGATAATGGAATAACAGGATTGTTGAATCTTTTATATAATGGAGATGTTTCAGAAAATTGGGGAATAATAGATGAAAATCCACGTTCAAAATTTGTTTTATTAGTTGCAGATATAAATGGATTAAATATGCCATTAAGACTACATATAGAAAGAGAAAAAGTTAAAGAATTTGCAATAAAAAATCAAGAAAATTCAATGGTTCCAATTTATTCTGGAATAGCAGATTTTAATATAAATGGAAGAATTATTTCTACTCACATATTAATGCCATTAACTCAAAATCAAAAAGAATTAATAAAGCAAGCATCAAGTAATGTAAGAAATGGAGATTATAGATATAAATTTATTAAACATTTAGAATATTTATCAGATTGGCAGAAATATCCAGAACATCTACAAAGAAAGAAAATCACAAAAAAGAAAGGCAAACCTAAAATCAAATTTGAAAAAATAAAAGAATATATTGATTTAGAAACAGGAAAAAAATATATTAGAAATAAAGAAAATGAATTTGTTACAATAGATTCAGAAGGAAGATAAAACTTGAAAATATTACTAAAAAGTAGTATAATATCAATATCTTAAAACAAAGGAATGGAAGAAATGAATACAATATTAGGAGAATTAGGAAAAAGTCCTAAATTTTGTGAATATATAAAAAACATAGAAAATAAAAAAAGCCCGATAGTTATATCGGGCTTAACAGACGTTGGAATGGCACAAATGATTGCGGCCACAAAGGAATTTGTAAAAAGACCTATTTGTATAATAACTTATAATGAAATACAAGCAAGAAAAATAGTAGGTGACTTAGCTTATTTCACTGATAAAATAATATATTTGCCCAAAAAAGAAATAGTAACATATGACTATGTCGCTGAAAGCAAAGACTTACCATATGAAAGAATAGAAGCATTAAATAAAATTCAAGAGATGAGAACAGGAATAGTAGTAACAACAGCAGAAGCGGCAATTCAAAAAATGATAAGTCCTAAAGCTCTATATAAAAATACATTAAAATTCAAAATTGGCGATGAATATAAACTAGAAGATGTAAAACAAAAATTAATAGATTTAGGATATGTAAGATATGATTTAATTGATGGAAGAGGTCAATTTAGTGTAAGAGGTGGAATAGTAGATATTTCTGTTACAGAAAAAACAGGAATAAGAATTGAATTCTGGGGAGACGAAGTAGATTCAATAAGATATTTTAACATAATAAGTCAAAGGTCAACAGAGAATATTGAAAAAGCAACAATATATCCAGCACATGAATATTTATTAGAAAAAAATGTAGAAGAAATTGTAGAAAAGATAAAGGAAACAATTTATCCAGAGGAACTTCAAGAACAAATAAATCAAGATATAGAAACTATAAAAAATGAAAATTATATTAGCAAAATTGACAGATACCTAAATTCATTTTATGAAAAACAAAGTACTATATTAGATTATTTATCCGAAAAATATATTATTGTATTAGATGAAATTGCAAAAATAACTCATCGTATAGAAAATGTAAATAAAGATAGCCAAAATGTAATACAATTATTAATGGAAAAAGAAAAGATGGTACCAGAAGCATTAAAAAATATAGAAAATAATGCACAATTTGAAGAAAACTTAGAAAATAGGCAAAATATTTATATAAATAAATTTGACGATGAAGTAAAAATAGAAGCGGAAAAATATAATTGGGTATACAAAGAAAAGAACTTTTATAAAAGTGAAATAGAAATATTAATAAAAGAATTATTAAAAGCTCAAGAAGCCAAAAAAAGAATATATATATTAGCAGAAAACAAAGAAAAAGCCAAAAAAATATGTTCATTACTTGATGAGAATGAAATTATAAATAAATATGAAGAAAAATTAGATAAAACAATTATTGTAAAAAATAATGAAAGTTTAGTAACTGTTAGTATTGGAAAATTATCTGCAGGATATGAATGCTATGATATCAATCAATTAGTAATAACCTCTCAAGAATTAATAGAAGGTGAAAAGAAAAAAAGCTACAAATCATCAGCATTTAAAGAAGGAGAAAAAGTTGTATTTGCAGACTTAAAAGTAGGAGACTATGTAGTACATAAAAATTATGGAATAGGAATTTTTATAGGTGTAAATACTATAACTGCAGATGGAACAACAAAAGACTATATAAAAATAAAATATTATGGTGATGATGTTTTGTATGTTCCTACAAATCAATTAGACAGTGTTAGAAAATATATAGGCGGAGATGAAGGCGGACTTAAAGTAAATAAGCTAGGAACAAAAGAGTGGTTAAAGACAAAAGCAAAAGTAAAGAAAAATTTAAGAGAAGTAGCACAAGAATTAATAGAATTATATGCAAAAAGAGAAAAAGCAAAAGGATATGCATTTTCAAAAGACACACCTTGGCAAGTGCAGTTTGAAGACAGTTTTCCTTATCAAGAAACAGATGATCAATTACGCTGTATAGATGAAGTAAAAAAAGATATGGAATCAGATAAGCCAATGGATAGACTATTATGTGGAGATGTTGGATATGGAAAAACAGAAGTAGCAATAAGAGCTGCATTTAAAGCTGTAATGGATGGAAAACAAGTTGCATATTTAGCACCAACTACAGTACTTGCAGAACAGCAATATAAAGAATTTAAAGAAAGAATGGCAAATTTTGCAGTACGAGTTGAAGTGCTTAATAGATTTAAAACAAAAAAACAACAAGATGAAATTGTAAAAAAGATAAAATTAGGAGAAGTAGATATTATAGTTGGAACACACAGAATATTAAGTGAAGATGTAGAATTCAAAGACTTAGGATTATTAATTATAGATGAGGAACATCGTTTTGGAGTAAAAGCAAAAGAAAAAATAAAGCAATACAAAACAAATGTAGATGTATTAACAATGACGGCAACTCCAATTCCAAGAACATTGCATATGTCAATAGTTGGAGTAAGAGATATGTCTGTAATTTATGAACCTCCATATAATAGAAAGCCAGTTCAAACTTATGTATTGGAATATGATAGTGAAGTTGTAAGAGAAGCAATTACAAGAGAGCTAGAAAGAAAAGGTCAAGTATTTTATCTATTTAATAATGTTGAAAGAATCATGCAAAAGGCAGATGAAATATCAAGATTAGTCCCAGAAGCAAGAGTGGCATATGCACATGGACAAATGACAGGAAATGAAATTGAAAATATAATGGAAGAATTCATTGAAGGAAACACAGATATCTTAGTATGTACAACAATTCTTGAATCAGGAATTGATATACCTAATGCCAATACAATAATAGTAGAAAATGCAGATAGAATGGGATTAGCACAATTATATCAAATTAGAGGAAGAGTTGGTAGGTCAGATAGACAAGGATATGCATATATAACATATAAAAGAGACAAACTATTATCAGAAATTGCAGATAAAAGATTGAAAGCAATAAAAGAATTTACTGAATTTGGTTCAGGATTCAAAATTGCAATGCGAGACTTAGAAATAAGAGGAGCAGGAAGCTTGCTTGGAGAAATACAACATGGACATCTAGAACAAGTTGGATATGACACATATTGTAACTTATTAGATGAAGTTGTAAGAGAAATCCAAGGAGAAAAAGTTGAACCAGAAATAGATGTACAAATAGATTTAGATGCAACATGCTATATTCCAGATACATACATATCAGATTCAAGTCAAAAAATAGAAATCTATCAAGATATAGCTCTATGTAAAAATGAAGAAGATATTCAAAATGTAATAGATGAAATGATAGACAGATTTGGTAACATGCCAAAAGAAATAGAAAATTTAATAGAAATTGCAAGAATAAAAATATTGTGTAAAAAACTTAATATCAGCAAAGTACAAGGAAGGCGTAGTTTTGTGTTATTCATGTTTGAACCAGGAGAACTAAGTATAGATATAAATGAATTAGTAAAAAAATATAAAAACAGAATAAAATTTACACAAGGAATAAAACCACAAATCACATTAGCATTAAATAATTTATTAGAAATAAAAATGTTAAAAGAAGTAAAAGAGTTTTTGATTGATGTAGGAGGATAGAATGAAAATTATTTCAAGTAAAGATAATGAAATAGTAAAACACATAAAAAAATTAAAAGACAAGAAATATAGAGATGAAAATAATGAATATATAGTAGAAGGTGTTAAGCTTGTAGAAGAAGCGGTTAAAGAAAATGCACCAATAAAAAAGATAATAATATGTGAAGATACTACAAGAACATATGAAATACCAACAAATATAATGTTAGAAATAGCAAGATATGAGTGTATTTATGTAACAGACAAAATTTTCTCATCAATCACTCAAGTTACAAATCCACAAGGAATAATGGCAATTATAGAAAAAAATATTGAGAAAGAAACAATTGACTTTTCACAAGACATTATAGTTATGCTAGATGATGTCCAAGATCCTGGAAACCTAGGAACGATTTTAAGAACAGTTGATAGTATAGGATTAAATCAAATTATAGTTTCAAAAGGTACAGCAGATGCATTTAATCCTAAAGTAGTACGTTCAACAATGGGGGCAATTTTCAGATTAAAAATAATAGAATCAGAAAATTTAGCTCAAACAATCAGAGAAATCCGAAAACATCATTATAAATTAGTGGTGACATCATTGCAAACAGAAAACAGTATTTATGATATAGATTTTAATAAAAAAATCATAGTAATAGGCAATGAAGCAAATGGTGTTTCAAAAGAGATTCAAGAAATGGCAGACGAAAAAGTCAAAATACCCATGTTAGGAAAAACGGAAAGTTTAAATGCATCTGTTGCAGCAGGAATTGTAATGTATGAATATGTAAGACAAAAAGTAAGTAAAAAATAATATAAAACAGCATATCGAAAAAAAATATGCTGTTTTTAATATTAGAAATTAGATAAAAAAATTATTTCTAATATATATGAAGGAAAAGATGCCCGGACTCTTCCATTAATATAATTATAACATTATGTTAATGACAATAATGTAAAAACATGTCGATAAAAAAATAAAAACTTTCTAAAAAGCGACCGAAATGACTTGAATTTTACAAAATAAAGTAATATAGTTTAAATATTAATCAAAATGAAAGGGGGAGATAACTTGAAAAACTTTTTTGGAAGCATTTTTTTAAACCGAAACGAATTAGAAGAAGCGGGAATAAATTATCCAATAAAAGTAGAATATTATAAAATAACTAACGAAGAAGAAAAAATAAAGCAAAATAAATTAATATATGGTATACAAATAATAAAAACAGAATATAAAGAGAAAATCGGAATAGAGCAAAATAAAGTAGAACACATAACAAATGACGATGGAGAAATTGCTAAAATATTGAATGTTATAAAAGAAAATGAAGTTACACCAATTGGTCTTGAAGATGTAGTTTTAGAAATAAAAAGTAGACAAGCTATTGCAAAAAGGAAAAAATTAAGCTACAATACATAAGAAGACAAGCAGAGAAGGGAGAAAAAATGACAGATAAATTAATAATAGTAGAATCACCAGCAAAAGCAAATACAATAAAAAAATTCCTAGGAGGAAATACAAAGGTAATAGCATCAATGGGACATATTAGAGATTTACCAAAATCAAAACTAGGAATAGATGTAGAACATAACTTTGAACCAGAATACATTAATATCAGAGGAAAAGGAGACTTAATAAAAGAATTAAAAAAAGATGCCAAATCATCAAAAAAAGTATATCTTGCAACTGACCCTGATCGTGAGGGAGAAGCAATAGCATGGCATTTATCAAAGATATTAGATGTAGATGATTCAAAAGTTACAAGAGTAACATTTAATGAAATAACTAAAACAGCTGTACAAAAAGCAATTAAAGAACCAAGAGACATTGACATTAATTTAGTTGATGCCCAACAAGCAAGAAGAGTTCTTGATAGAATTGTGGGATATAAAATAAGTCCAGTGTTATGGAAAAAAGTAAGAAGAGGATTATCAGCAGGAAGAGTTCAATCTGTAGCTGTAAAATTAATAGTAGATAGAGAAGAAGAGATAGAAAAGTTTATCCCAGAAGAATACTGGAATATATATGTAAAATTATTAGATGAAAAATCTAAAAAGACATTTGAAGCAAAGTTCTATGGAAAAGATGGAAAGAAACAAGAAGTTCACAATAAAGAACAGGTAGACAAAATCCTTTCAGGCATAGAAAATGCTAAATATATAGTAGAAGATGTAAAAAAAGGTGAAAAGAAAAGAAATCCTGCACCACCATTTACAACAAGTACAATGCAACAAGAAGCATCTAGAAAATTAGGATTTACATTAAAGAAAACTATGTCTGTTGCACAAGGATTATATGAAGGTGTAAAAATCCCTGAAAAAGGAACAGTAGGATTAATCACTTACATGAGAACAGACTCTACTAGAATATCAGAAGAAGCTAGAGCGGCTGCTAAGAAACATATAGTAGAAGAATATGGCGAAAACTATTATGAAAATAGATATTATAAAACAAATAAAGAGGCTCAAGACGCACATGAAGGTATAAGACCAACTTATGCAGATTTAGAACCAGACAAAATAAAAGAATCATTAACAAATGATCAATATAAATTATACAAACTAATTTATAATAGATTTATGGCAAGTCAAATGACAGTTGCAGTATATGATACTATGTCAGTGACTATTGATGCTAATAATTATACGTTTAAAGCTAATGGCCAAAACTTAAAATTCAAAGGATTTATGACATTATATGTAGAAGGAACTGATGAAAAACAAGAGGAAGAAGTAGGAATTATTCCTGAATTAGAAGTAAAGCAAGAAGTTAAAAAACAAAAAATAGAACCAAAGCAAAGTTTTACAGAACCACCTGCAAGATATACAGAAGCAAGTCTAGTAAAGGCATTAGAAGAAAAAGGCATAGGAAGACCAAGTACATATTCTCCAACAATAACTACAATATTAGAAAGAAGATATATAGAAAAAGTACAAAAACAATTAATGCCAACAGAACTTGGTAAAGTTGTAAATAAACTTTTAGTAGAAAACTTTTCAGATGTTGTAAATGTAGAGTTTACTGCTAATATAGAAAATCAATTTGATAATATAGCAGAAGGAAAAGAAAATTGGAGAAAAATGATTTCAGATTTTTATGGACCATTTGAAGAAAATCTTGAAAAAGTAGAAAAAGAATTAGAACATGTTGAAATGGTAGAAGAGGTATCTGATGTAAAATGCGAAAAATGTGGAAGAATGATGGTATATAAATATGGTAAATTCGGAAAGTTTTTAGCATGCCCAGGATACCCTGAATGTAAAAACACTAAAGCTATAGTAGAAACTGTAGATGTTCCTTGTCCAAAATGTGGTGGAACAGTACAAGTTAGAAGAGCAAAAAATAAAAAGAAATATTATATATGTGAAAATAATCCTAAATCATGTGACTATATTTCTTGGAATAAGCCTACTAAGAATGAAGACAAAAATAAATAAAAATAAGAAAGATTGGTTAATTTTGCAACCAATCTTTTGCTATATAAAAATAAAAGAAAAAATATTAAAGAAATTTCAAAAAAAGTGTTGACAATTTTCGACAAGCGTGGTAAGATAAAAAATGTACCGAGCAACAGATAAAAATATTAAAATAATACAAGAGAAATTAGTATAAAAGTGACAACGAAATAAAAGAAAAAAACAGCGATTACTAGTTTTTTATTTTGCCCAAAAATGAGGGTAAAAAATATTTTAAATATTTTTCAAAAAAGTATTGACAATAAGAAAAAGGTATGCTAAAATAAGTTTCGTTCACTACAAAGTGAGCAAACAAAAAAGTACATTGAAAAGTAAACAATAGATCCTTT
>ULYR01052736.1_pt1 | contig 45390 bp, 57 predicted proteins | sample 1962341 | NCBI WGS metagenome assembly ULYR01 (sample SAMEA4835868, study PRJEB28245) | human gut metagenome | biome: gut microbiome; material: fecal sample | place: Denmark | collected 2008 | reverse complement strand
CAATTGCGGCATAATGCTCAGAAATATAATTCAATTTTTTTTGTAAGCTGTAAAATTAAGTTACAAAAGGTAGTAATTACCTAGGTCATGTAACTTATAAAATGTCAATCAGCTTAAATATTGACTTAAAACTAAATATTATACATGAAACTAGAGGTAATTATGCCTCTAGTTTTTTTGTTTAAAAAAGCTGTCTTATATTAAAAATTATGAAAGGTGTAAAAATGAGTAAAAAACAATATAAATCCCTTGATTATAATTCAAGGGTGGTTCTTGAACAGCTTCTTAAAGCCGGTTATAGCAAGAAAGATATAGCTGTAACAATTGGCGTAAGCTATTACACAATTTTACGGGAATTGAAAATAAACAACATGACTGCATTGACATACAATGCACAGGAGGCACAGAAACGTAAAATGAAGCTGCGGCTGGAAAGGGAGCGGAAAATTGCTGAGAACAATTAACGAAGAATACATTATTGATGTACTAAAAAATCATGAGTTCCAGTTAAAAAAGAATCAAGATGAGACCAAAAAAATACTTTCCGGTGAAGATGAGGCAGGCTTGATAAGAGCCGCATCAATCGGTCACAGCGAGTCTTTCAACAGCCGCACAAATGAACTGCACGACCTAGACGACGTGTATAGAAAGTATAAAAAACTGACGCATGACTGGGAATTGAGTGTAAAAGAAAAAATAAGGGCACTGCTCGAGGAGCAGGAGACTATAAACAGGATTCTTGCATGTTATAACAGTCTTTCAATTAACGAACGTTATGTCCTCGAACAGCTGTATATTAAAAATTCCTACAAAGAAGGAATGGCTAAGCTTATGAATGAAAATGATAAAAGCCGTAGCACTATTCTACGCATAAGAAAAAATGCTGTAGATAACATCAGGGAAATGTATAACAGTAAATTTACCAATCTTGAAATTTATGGGATTGATAAAAATAAAAATCAGAAATACCGCTAAGGGGTTGGCGGTGTGACGGAATCCGTCACAGAAAGGAGTCAGTAATGGTTATTATAACAACATGGAATTTAAAAGGCGGTGTCGGCAAGACGACAACAACATTTAATCTTGCAGCAAATTATGCAAAAGACGGAATGAAAATTCTGCTTATTGATTTGGACATGCAGGCAAATCTCACATCATTTTTTGATGCAGATATTGCAAGGCTTAAAACAAACAAACCGGACATAGCAGAAATAATGATTGATGTAATGCCGTTAAGGAAAGGCATATATCATTCAAGATTTTCAAACATTGATTTTGTTAAAGGTTCTAATGAGCTTACCTCGTTAGAATTAAAGGATGTAAATGTGCTGGGGAGATACCTTGCTGATATTGCAGATGAATATGATATGTGCATGATTGACTGTCATCCGGATGTGTCATTAACAACAGAAAATGCACTTGCAATATCAGACCTTGTACTAATTCCAATCATTTTAGATGGCATGTCACGAGATAACCTTAATCTTGTGACAAAAGAACTTATTTCACTTGAAAACAGATGCGGAGAAATCAATTTTAAGATTTTTGTAAATCAGCTCCGTAATCTTAAAAGCCAGAAAATCATATACAGGGATTTGTGTGAAAACCACGACTATTCAGTAATGAATACAAGTATAGCTGACTGTTCGGCAATAAAAAGTGCACTTATAAGGCACAAACCGCTTTATATGCACAAAAGCAGATGTCCTGTGAATGAAGATTATTCTGAACTTGCAACAGAAATTCTTGAAAGCCTGGAGGTGAAATAATATGCCAAAGTTAAACAGTTTTTTTGAAAAGGAAAACAAGATTGAGCAGATAATGACAAAAAAGATGCATCCGCAGCTGATTTCATATAAGAACCTCAATGAATCACGATTCCAGTACAAAGAAATTTCAAAAGAAGATGTTGAGAAACTTGCTGATTTAATAGAAATTGACGGTGAAGTTTTACAGCCGCTTCTTGTAAGAAAAACAGGCGGCGATACATATGAAATTCTCGCAGGACATAAAAGATTTAAGGCATGTAAATACCTTTCAGAAGAAAAGAAAATTGAAAAATTTTCAATGATTCCGTGCTATGTAAAGCAGATGACTGATGCAGAGGCTGAATTTGCCGTGTATTCAACAAATGGATACAGTCAGAAATCAGATTATGAAATAATGCGTGAAATTGAGGGAATGTCGCGTCTTATAAAGGAAAATCCCGAAGCATTCCCGGAAGCAGCTTCCGGAAGACTTGTTGAGAAGCTGTCAAAGGTAATGAATATGAGTAAAACTGTAGTACAGGAATATAAAACAGTTTCATCAAATTTATCAGATGAGGCAATGGAAAAATTCAAAAAAAATGAGATAACAAAAGAAGCTGCGAAAACTCTTGCCAGTGTTCCGGCAGAGGAGCAGAAGAAAATCATTGAGGCCGGTGTGACGGAAACAAAGGCAGTTAAAGATGCCGTAAAAACGATAAAAAATCCTTCCGCATCAGAAATTAAATCAGCATTTAAAGCCATATATGAACACACGTCATATACAAAAGACGTAATAAGAAAATATTCATCTTTAGAAGAGTGTTTTAGAGATAAAGAAGGGAAAACACACAGCGGTCACAGTGAATACAGACTTAGTTACAGATGTTCGTTAAGAGGCATTGCGATTAATAACAGAAAAGAAATCACGTGGCATGAGTTTGTAAGTGCTGCAACTGAAATGTGCTTGTATAATCCGGATGATATATACAGTGATGATGAGCCATTAACTGATGAGCAGCTTCCAGGACAGGATAATATTTACAACCATCCGGAATATCTGCCGGATAGCAGTAAAGAGAAAACAGAAAATGTGACGGAATCCGTCACAAATGAAGTTATTAATTATTATGAAACAAACGGACTTGCGGGAGTGACAGCTATTGCCAGATGCCCGGAATGCAAGGCAACACTTTCAAAGCTTACAAACAGCCGTTTCTGTGGCAGTTGCGGAATAAAAATTGAATGGAGGAAATAAGATATGGGTCAATTCAGCTGGATTTACAGTGATACGAACAGGCAGTTAAGGGATGATGTGTATAAAGATACATACCTGCTTGTTCCGGAAAAATTCCAGAGAAAATATGGAAAGGCAATTTATGAGGAATGCTATGATGGGTTTGGACATTTTGGTAATTATGATGTGTATGAATTAATTCCTGAATGGAACAAAGAAATGATACCCGAAATAATCTCAAGGGTAAATTGTGGGAAATGGTATTGTCCGGTTGATAATGAAATTTTGGAAAATTTACAGGCATATTATGATGGGAAAGAAGTTACATGCAGATTGAGGTCATTGGGAATATACATGACATGTTATGACGAAGATAATTTCGCTTTAAAATATCCAATAAAAATCACAACCCAAATTATGGATTATAAAGATGCCAAGCCATCAAAAAGTGACCCAAAACAAGACTGGTAAAGGTACTTATTCATTTACAATATATATCACAAAAAAAATAATCAATCGCAGGGGCAACTGCTCCTGCGGGAAAGGAGTATCTGCAGTTATGAACAGAAGACAGAAGAAAAAACATGAAAGACATGAGGCGAACTGCATTGAATTTGGCTGCCATTACGTTCCAGCATATACAGAGTTAAGAAAAATGGAAAGGGCTTATCATCATCTTTACATAGGCATTAAAAAAAGTGAATGCGAAAATAGCAGATTGTCAGCAAATAAATTCATTGCAATAAGTTAAAAAATGTGGTGTGTATCGAATGTTATTCTGATAGCAATATAAACAATGTGATTAAATCCCGGAGGAATTATAAAAATGAAAAAAATTACAGTAATCGGCTTATGTGTATTTATGGCAGTGTCATTGGCTGCATGCGGAAAAAATGTTGAAAACAGCGACAAAAATAATACAACCATTACAGAACCCAATGTACAGGATAAAAATAATACAAAAAAAGAAGAAGCTTCACAAATAGCAGTCAATTTAACAAAAACATACAGGATTCCCGCAAAAAAGATATATGTTAATGTTCCCGACTATCAGGAGATAGAAAGCGGGTTTACGAAATTATACGTAGTCGGAAGACAAATTAATATTGCAATTACAGCAGATGACACAATAAAAGAAACCGCATTAGAACAAGCACATAAAGCTATATTTAAAGATTATGTTAAAAATATGCAAAATTATGCCACGATTGATGAGCTAAAAATTGAAAAAGATTCCAAAGTTACAGTCAACGGAACGGAGATGTATAAGTTTGAGGGAAAACTTGCGTGTCATGCCGAGACAGGTAATTATGAGCTTTACACAATAGGTTATTCGTTTGTCATGGATGGTATTCCATGCAGTATTGAAGGAACTGTTCTGGATGAGTCACAGCCTGAAGATATGATAAATCAGGTGAGAGATACTGTTAATGCGATGGCACAGACAGTAAGAAATACTAAGTAATATTTTGATAAATCCTAAGGGAAAATTGATACGTTATTTAACTGAAAGGGAGTTAAAGATGGCTTTGGAAACAAAAATAATGATTATAGTCGGAATAGGAAGCGGTATTATATTGGGAATACCGTTTACACCGATAGTGTGTCTTATAAGACATGTTTTAATAGTACCGTTTAAACATAAAAAAATACTTGAAAAAGCGAAACGTGAAGGACATGTTGTAAAAGCAAAATTGATAAAGGCAACAGACGCTCCGTGGGAAGGTGAACTTAAAGACAGTAGCAGATATATAGGCTTATATACGTATGAATATAATAATAAAACCTATAAAGTACATTTAGAAAGTCAAGCACCTATACAGGAAGAGATTAAATTATTTTTTGAAAGAAATCCAAGAAGAGCAGTTAGAGAAAGAGCTTTGGGACTGCATGAAAGCCCATTGATGTTATGTTACCTGGTTTCGGCCTTAATTATGATTATTGTTATGACATATTTAGGAGTTGTATATGGATTCGGAGGATAAAGATTATGAATGTATTTGGAACTACACATGCTGGTTTTATTATTTTTTTTGTAATACTGTGTTTTATTGCAATATTATTAATAGCACTTTTGCTGGCAAAAAAAATAAGTAATAAGATTCTTTTAATTGAAATATTTGTTATTGCGTTTTTATGTGTGAAATTAGGCTGTTCTGCAGCACTAGATATGGTTTTCAATAATTCTTCAAATAATATTGGAAAGGCGATTAATGATAAGTTTCCGGGTGCAGAAATGCTGTCTGATGTTTCATCATCCGGAAGTTTTAAATATAAAGAAGAATTTTATAAATACAAAGTAGAAACAAATGTGTTGTATATCGAATGTTATTCTGATAGCAATATAAACAATGTGATTATATCAGGGAAGGATTATTAAAATGTTATTAACAGTTGCAGATTTAAAAAGTAAATACAATGGTGTTTTTGATGATGTGGAAGTTTTTTACAATGAGGGAACTGCATTTCGAGGAACTGTGTCCGGAGAATTTGAAAAGGGTGTTTCTGACAAATTTGAGGTGCTTGATTTTAAACTGGCTGATGAGGAATATTACCGTAGTTATATATCAGACAGGCGTGTACCTGTTGATTTTATCGATTTTTACGGTAAAAAAGATGCAAAGGTATTATGCGTATTAGTGCCTGCAGAAGCGGCATTAAAGGAGGATAAAAGCATTGTGTTAAGGAGCGGAATTTAATGAAAAGACTTGTTAAGAAAAACAGGCAGATAAGCAGAAAAACAATAGTAAAAGCGGTTATGGCAGTTACAGCTGTTATATTGTTTTTTATTGTATTTAAAGTTAAACTGCCGTTTCCGGCAGTAGCTATAAACGGAATGAAGATTGTAATAACAGCGTTCATGTTATTTCTTATGCTGTCTTTCAGAACTGATTAGACAGCCTCCCTTTTCGGTATTGCAGTTGCAGCATTGTCCGTAACATCAAAGTAAAAAAGGGATTTCCTGATTGGATAATCAGGATTCATTACTGACCCGGGACGGAAACCCCACAAAAATCCGTCCCGTTTTAATTTGTGACGGAATCCGTCACGTTTGTGGAATAATTCAAAGGGTGAGAGATAAAATGAAATTTGATTACTATTATGGAGAGGAATCGGAGCAGTACAGCTTCCTGAAAATTCCAAAGCTGTTTTTTACGGAAGAAATATATGAGGGGTTAAGCCTTCAGGCAAAGCTGCTTTATGGACTTATGCTTGACCGGATGGCTCTTTCAGCACAAAGGGGCTGGTATGACGATTATAACAGGGCTTATGTTAAATATACATCAAAGGCGGTTGCGGCTGATATGGGAATCAACCAGAAATCAGCATTAAAATACATTAAAGAACTGTCTGATTTTGGGCTTATAATAAAAGTACAGCAGGCAGGTCTTGCAGATATAATCTATGTAATGAATTTTACAAAGATAAGACAGGCGGCTGTGCCTCCGGATATTCAGAAATCAGACAATATACTGCAGGAGAGTGAAGCAGAAAGTATTAATACAGAATCGCCGGGTAAGATGGGCATGTGCCGTGACGAATCGGGAGGTTCTGTTAAAAAATTACCGGATATGGACTTAACGGGCAATCCAGCCCATGAAACCACTGTAAAATTTACACCACTCCAAAATTTACAGTGCTCCAAAATTTACACCACTCCAAATTTTACACCACTCCAAATTTTACATACCCCTGAGCAGAAGAATAATAAAAATAATTATAATAATATAAATGCTAATGTATCAAATAATACTAATCAATCTATCTATCAATCATATCAGTCTGAAGATAAAGGACAGACAGATATGACAGAAGAAGAATATTATGAGCAGCTTGTCAAGGCAAATATAGAGTATGACATTTACATCCGGGATGCAGACAAAAAATCATGGTATGACGAGTATTACAGCATCATTCTTGAGGTCATAATGCGTAAGGCTGATAAGAGCTACATTGCCGGAAATGAGTGGTCGCAGAATTTTGTAAGGGCAAGATTTTTAAAAATAACATCATCTGACATGTTTTATGTACATGACAGGATGCAGCATACGGTATCTGACATAAAAAATATAAAGGCATACCTTATCGCAGCATTGTTTAATGCACCGACAACAAATAAAGCTTACTGGCAGAGCCGTGTGAATCATGACATGTATTCAGACAGCCATTCGGATTGATGTGGCACGAAAAGGGAAAATGTTGTAGAATGGAGACAGAGAATTTATGATTGATGTTACAAGTTTGCCTGAATCAGAGTATATGTTTATATTCCGTGTACAGGTGGTGTTGATTGTTTTTTTAGTATTAAGATTAGGGAGGCTGACATTTTATATAATACGGAAAGATGAAAAGAGTATACAGCATATATTAGGAAGTTTTTTTCAGTTTTTATTTCCATTTATAATGTTTATTTCACAAATGTTTCATTATAAAGTAGTATCAAATGTATTACTGTTTGCTGTTTTATTAAGTGTGGTAGTACAGTTAACGTTTTATAAGCAGTAATAGTTATGTAAATACATATATTAAATATATGCTGCAAATATATTGAGGATGTATTATTTAATGTTATTTTAAATGAAAAAAATAATGAAAATTTTTTATGAAAGCAGTAAGTTAATATTGGGATTAGGTAAAAATTTCAAATATAAAAAGGAATGCATATTTGTTATTTGTGTGTTATTTATGCTGACCGTATTCATTAATATTCCTAAAGTAAAACAAATTGTATGTATAATATTATATCTTGTACTGGTTATATTTGAGATAATATTTTTGTCAGATAAAATTATGTTATCAGTAACGGGCTTTTTTAGATATGGTATCCTGTATTATTTTCAGCTTATGGGTTTGATTTTTATTTTATTTTGCATGTTTGAAAGTAACGCAGTAATATTAATGGCTTTTATATATATTACAGCAGCTGTGTTGTGGTGGGGGTTCAGCTTGCTTGTAAATAATAAAGTTGGAAATCTGGTAAATGAGATTTTATCTGCAATAATGGCAGTTTTTGTTTTGATTAAAGATTTAATTATAAGTATAATTCCAACAGATATATTAAATATTGAAAAATGTGTTACTTTTATGGGTGGAATCCACAGTTATTCATTTGAAAAAATATGTGGGATTGTATTTAATATAATTATCACACCATTTCTTATAATAAATATAATGGCATTATTATTATGCACCATAAAGGCTTACTGGATTGAAAAATATAACAATGGTAAAGATATTACGCAGGATATGATGCATGATGATAAAATAAATAACATATAAAATGTGACGGATTCCGTCACGTTGAAAGGAACGGCATGATATACACAATAGAGCAGATTAAAAATAAAAGCAAAGAAGTGTTTGATAATCAGGATTTTGTAAAAGAAGCATACTTATTTGGGTCTTATGCAAGAGGAGAGGCTACGGAAAAAAGTGATATTGATTTTATGATTGTATTAAACAGAACCGTAGGAATGGAATTTTTCGGGCTTTATCATTTCCTGCAGAAAGAATTCCAAAAAGATGTTGATGTTTTAACAGAGAAAGAGGCGTATGATATTATGCCTGAAAGCATTGAAAGGGATAAGGTAAAAATATATGGGGATGAATAATAAGACAAGACTGATGTTTAATCTTGCATATATATATTCTTATATAAAAGATATTCAGGGCATTTGTGATGAAGAAGATTATAAATATGATAGATAACAAATTACGTCAGCAATATAGACAGGCTGTTGAAGATTTAAGAACAGCATTCAAGGAAACTTGTTTGTACAGATTGTGTGAAGAAGTTGTGAAGAGATTAAGTAAGGTTTTGAGATAGTAAAGGAGAAGAATTGAATATGAAATTTAAAGGAATTGAATTAAAGGATAATACAGAAGCGGAATTATTAATCGCAATTGAAATAGTAAATATTAGCGATGAAGACGAATTAGATGAATATGGTGAAGAACTGGAAGAAACATTATATGATGAGGTTTTTGATTATGATAACTGTAATGTATATACTGAATTTTTAGATGATAATCTTTTAAATGTGCGTTGTGATGATATTACATTTAATGAGAAAGGTGTTGAGCTTATTATAACAATTTACAAAGATATTATAGAAGCAAACTTAGATAATATTAATGTAATGATAGGTGTTCATGTTGATGGTGAATGGTTTAAAAGAGAAGATGGTTCTGAATATAATGAAGATGTTGTTACTTTGGAAGAGTTTTTAAGTAATATTGAATATTAAAAAGTGACAGTAAACCGAAGATTCATTCGGTTAGGAGGTGGGAAAGTGTATGTGCAGATTGAAAAAATTTATAATAGGTGAGAATAAGAAAAAAAGTGAATTTGAACAGTATAAAAAGCTGTATAGTAAATATCTTAACATGGACAAACAGCAGTTTGATTTTGAATATATAAAATTAAAAACGGAATACGAGCATAAAAAGAATGTAATGGTGGTATTTATTGTAGCTGTTGTTCTTAGTGTTATAACCGGAATCTGGAGTAGATTTTTTGAATTTATGCAGACAGTATTTACTTATTCGTCAAAAAACGGTCAGATAGATGAAACCATAATAATTATGAGTTTTGTTATTTGTGCAGCTGTTGCTGTATTTGCAACAATTATTATTTTGTGTATAATATATATGAATGGCAGATATATTAACGATTTACGAAAATGCATTATGATTTTGGATGTAATAGAAGGTCGGGAGAGGAATATAATCTATGAATGAAAATGAATTTACAGTACGTTTAAAGCAGAGATTATTAATAGAGTTTAAAAAACAGGACAGAAGCGGTGTATATGGATTTACACAGCGGAGCATGGCATATAATTCTAACAGAATAGAAGGAAGTACACTTACAGAAAAGCAGACAGCTTCAATGTTCGAAACGGGAACATTTTATACAGATGACACAGATGTTATATTCAGGTCAAAAGACATTGAAGAAATGAATGGTCATTTCAAAATGTTTAATTATATGATGAAACATATGGATGAACCACTGTCAAGTGAATTAATAAAAGGGATGCACAAAAACCTTAAAGAAGGCGTGTTTGAAGATTTGGCAAACGGTTATGCAGTCGGAGACTGGAAAAAACGTGAAAACAGAGTGAGTGATATAAGTGTAGCTTTACCGGAAAAAGTTCCGGAACTTATAAATGATTTGATTCTGGATTTTAATAGCAATGCTAACATAACACTTAGAGATATTGCAGCTTTTCATGCCGGGTTTGAAAGTATCCATCCATTTCAGGATGGAAATGGAAGAGTCGGCAGGATGATTATACTAAAACAATGCCTTGATAATAATATGGTACCTGTTATTATCAGGGATGAAAATAAAAGTGAATATTACAGGTGTTTAAACAAGGCACAGCACATGCGTGATTATGATGGGCTTGTGAGATATTTTGAAAAAGAGCAGGAGTATTATAAGAGTAATACAATAAAGATGTTATATTCATATGAAGAACTAAAAGAGGCTTCTTATGAAAACGATGAGCCGGATGAGGAGTATATACCTAATATTTAAGAGGCTGAAATACAAAACTGACAGCCTGTAGATAAAGCTGTCAGTTTTGTTTAATCAGCGGTTAATTCTCAAAGTTGATGATTAATGTTACATGTATGCTGATATGTAGTGATTTCTTGAAGTTTTTAATTGCTTTTTGAAAAAATTTTTTCATTATCAAAACCTCCTTTTCATATTTTTGAAAAAAGTTAAAAATTCTTACATATTTAATATGACAGACGAAAAGATTTTTTCTGTCAAAATTTGTCTTTGGAATTTCTTTAATACACAGGAAGTGTGTTTCTATTCTTTGTTAAATCAAAAGAGCGGTTTCCCAAAAGTTTATATTGATATGTTTGATAAGTATAAAAAATAATAGGAATATAAAGTTTTAGAATAAATGTTCGATATATATTGTGTATCAAATAAAATTTTTATGAGGAGATGCTGATAATGGAAGAAATGTTGGAGTTACTAGAAAAAATTTTAAAAGGAAGTGTGCCAGCAGTGGCTGTTGGGGGATGTATATTTTTGTTTGGATTTATGAAATTCCAGAAAATAGCTGCAACGCCTAGAGAGGAAATTCTTTTTATGAGCAAAAAAGATAAATTAATTAAGGATACATATGCGTATTTAATTTTATTTATTGTATATTCATTAAAAAACATGATGTTTGCATATATAATTACTAAAGAAGTCTGTCCGATATATATTAGTATATATTTTTTTGTAATAGTTGCAACAATCATAATTGCGGTAATTAGTAAAAATAATGAGGTATATATATTGTTGATTATTAGTACGGGAGCTTTATTGTCACCACTAATAAAAATTCTTTATGAAGTAAATAACATTGCTGTAATTGAAATTGTAACAGCTTTGACTGAAACATTTTTATGTGAAATGATTTTAAATGAATATGATATTAAGGTTGAAAATAAAGCGGATTTTTATATTATAGAAAGTGAAAATACTACGCCATGGTATGTATATAGAAGACTTGATGAAAAATATATGCTTTGTGGAGATAATGCTGACAGAAGAGAATGCAGTAAGGTGAAACAGATAGAATATAATCCCAAACTGATTTTTTACAGAGTTGAAGATAAACAGGAAGAGAAAGATAAAAAAATAAGGCAGATGACACTAAATGACACTTTTGAGACTAAATGACACCAAATGACACTGGATGACACTGACATAATGTAGTAATATATACTTGTCAGAAATATAAAGACGGCATAAATGTGACGGATTCCGTTACAAGAATTAAATAAGATTAAAAGAGGAAACCTGGATTAAGAGATTAATCCGGGCTTCCTTTTTTTGTGCAGTGAATTTTATAAAAGGAGCATAAAAGATGCAGATAAGAAGCCCACCGGAAAAAATATATATGTATCAGTTTTAAAGGCAGATTAACAGTCTGCCTTAATTTATTGATTTTTAAGGAGAAAATGCATGGGAGTAAATAAGTTTGAAAATTCGCAGTATCCTTTTGCAGCGTTTGTCACAAATCTTAGCAAATACAGTGAAGGCAAACTTGTGGGTGAATGGGTGGCATTCCCTACAACGAAAGAAAAGATGGATGCCGTGCTTGAAAAGATTGGCGTAGGAACTGGAGAATATCAGGAATATTTTCTGTCTAATTACGACTGCTATATTAATGGACTTTCAGGTGTACTTGGGGAACATGAAAATTTAAGCGAGCTTAATTATCTTGCCGGGGTATTAACAGATGAAGCGGATATTGAAAAATTTTCAGCAGCAATTGAAACGCTGGAGCATACAGGTAGCCTGAAAGATGTGATTAATCTTGCTTTGTCAACTGATTCGGTTGAATTAATTCCTGAAGCAGGAAATGATGAAGAGCTTGGAAGGTATCTTATAGAAAATGAAGGCCGTGATATTCCTAAATGGCTTACAGATTACGTTGACTATGAAGCGTATGGACGAGATGCGGCAATAAATGCCGGGGGTATATATGTTTCTGCCGGATTTGTAAAGTGTAATGATATTCCGGAAGAATATGACGGAAGAAACATTCCTGAAGAATACCGGCTTGGCGAACATGAAAAAGATTTAAGTGACAGCATGCGTCAGATGCGTGATGCACTTGATAAGTCGGAAAAAATCGTGTCATATGATGAAAATGTGGAAGCCGGCTATGATGAGCCTGGAAACATAATAAAAATGTGACGGATTCCGTCACAAAAAGGAGAGATTTTATGGAATATGTAAATGGAAAAAATGTTGTGATTGAAGAAGAAAAACAGGAAAGAAAGAAAAATTACAGCAATGTGATAAGTTATGTAAAACTTCTTGAAAAGATGAAGGAGAAATCATGAAGGTTTGTTTTAACTGCGGTTTTGAAAATGAAGACGGCAGTCAATACTGCGGCAGCTGCGGCTGTAAAATCAGTGATTCAGGGAGTGGAAAAACAACCAGGCTTACGCCTGATTTGAAACCGGACAGCATTAAAACCGATACTGAAAAAATACAGCTTGCAGAACTTGTTGATGAGCTTAGAAATGAAAACAGGCAGTGTGTCAGTACAAATGACTGGTACAGATACAGCATCATGACTGTTATTCCTTTTGCAGGAGCTGTTTATTTTGCAGCACACAAAGAAAAAAATAAAAACAAGAACAGTTATGCAAAAGCAGCAATGGCAGTTAATGCTGTCATGTCGGTTATTGTCGTGCTTGTCATTGCAATTGTAATTGCTGTTTCTTCATCAGTAAAGAAAAGTGCCAGTGCGGACAATCCGGCTGAAGATGTGACGGATTCCGTCACGGATGAGCAGCCTGTCCCAGAAAACGAAGATGAACGGATAACTGCATTTTCATATGATTCAGCTGAAAACATAATCCGTTTTGAATTCAACAAAAAAACAATGAAGTATCCGCTGGATGTAAAGGATTTGACGGATGCAGGCTTTACGTATGTTTCACAGACTGCATCGCCGTTTTCAGCATCAAAAGTAACACAGTCATACGAAGATGCAAATAAATCATCAGTGCTTGTAAGCGTGGATACATCAAAAGGTGAAACCTGTGAAAATATTGCGGTACAGTTAAATAAAGGCACAAGCTGTTTTTCACTCACGTCTGATTCGGATTATGAAGCTGCACAAAAAGTATTTATGGAGGCTGCTTCAACAGATACATCAGAATATAACGCGGAAAGCAGAAACGGCATTGTGTATTTCATATTTGGAAGATATAAAGCCGGAGTTTCGCTTAAAAACAATCTTGTATCTTCCGTGATGATAAAAGAATAAAAATGTGACGGATTCCGTCACAATGTAAAGGAGTTTTGACATGAAAAGAGGAAGAAATAAAAAACAGATTCTTATTGCAGTTATTGTTGCAATTGTAGCATTAATCATATGTGCAGTTGTAATAAAGCTGCTTCCTGCACAGGTAAGCAGATTCAAAGGAATGATATTCTGGATACTGTTTCTTGTGATAGCAGTCCCAGGTGTGTTTTTTGTAGGTAAAAGTGACAGGTTTTGATGTTACTGTAATTAATAAGGTTTAAAAGGATGTGCCGGAATGACAGGCACATCCTTTTTTGTGCAGAAAAATTAAATATGTCTGCACGGAAAGGATTTTTTATGAAAAAAGATATTAAGATAGTAAAAAACAAAAAAACAGCTGCTGTTTTAATAATGGTATTTACAGCACTGTTTTTAACACTCTGCCCACAGCCGCTTTTTGCTGCTTCAGGAGCAGAGATAGTAACGGAATCGTTCGGCTCAATATTTGAGATTATAAAGGCTGCCGTAAGCTCTCTCGGTGCATGCATCCTTTTGTGGGATTTCTTTGAAATGGGAACAAGCATGCAGTCGCAGGAAGGAACAATGCAGGCGATGGGATTTAAAAAAATCGGAGGTGCACTTCTTATGACACTTGCACCACAGATTGTCGGCGCATGGCTTGGATAGACAGGAGGCATAAAAGTATGGTTATGCTTGCAGTTTCACCGCCGCAGTGGATTGTAGACCTTCTGTCAGGCGGTTCAATTTATACGCTTGCACAGGAACTGTGGAATTTTGTCATGAACCTTACAATGGTTCTTCTTGGCAAAAACGTAAGTGATTTTTCAAATCCGCAGACATCAGAGCTTATGCAGCTTATTGGAATGAGTGCCGGAACGGGGGCATGGGATTATGTAAAGGATACCGTGTTTCCGTTTTTTCTTTCAATGGGAACTGCGTTTTTAAATATTTTTGCACTTGCCGGGTTCTGCCGGCAGGCATCAAATTTCAAGGAAGGAATAACGCTTGAGGCCGGCTTTGAACTTTTTATAAAACTGTTCATTGCAAATGTGCTCATGGTAAATCTTCTTGACATCATGCAGGCTTTTACAGGCTTTGCAATAAATACGTCAGATGTGTTTATCCCAAATGCGGTGCCGAGTGTTGTAGGCGGAGATTATGATGCAGGCTTCAGGCTTGCAATGCTTTTAGTGGCACCAATTTATTTAATCGTTGCAGCGGTATGCTCAATAACAATTCTTCTTGAAGTGCTGGGAAGGTTCCTTAATCTTTTCATGCTTATATCGACAGCACCTGTTGCAATGTCAACAATTGCCGGTGGAAAAGGGTTTGAGGCTACAGCCGCTGCATGGTTTAAAAGTTTTCTTACAAACACGCTGCAGATAGTTGTGATTGTTCTTGTGATACAGATTGCAACAAGAATCAACTGGAGCCTTACGTCATTCATGAATGTGTCAGGGCTTGGAAGCTGGTTTGACGGTGCCGTGCCGGTTGTAGGTGCACTTATTTTCATGCCTTTTATGGCAACTGCAGTAAAGGCATCTGATACGTTCCTTAAACGTTCATTTGCATTGAATTAGGAGGCACTTTATGAAAATACACTTAAATAAAGATTTTAATACTGAATACAAGATGGATTTCTGGAAAGGATTTTCAAGAACGGAAGTCGGGTATATCCTGCAGGGATTCATTCTCGGAGGGATTGTTGCAGCCACTGCATTTTTTGTTTTCAAAGTCAGTCTTGTATTCTGTATTTACATTGCCGTTCCGTTTGCGGCACTGGTTGTATTTGCACATATGTACAAATACCAGGGGTACCTTGCATTCATTGAAGCGGTAAAGGAAATGAGATACAGCGAAAAATGCAGGGTGCTTGTCTATGAAACAGATGAAAAGCCGGACAGGCATTTCAGAATGTATAAGGAAAGAAAGGAAGGATACAAAAATGGCATTTTACATAAATCCGGTAAAAAAATTTGCTGACAGCGTGGTATTTACAAAACCGCCCTACAAAGGGCGGTATCCGCAGAATATACGTGACAGCCTGTTTGTGCATAAGATGTTTAAAAACGGAATGGCACAGGTTGAAAACGAGCCGGGTGAAAACCTGTATGACAGATGTTACGTTTTTTCTGATACAAATTATATAAATAAAAACAACGATGAGAAACAGAGTGTTCTTTTAAATCTCATGACATTTTTAAAATCGATGTCGGCTTCATTTAAAATCACGGTTGCGAACGAATACCAGGATATGGATAAATTCATTTCCGACATATTCAATGACATGAATTCCGCAGAGTATCCGCTTGTATCTGCCGGCATAAAAAGATGGATTGACGAAAAGATTGAAGATGCAAAGCTGCATGATTTGAAACGCATACTTTATCTTACAATCACGGTAAAAAGTCCTACGTATGACGAAGCAAGAAGCTATTTTCTCGCAATGGACAGTGAGCTTGACACAATGTTCAAGGCGATGAAGAGCTTTATAGTTCCGCTTGACGGCATAAAAAGGCTTAATGTGTTAAGGAATTTCTTCTATCAGGAAGAGAAGGAAGAGTACAGTTTTGATGATGATGTGCTTTATGATGTAATCCCATTTTCAGGGGAAACAGGATTCAGGGATTTCATGCTGTTTAATAATGAAAGGTATGTTTCGGTGCTTTTTGCAAGGGAATTTGACATGTCGTTAAACGAAGGAAATCTCATACATACAATATCCGATACTTCATACCAGTCATTTGTAACGATTGATTATGCACCTGTTGAGCATGCAGTCACAAAAGAAATGCTTAAAAGCAAATACGGAAACAACGAACTTTCAATAGCAAAGGAGGCTGATTTAAAGAAGAGCAACAACCAGGCAGCCACAGGCATTTCATATTCAAAAAAGAAAAAGCGTGCCGAACTTGAAAGCTATATGGATGAGCTTGATGATGAGGATGAGGAGTGCATACAGGCAGGACTTCTTGTTGCAGTGACTGCCTCATCAGAAGATGAGCTTGCACTGCGTATTGATGAAATGAAACGGAAGGCGAGAAAAACAGGAGTGACATTAGACACATATAATTATGTGCAGCTTAAAGCATTTAATACGGCACTTCCTACGGGTGTGCGGATGGTAAAAAAGATGCGTCCTTTTTATACGGGCTCGCTTGTTGCAATGCAGCCGTTTTATTCTGCAGACATTACAGAGCCGGGCGGATACGTCATGGGAGTAAACAGGACTACAAAAAATCTTGTGTTTGCAAACCGTAAAAAGCTGAAATCTCCGCATGGATGTATTGTTGGTCCGACTGGGCTTGGAAAATCATTTTTCATAAAAATGACGGAAATCACACAGACACTTTTATCTACGGATGATGACTTGCAGGTCATTGACCCGCAGAATGAAACAAAGACTGTGGCTGCACTTTACGGCGGGATGTTCCTTGACTTTACGCCGAAATCAAAAATACATATAAACCCGATGGAAATTCCACCCAAAATGTTTGATGCCGGAACGACTGAAAAAGAGGTATTTGTATCAGCTGTTTCTGACTGGGCATGCTGCTTTGTGGAAGCTGCGATGTATAACATGACTTTCACACAGGAGCACAGGACGTTCATAGGACGTGCGGTAAAAAGCGTTTATAACAGCATATTTGAAGCCAAAGCAGAAAGGCAGCCTACACTTAAAGATGTAAGAAAAGAACTTCTTGCAATGGAAGAAAAAAGTGACAGGCAGTATGACATAAATATCATGCATTCAGTTGTGCTTACACTTGAAGAATATACAGAGGGTGTCTATGACATGTTTGCATATGAGTCGGATGTTGATATATCAGAAAATCGTTTTGTATGTTTCGGGTTAAAAAATGTGCCGCCGAAAAACTGGCAGCCTGTCATGGTGTCGATTATGTTTTTCCTGTCGCAGAGAATGAATTACAACCAGGAACTTCAGAAAGCGACACGTCTTGTTGTCGATGAGACACAGGTTGTTACAAAACAGCAGTCATCATCAGAAATACTGCTTGAAGCAATACGCACATACCGTAAGTTCGGCGGCATTGTAACGCTTGCACTGCAGAATCTTACAAGTGCACTCGAAAATCCTGATTTAAGGGACATGCTGCAGAACTGCGGCTATAAAATGTTTTTTCCACAGGAAGGCGTTGATGCGGCAAATCTTTTAAAGATACAGCCGTTAAGTGAAAAAGAATTTGATACACTGTCAGACGACAAGCTGGGAATTTCAATCATGTGCTGGGGAAAGAAGGTTGTTATCCTTGATTCCCTCATGCGTGAAGATAATCCGCTGTATGAAGTATTTTCAACAGATTTCCATGAAAAAGCGGCAAAGGCAAAAAGGGATGCGGTAAATGAAGATTAATGAGACAAAGCAGAAACTTCATCTTACACAGGACAAGAAGTTTGACACATACAGGATGTATACGATAAGAAGTCCGGTTGAAGATGATTTAAAAGATTCAGGTTTGGATGCGTCTGACAGCCTGACACCGGAAACGTATCTGTCAAAAAATGAAATAAAAGAATATTCAAGAATTCCCCAAAAACAGCAGGAAAGAATTTATGAAACATTTAAAAATTCACCTGAATACAGGAAGTTCAGGAAAGCACTTGAAAAAGAAAAAAGCGTAACCGGAACATATGAAAATACGATGTATCAGGAAGTTTATGGTGAACCGGATTCGTTTATTTCCGGTGGAAATTTTTCGGAAAAGTTAAAAAAGCACCGGAAAAAAAGTGACAGCTTTACGATAGAAAAAAATGAAAAAGTTCCGCAAAGGAATGAAAAAGACAGTGAAGAAAACCGGGAAAACTTAAATGAACCTGTCAGTTATAAAAACACTTATAATTCCGGTGATTCATCCGGTGGCACATTAAAATCTGGTGGTAATGGCAGGGCATATGTTAAAGCCGTTTCACAAAAACAGACAGAAGCCTCATTTGATGCTTCAAGGTCGGCAGCATATTCGGCGGCTGCCGCAGGAAGCGGCGGCACGTCAGAAGCTGCAAAAGAAGCTGTGAATGCAGTAAAAAAATATGCGGAAATTATTAAGGAAGCTGCACAGGAAAACAGTGAAAATCCGCAGCAGACGCAGGAACAGACTGATTCAAAGACATCCTCATCACAGATGGGAATGATTCAGAAAGTAACTGCCGCTGTCATGGCACTTGTAGGTTTCCTTATGGCAGAAATCGGGGTTGTGATTATTCCACTTCTCATAATAATAGCTGTTGTGATAATTGTATCAACGCTTATTGTTTCAATCATTTCCTCGGTTGCGGCATTTTTTACTCCTGAAAAGGAAGCGGAAACTTCAGGCGGGATAAAAATGCAGATGCTTTCGCAGGCAACAATAGCATACGCAGATGATTTAAGGGAGGCGGCCGAAGCAGAAGGAATTGAAAAATATGTAAATTATCTTCTTGCAATCATGGAAACAGAATCACATGGGGAAGGAGACGACCCGATGCAGTCAGCAGAATCCGCAGGACTTGAACCGGGAGGTTTTACAAACCCGCAGGATTCAATAAAACAGGGCGTAAGTTATTTCGCAGAATGTGTAAGAAAAGCACAGGAGAATAACTGTGATATAAAATGTGCCGTGCAGTCATACAATTTCGGAAGCGGATTTATTGATTATGCTGCTTCATACGGCGGCACATATTCGCTTGAACTTTCGGAAAGTTTTGCACAGGAAAAATCAAACGGAATTAAAGCGGATTATGCAAATGACATTGCAATTAATTATAACGGCGGCTTCAGATACGCATACGGAAATATGTTTTATGCAGAGCTTGTAAGCACATACATATACAGTTATGAAGATGAAACAGTACAGAAAGTTATAGATGAGGCTTATAAATATTACGGCTGGGATTATGTATCTGGCGGATGTTCGCCTGACTACGGAGGCTTTGACTGTTCAGGACTTGTTCAGTACGTTTACAGACAGGCGGGAATTGATTTGCCGCGTCTTGAAAAAGAACAGTTTGCAGCGTCACAGGAAATTTCATTTGATGAAATACAGCCGGGAGATTTGCTGTTTTACCAGAATGAGACTTCGGGCGGAAGCATAGGACATGTTGCAATTTACATAGGAGACGGAAAGACTTTTGAAGCAGGAGACCCAATAGGAGTATATGACATTAACGATTCATGGCATGCAGAAAACTTCCTGTGTGCGGGAAGAGTCATAAACAGAGAGTAAAAATTAAAGGAGAAAAAATTAAAATGGAAGAAAAAGTTTTAGAGAAAATTGATACAGAATATGAGTTCTTTTTTCTTGACATGGTAAAAACAACAAAAGAAAATCTTTTTGCAAAATCGGGAGAGATTGAAAGCAAAAAGGAAATAGTGAAATATCTTAACAGCGAGGTACAGAACAATAAGGAAATCTGTCTTGAACGCATGATTACGTCCAACGGTCTTATAGATGAGTTTTATAGATACGTAACAGACCATTCACAGATTCCGTTCACAAAAGCACTTGAAAGCTATATGAAAAATTATATGGCATAAAACAAAAACAGTTTAAAGCACTTAAAAAATATATATCACATTTACGAATACGGAGCCGGAAAAAATAACTTTCCGGCTTCGTATTTTTGAATTTAAGAGGAGAAAAAAACAGATGGCAGATTGTAAAGGCAGACTGTTAAAAATGAATACTGAAGTGTTCTGTGTGTGTAAAAGGGTCTTAGGGAATCTCCCTAACAAGTCCGCAAACCACTTTATGAGTGGTGTTTTTGTATAACAAAATGCGTATCTTGCAAAAAGAAAAAACATGGCAGTGCGGAAAAGCCCTGAAAGTGTGGCACTTTTGTGGAAAAACTGCCACAGCCGCATAAATGCTGGTGCCACACCTGATGCACCGGGGTGTGGCAGCTGTGGCACTGCATCAGGGGGTGATGCACTTTTGCCACACATTTTTCTTAAAAGTGTGGCAGTTTTTTTAGAACCGGTTTTTAAAAAGGAGGAATGAAAAAATGTCGGTATCAATACGAATATCTGATGAAATTTATGAAGAAATAAATTCAGTCAAGCCGTCGGAAATGAGTTTCGGAAAAACGGCAGATGCCCTATTAAAAATTGCAATTAAATGTCTTGATGATGAAGACGGAAATGATGAAAGCGGTGATGATTTTCCGGAAAAAATAAAACGCATTTCTGAAAAGCAGAGTTATGAAAAAGAAGATGTATTTTGTGAAAATGATGATTTGAAAAATGAAAATGCTAATGAGGAAAACGGAACATCCGGTTATGAAAAAATTGAAGAAATGTTTTTGAAAATTGAAAATGAAATCAGTGAAATTTCAGAAGAGATTTTAAAAAACAGGGATTCAAAAAATAAAAACATGGAGTGTCCCCGACAGTTTGACATTTATACATCTTCTGTAGAACCGGCACAGATAAAAATGGCTGATGAAAAAATCATGAAGATGATTCCGTCACTTATACAGATAAATGATGAGGTCTGGGCCGGAATACGCTGGAAGATTGATGCACAAAACCAGACAGGCGTTTTAATCAACTGGGGAGTAAACAGGCTTGCAGCTTTCAGCGTAAAGGAAAACAAAATTATGGTTACATCATCGGAAATGCTCGAGACGTGGCACGAATACCACGGAAGCCTTATTGACTTCATGGCAGAGTGTGAAAAGAAAGTTACTGAAATTTTTTACCACCGTGAACCGGAATGGTTCAAAGCTGGACTGCAGTTTTTACAGGCTGATGAAAGAAAAAGCCTGTATGAAAAACAGGACATGATAAACAGTGAACGTGAAAAGAAAGGACTGAAAAAATATGACAGCTGGAGATATTAATTTAAAAATTGAAAAGTGTGAAGCGGAGCTTGATTCACTGAATGAAAAAATCGCAAAGAAGAAAAAAGAGATTGCAGCTCTTAAAAAGAAAAAACAGCAGCTTGAAATTGCGGAGCGTAACAAAAAGAATGAGCGTATCATTTCAACAATTGAAAAATCAATCGGCAGTGAAGTGACTGACGATTTGATAAACAGCTTTTTACAGTACAGGAAGTCACATTCGTGATTTTGGAGGCGTGAAAGATGAAAAGGAAAAAAAGTCCCGAAGGTTTCAGAAAAAAATTAATAGCGATAAGACTGACTGAACCCGAATACGAACATCTTGCAGAGCTTTATGAAAATGCACGCACCGGGAATGAAGGTCTTATGATATGTGATTTCATGCGTAGCCAGCTTCTGTATGAAAATTCGGAGAGCAGCTATAAAAACATGATTAATGAATTAAGAAAAATAAAAACGGAACTTCACCAGGCACTTGCATACAGCCGCAGCATCAATGATGCAGATGCAGTGAAAAATCTTACAGCCGCAGTAGATGCAGCTGATAAAAAAGTTGCAGAAATGAAAGAGGTGATTGACGGTTGGCAACAACAATTTTAAAAAATCTGAAAGAAGCGAAAAAAGGAAATCCGGCGGCACATTTAAAAAATGCGATGACATACATAATGAATCCTGAAAAAACCGAAAACGGATTATGGGTTACGGGAAACTGCGGAATTACATCTGATGAGATTTACAATGCAATGATGGAAACAAAAAATGTTTTTCAGAAAAAGTGGGGACGTCAGGGTTATCATTTTGTAATATCATTTCCGCCGGGCGAAACAGATGAGAAAACATGTTTCAGCATAGGAAAGGAATTCTGCGAAAATTATTTCGGTGACAGGTATGAGTATGTAATGGCGGTGCACAACGACCATGCCCACATGCATTGCCACATAGTTTTTAATTCAGTCGGCAGGCTTGACGGGAGCAAATACAGATATGTTGACGGCGACTGGGAGAAATACATACAGCCGTTGACAGATTCCCTTGCATTAAAACACGGGCTTTCAAAGCTGGAATATGACAAAAGCAGAAAGAGAGGAAAATCATATGCGGAACATGCTGCAGAAAAAAGTGATAAATTTACCTGGAAAAAGATAATAAGGCTTGACATTGACATGGCGTTATCAAATTCAGAAACATTAGAGGAGTATTTTTCTGAAATGAAACGCATGGGTTATGAAATCCGTATAGGCACTTCAGAAAAATATGGAAAGTATGTGTCGTACCACCACCCGGCAATGAAAGAAGCCGGTGGGAAGACTTCAAAGAAAGCAAGGCGTGACTACAATCTCGGTGAAGGTTACACATATGAAGACATAAAGAAAAGAATAAAAAGCAGATATAAGGTGCATATGCCACGAAATACAGCATATGTCGATAAAAGCCTTCATGAAATCACAGAGCATAAAAGCAGATTCCAGGTGTGTGCAGTAATGCGTTACAGCCAGGCATCACAGTATCATTTTTTTGACATGCAGTTAAAAGACCAGATTCGTGTAAGAAAAGACCTTCTGCATATAGACAGCCTGCGTGATGAGTGCAATTACATTCTTGATAACAATATACGTGATGCACCGCAGGCACAGAAACGGCTGGATGCTGTCAGGGCACAAATCAGGAAGCTTAAAGAAAATGAAGATGATAATAAATATAAGCGTCTTTTTAATGCACCGCAGGAAGCCGAGATGGCAGAAAGGTACAGAAATATATATAACAGTCTGGTTAATGCTTCAGCTGCAATGCCTGATGAAGAATATGAAAAGCTGTCTGATGAGCTTGAAAAAATTGAAAATGAAAATCCGGGCATTGCAGCTGAAGCAATGTCTGCAGTTACGGATGAAGAGGCAGAAAAAGAGCTGGCTGTTCTTTATGAAGAAAAAAGAATATTAAAAGGCATCATAAAGGGGGCAGATGTGACGGAATCCGTCACAGAGGCAGAACCGCTTAACAGCATAGACGTGAGTTATGACATTAAAAAAGGAGTGTAGGCAGTTATGGAAAATATTGAAGAATTGAAAGAACATGTAAAATTTGTGACAAATCTGTGCATGCCGGGAGGCGGGCTTGAAGAACTGATAGAATCATCGGTAAAGGATGACATTTCAGCACGTTTATTTTTAATGGCGGTTTCATCTATCAGGGACGCCGCATCTGTCAGGGAGATTTTTTCAGGAGCTGACAAGGATTATGAAAACAGCATTAATAAAAAACTTGCAGACATGTATACGCCTTTTGATAACCTTAATAAAAAGATAAATGAGGCTAACGACCTTGCAGTAAAAGTCACTTCTGCAAACAAAGAAATACGTGATATGTTCCAGCGTGAGATAAAACAGTCATTTGAGCGTGAAAAGGCTGCACAGGAAGAGCTTAAAAAGCAGTATGGCGATACACTTATTGCAAAAGATAAAGCATATAACCTTATGGCTGAAAAGGCAGATGAGGCAGAAAGAAAACTTGAAGCTATTATAAAAGAAAACGAACAGCTTAAAAACACTATTGAAGATATTAAGAAAAAGGCACAGCAAAGCAGCATAAAACAGCGTGTGCCAGAAGAGCAGCCGGAAGAGCCTGAACGCACCAGACTGTTTGCCGGGTTTAAAAAGAAAAAGCCTAAAAATGATAATGCTGCATACATTTATGAGACATTCATGAATGAAATTCTTATGAATAAGGATTTTTCAGATGAGCAGAAAAATTTTCTTATAGACTGCCTTGATGAAAACATGCCTTATGAAGAGATAAAAAGGCTTGCAAAGCCGGAACTTGATGTTGCAATGATGAAAAGATTAAAGATTTATTACAAAAAAAGAATCAAATAAAAATAAAGCCGGATGATTAGATGTTTCATCCGGCTGTGAGAAATGACAGGTTTAGTTTATTTTTTTTCGGAAACAAAGGATGCTTCAAGGTGTTCAAGCTCTTTAAGAACCAATGCGGATACAAAAGCGTTACAGCTTTCACCGGTTAAATTCTTTATACGTTCTTTTGTACCTTTTGGAAGATTAACAGCAATCCTGTCAAATTTTGCATTGTATTTATTTATTGCTTTTTTAGTGTATTCAGGTGTAGTTGCCATTATATCAGCTCCTTATATATTCATATTATATACAGGATATTAACATAGGATTATATATAAAGTCAAATGTATATATTCAACTTATGCATAATGCACAATAAAAGCAATATAAACAACTTATATAATTGTTTATATTGAACATTGCATAGTCAACTTATATATGTTACTATAATAATGTAGAAATAAAGGGAGTTGATACCTGAAGTTGCCAGCAACAATCAACAAGAAATGAAAATTTATTCGGAGGTAATAATAAATGAGAAGAGAATTTAAAGTAAATGGAGATTAATGATTTTAATCAAAAATATGATGTTAGATATTATTCACAAGAACGTGGCGGCTGGATGAGATTATGCAGCTGCATGACAATTGCTGAAGGTAAAGAAGTGGCAGAACAACTGTGATATTTTTAAGATAAAAAACAAATAAAATAATTAATTAAGAAGAAAGAGGTAAAAATCATGAATAAGACAGTAGAAAAGGCATATGAAATAAATAAAAAAGCAGGCAGTTTTAATATTGAAATCCCCGATTTAGAAATTGGTGATATTGTAAGACTTGGTGATGTCTGGGATGGGAATGGAACAAATCCTGTAGAATATTTAGATGAAGATGGATTGGCTTCATATTCTTACATAATAGCTGATGATGAATGGATTAATTATGTATTTGAGCCATTGGGAATAAATGAGGATGACTCTTTGGATACAAAGGTTAAAATTAAAGAAATTGAACTTATATAAGGTGATTATGGATTACAAAATAATCAAATAAGATAGAAGTTTAAAAGCACGGGAATGTCTAGGTAGCATTTCCGTGCTTTTTTGTACCCCGAATCACATCAGATGCTTCATCCGGATGCGTACGAATTACTTATTGATTATTATTGTAATCTTGATTTCGATTTTAATTTTTATTTTTTGTTTAATTAATTTAAAAAGTAATTTAATCATTTTAATAATCTTAAGCATATATCTCGCACCACCTTTCTTTTAAAATTAAAGAAAAATTAAAAATCTTTTCATATCTAATATGACAGATGGTTTTTTTATTTAATGACATTGCATATTAGTAAGATATAATCTTTCTTTATACACAAATAGTGTATTTGTATTTTTTTTAAAGGTTTAAAAATGTAGGTTTTTAAAATAATTTATAAATCTTTAATAATTAGATGCGATTTGTATAAGAAACTTACAAGTGAGCTTTTATATATGTCATAATGAATTAGAAAAGTCTGCATTTTTTTCTGACACTAAATGACACTTTTGAGACTAAATGACACCAAATGAGACTGGATGACACTGAAAAGGTGTGATATTATATAATCGTCAAATAAGATAGAGTTTGAAAAGCACGGAAATGCCGTTTAGGCGTTCCCGTGCTTTTTTGTACCCTGAATCACGTCTGACAAAAAATTGAAAAAGGAGGAAACAGAAAATGAAGTGGTTAATGGAGCATTTGGGACAGGCTGCAGCTTGTGCAGCCGTACTTCTTGCCATCATAGCACTTGCCGTTATCTTTTTAAAAGAAGGCGGTGCAGCGGATTCTTTTATCCAGGGACTTTTCACAAAGCTCTCAAGTATTTAGTTTTAAATTTAGAATTGAAATCTCAGGGGGCGTGTCTGCCCCCTGTATTCATGGAAAGGAGAGAAATTGGAAGAGTTTCAGACAGGAATACTGACACCTGAAAGATTAAAGCCGCTGCAGAAATATCTTGATGATGAGGCAGTCACAAATATTGACTATAACGGAACGGAGCTATGGATTAAGGATACTTCAAACAGGTGTTACCGTATTGATGATGAAGAGGTTACTTATGAATACATAAATTCACTTATAGCACATATAGCGAATTCAAAAGGAAAGCGTTTCAATTATGAAGAAAACGTGCTTGAAACAGAGAACGAAGAACTCCATGTAAGAGTTACGGCAGTGCATGATTCGATTGCCCTAAACGGCAACAGCCTTATGATAAGAAAGACGACAGCAAAGTCACGTTTCACATATGACGGGCTTGTTAAAAGCGGATATGCTGACATGCAGACGCTGAATCTTTTAATAAACTGCATAAAATCCGGGTGCAACGTGATGATTGCAGGAGTTCCGGAGGCCGGAAAATCAGAATTTGGCAAATATTTAAGCCTTTATATTCCGGATAACGAAGTTGTCGTGACAATCGAGGATTCGGCGGAATGGTTCTATAAAAAGCTAAAGCCTGATGCAGCATGCATTGCATTAAAGACAAATGAAGTTTTTGACTACACACAGGCAATAAAACTGTGCATGAGATTAAACCCCGGAAGAATTCTTTTTACGGAAGTAAGGGGGGACGAGGTAAGCGACCTCGTATCATTATGGACTACGGGAGTTCCAGGAATAAGTACAATACATGCAGGAAATTACAGAAGCATTCCCGACAGGATATTAAATCTAATGCCTAAGGATGCCAACCTCCTGCAGTTTGAAAACAACATATTTGAAAACCTTGATGTCGGGGTGGTTATAAGAAAAAGAAAAATGCCGGATGGAACGGCAGAAAGGTTCATTGATGAGGTAGGCTTTTTTGAAAGAAGCTGCGGTTACAACGTATGCCACGATTACTTAATAAAAGGCAGTGCGGTAACTGATAAGATACCTGACAGTATCATTGAAAAAATGAAGTCTGTTAATATCACCAATCCGTTCCATCTTGACAGAAGGGAGAAAAGATAAATGAATAAAAAGAAAAACCGGTTTTTCTATCTCAATCATAAAAATCTTATAGGTGAGATAGAACAGTACGGCTATGTGTATTCGCTTAAAAACCTGATTATAACATATCTTTCCGTTATTGCAGGAAGCATTCTTACAGCATTTCTTTTTAAGCTGCATGCGGCGGGATATGTTATAATAGCGGTTTTTGGTGTTCTGATTACACCGTTTCTTATAAGAAATTCATACAAGGCACTGTATGAACAGAGACGTTTTTCCGATGCGTCAAAATATATGGAAAAGATGCTTTATTATTTCCGTGCATCAGGAAAAATCATAACCGCACTGCAGAACGCAGAAGAAGTTTTCCATGATGGGGAAATGAAGAGTGCAATACATGATGCCGCAGGCTTAATAAGTAATCCCACATTTGTGACGGATTCCGTCACAAATGGAAGCGTTGAGGAAAGGGCATTAAAGATAATTGAAGACAAATACCCGAACAAAAGGCTTAAAAGGATGCACGCATTCTTTATTTCCGTTGAGAAAAACGGCGGAAGTGCCGATTTGGGAACGGAAGTACAGCTTAATGACAGGGAGGACTGGGTATCAGATGTGGTTGCAAGACAGAAGGAGAAGAACAGATTGAAACGTGTGTTCATTGTTTTTTCAGTGTTTGTGATTCTTTTCTGCCTTGCATTTTTGTATCTGCCTATTTTTTATAAGGCGTTCAGCTTTGATTTGAGCGAACACTTCGCTGTAAGGGCAGCCTCTGTTGCCGTAATAATTGTTACGGTGCTTCTGTATACAAAGGTAAGCAGTGTTTCCGGCGTTAGCTGGGTTGAAGAAAAGGCACCTGAAAGTGATGAGAAACTGGCAGAGCGTTTTGATGGGATAGTAAATTATGACATGAAAAAGCAGCGTAAGAAATCATTTCTTATTGCACTTGCAATGGCAGCCGTAACGGCTGTTTTTTATATCATAACGAAAAATAAGCTGTTCACAGCAGCCGGTGCAGTGATTGCCGTATTTATAGCTGCTTCATACAGATTCGGATACCAGGCGTTAAAGGATGACATGTCAAAAGAGATACAGTCTGCCTTTCCGGAGTGGATTATACAAATAGCACTTATAATGCAGCATGATACGGTGCCTATGGCTATAGCAAAATCATATGACAGTGCCCCGGGAATCTTAAAGCCGGAGATAAAAAAGATGCTTCTTGCTCTTGATGAAAAGCCGACGTCACCTGTACCGTTCAATGACTTCATGAAATTTTTCAACATTTCAGAAATCAATGAAGCGATGGGAGCACTTTACAGTGTAATGAATGCTGCAGGCTCTGACATAGACAATGAAATAAGAAACGTGCTTACACAGAACAGGAAGATGACACAGAGGGCTGCGGCAGTAAAAGCCGAAGACAGACAGGCGGCATCTGAATTATATGTTTATGCTGAAGGCGGAATCGGATGTGTGCTTATGATGACAGACATGGTATACATGATGCTGTCTTTTTTAAGTCTTACAGGAAATATGTAGGAGGTCATTTATGAATCAGGTATTTAAAACGGGACTTTCGATATTCCTTATGTTTCTTGCCGCACTTGTGCTGAGTGCGATTATAACGGCTGACAGCCAGGCACAGGCGGCGAAAAAATACGCACAGGATGTGACAAAGGAAATAGAAAGTGCAAATCTTTCGGATAATGTGATTAACGGATGCATACAGACTGCAGATGATAACGGATATACACTTTCAGTTGATAAGATGACAGACGAGACAGGAAAAACAGTTATATGTGAAGTTGTTCTCAAATACGATTACAGCATTCCTGTATTAAAAATGACATCACATCACGAGTGCCGTTCATTTGCAAGATAGGAGGCAGATTTGAAACAGCTGATTGAACAGGCAGGAGGAGCTGCCGCTGATGCGGTGATTGGAATTGCCATTGCCGGATTTTTCAGGGCGTTATATGTATTTTTTACTATGTTTTAAACAACAGGAGGAACAGGCGGATGAAAAGAACAGCTTTAATAATTTTAAGCTTATTAACAGTGCTGTCGCTGACAGCATGTACGGACGACAGGAGTGATAACAATAACATAAAAACAGACAGCGGTATGGCTGAATTACAGGAATTGCAGGAGGAACAGAATAATAAGGATAATGAAATACAAAAAGAAAAAGTGTTAAGAACACTTGCCGTAACTGGTAATGGTAAAACCATCAACCTGCCGTGTAAAGTATCGGATTTAAAAACTCTCGGACTGACATTTAAACAGCCGGGAAACGACGATACAAATGAAGATGGAACATATATATCACATGATATGACAGGATTTGGAAGGGGTGACTGCTGGACGCAGGCAAAAGCAAACGAAAATAATAAAGTCGGTATTGAAGCGTGGAACTTCAGCGGTAAAAACAGCTCATTTGAAAACCTTACAGTAAACCAAATTTATTCCTATTCACAAGATATTAGCATTCTTGGTATGACACCGGGAAAAACAACAAAAAAAGAAGTGGTTTCAACCTTTGGGGAAACACAACGGAAAGAAATTGAAAGTGAAGGATATTATACAGCAAATTGTGATTTCAGTAACAGATGCATGCTTGGTGAAAATGTCTGGATAAAGTATTATTACCTTACCGTATACTATGACGATAATGATGTGGTAAGCGAAATTACACTTAAATATTTGCCGTAGTAAAACAACTGAAAATTCAGAGGATTAGAATAAGGAGGCAGTTTATGGAAGATATAACAGGGTTTGCCGGGGAGGCGGCACTTGGAGCGTTAATGACGCTGATTCTTATCGGTGTGGCACTTAGCACTTTTATCGGAGGTGACGTAAATAATGCCATAACCGGTTTTACGCTGCCGGTGCTCGGCTGATAGGAGGCAGGAAATGAAACTTGTAATAAGGCATGCCGGTGAAGCAGCACTTGCAGCATTCATTTTTTTGAGTGCAATGCTTCTTATGCAGAACATAACTTATAAAAACAGTAGCGGCGTAACGTCAAAGGGGGTTGTAAATGTAATCGGACAGGAAATAAAGCCGGAAGATACGGATTATGATTCTTATGCTGATTCAGATATTACAAAGAATTATGCTGCAGCTGCCAAACCGGAAATAAGCTACAATGATGATGCCGGAATAATAAAAGCCGGAAATACAGTGAAGCTGCCGGAGTATTTTAACGTTAAACTTGAAGGCAGTACATACAGTGCGGTGCTTGTTAATTCCTTCAGGGTAATGTCTGTAAAGGATTCAGCCGGAAATGATTATATAAGCGAATACAGTGAAACTGATAAAACAATCACTTTCCGCTATCCGGGAACATATACGCTGAAGCTTTATGCATATGACGCACAGCAGCATGAATGCAGTGAGGAAATAAAAATTGCCGTGGAGGAAGCATCATGAGAAATATAATTATTGCAATGGTTATAATGCTTTCTGCGGTGTTTTCAATCGGGACGGTTTTAAGCATTGATGCACGCAGCATTCGTGAAAGTGAAATGTCTGACAAACTCGATGAGGCAGTCACAGGAGCGGTGACGGTGCTTGATAAAAACACATATGATATATCATCAGCAGATGAATTTGTATCAGACATGCTTTCGGTGTTAAATTACGGCATTGAAAGCGATGGCAAAGTAACGGCAGATATTCTTGATGTCGATTACGGGAAAGGACTTCTTAATGTGCTTGTAACACAGGAATTCAGTTACCTTAATAAAAGCACTGGTCATGTCACATCTGTGCAGAGCATTATTCTTGAAAACAAAAAATGTGATGAAAGCATTTCCGGAAACGATTATGCCACAATCGAATTCAGGCTGCCTGATGATGAAATGTCAAAAACATACACAGTGAAAAAGGGCTCACAGATAGATTCTCCGGCTTTTGATGAAAAAAATATTAAATTGTGGAAAACAGACGGAAACGCCGTAAATTTCCCCTTTACGGTGTATAATGACATGATTTTTGAGGCAGATGTGGAAAAATAGTTCTTGCATTTACATACGTAACATGTATAATAAGCTTAAAGATACATATTATATATAAACTTCCGGAGGTGATAACATGACAATTCGTGAGTTAAGGGAAATGGCAGGAATGAGCCGCAGGGAATTTGCAGAATATTTCCACATATCCTACAGAACAGTTCAGGACTGGGAGCTGGGATGCAACAAGTGCAAGGATTATATTATAAGGGCTTTTTATTACCAGCTTCTTTACCAGAAAAAAATCATTGAGGCCGGCAGTCAGGAGTCGGAAAAAGAAATGTGACGGATTCCGTCACAAAGAAATAAATTACTCTGAATAAGACTTCATTTTATATTGAGAGCATGGAGGAAAGTTTATGATTAAAAAGAAATTAATTAAAACAGCAGCGGTGCTTGCTGCACTTATGACAGCATTTGCATTTTCAGGATGCGGAAAGAAAAATACTGCTGATGTAAATAACACAGCAGTAACACAGGCAACCGTAAGTAAAGAGACAAGCAGCCTTGCAGCAAAAGAACTTACAAAAACAGAGGTTGTAAGTTTTGATTATACGGACGCAGATGGAAACACAGTAAAATTAGAGGGCAAGGCAGTTGTCAGTGAAAACGGCGAAGCAGTTATTGAAGTGACAGATGCCAGTGGAAACAAAACTACGTTTACAGGCAAGGCTGCTACAAAAGATGGCAAATTAACTGTAAGTGACATCAAAGTAAAAGATGCAGGAACACTTGTAAAAGCTGATGGAACAGAAATTAAAGTAGATGAAAATGCCAAGATTGAAGACGCCAGGGAATCAGATGAGAATACAGTATCAGACATAGCTGCATCTGATGAAATAAAGCAGGAAGTAAGCGAGGCAAAAGAAGAAGAAAAGAAAATTGAAGAGGCAAAGGAAGAAGTAAAGCAAACAGAAGCCTCTAATGTGGCAAATAATACGAATAATAACAGTGGTAACAGCAATAGTGGAAACAGTGACAATAATAATGCTGAACCAGAAACACCAGCACCAGAGCCAACGCCAGCACCTGCAGAGCCTGAAACACCTGCTCCGGCACCGGCTGAACCAGAAACACCAGCACCTGAACCAGCACCAGAGCCAACGCCTGCTCCAGCACCAGAGCCAGAAACACCTGCTGAACCGGAATATAAACAGCCAAGTCCAGATGACCCATCAACATGGTATATCATAGATACGCCAACTGGACCACAGTATGGTGAAAACAGCTTTGGAAATAAGGTTCGTGGACAGGATGTAAATCAGGGGGCAGATGTAGAGTGTCCGTATGAGCTTGAAGTAGCAACCACAAGATATGCGTACAATAATCAGACAGACAGATTTGAAAATCTCACAGGTTTTTATTATATTCCAATTAATTCAGAGGGACATATGTCAAATGAGTTTATGGATATGACAGATAAATATGAAGAAGACCATGGATGGGCTTGGAGAAGTAATACTTTTTATAAAATCGGTACTTTCTCATGTGGGGAAGTATGGTTTTATGGATTAATACCATATTAGAGTTTGACACTTTTGAGACTAAATGACACCAAATGAGACTGGATGACACCAGTTGGATGTAGTAATATATACTTGTCAGAAATATAAAGATAACATAATTGTGACGGAATCCGTCACAAAAATTAAATAAGATTAAAAAAGGAAACCTTGATTATATAATCTGGGTTTCCTTTTTTTGATGACTTTTAAAAAGGAGAATCAAAAAGCATGATTAAAAAAGTTTTAAAAAAACTTACAGCGGCTGTTCTTGCAATAGTGACTGTTGTAACTGCAATCCCTGCTGTCGCAGGAAGCATAAAATCAAACAGTCAGGACATACAGACATTAAGTTATCAGAATGAAGCTGTAAATGACAATGACATAAGTTACGAGACAGCCACATTTGTAAATTTTGATGCTGCAGCATGGACATTTATCAATGCAGCAAAAAACGGCACATGGATGTATATAAAAAGCTATAAGAATTCAAACCAACTCATGCAGCCTGTAAATTACGAGGGAACATATGTAAATTTATGGGATGATGGTGGAGCTTATAAACAGTGGCAGTTTGAAGCACATGATGACTATTTTTACATCAAAAATATGAACACAGGTAAATATCTGTGGTTTGATGCATTAAAGAACGGTGCAGCCGTAAATGCTGAGACTGTTAATCCCGGCTGGAATAACAGATTTAAGCTTGTGACAGACCAGAGGACGCTTACTTTCAGCATACGTCCATATGCTGACACAAAATACTGTGTTGAAATCGGCGGAAGGGATTCATCAATGCCACAGCAGTCTGACAGGATTCAGATATGGACATATCAGGGCTTACAAAACCAGCATTGGAATATAACTGTAGATGATGGTGAACAGCTTAACAGCACTCTTATTTACGACATACAGAATAATCCGCAGGGGTCAAGTGATTATAACTATCCAAAAAACGGTGTAATCCGGGGAATGGCACAATCTACTATAAAAGATATGGATTTCAAATTTAATAACATAAAGACAGCATATGACCTTTTTGGTGATGTTGATATAAATACATCATACGGCGGTCTTTCTGTTTACCAGGAAGTAAACAGCGGTTATAAATTTCCTTTCAAAATAGACGAAGATGGTTACAGATACTTTGACAGCAAGGAAATGTATGTTACTAAAAATGATTCTGAAAAGAAATTTAATCTTTATAATGGCAGTTATGATGTAATGTACCATGATGTGACAAGCCAGTATGACAGGGCAGTGTCAAACGCTTTTGTGCCTTATAATACACCGAATTCCACAGACATGGATTACGGTTTTACCATGTGCATGGAAATTAAATTTTTCATGGAAAATGACGGAAAGGTGCATGTATATGACGAAAACGGAAATGAAACAGAACAGTCAATGATATTTGAATTCACGGGTGATGACGACCTGTGGATTTACATAAATAATAATTTGTGTCTTGACATGGGCGGCATCCATGGAGCAAAAAGAGGAAATATCAACTTTGACAAGAATGCAGGCGGTGGAAGCTGTACTGCAACGACATACTTTGATTCAGGCGATGTAAATACTGAACAGAAATTTGACCTTGATTCCGGAGAACATACATTAAGGGTATTCTATATGGAGCGTGCCCAGACCGAAAGTAATCTCAAAATAAAATATAACCTTATTTCAAAAAACAACCTTAAAATCGACCCGAATGGCGGTACATACAAAGGCAGAACAGGAATAACTGATTTAGGCGAACGTTTATCTAATGAGCAAATAAGAATTCAAAAACCGTCACGTAAAGGATATGTTTTTGCTGGATGGGATGTGCAGGGGTCAGGCAGACTGACTGCAGACAACAGTTTTTATTACATGGGCTACAACGACACAACACTTGTTGCACAGTGGAAACCAAATGAATATAACCTGAATTTCGATTATAATAAACCACATGATGCAGCGGCAGATATAACAGGCAATGATATTACAACAAAAAAAGTTTCATATACAAAAACAGTCGGTGAGCTTCCATCACCGGCACTGAAAGGATATACATTCACCGGCTGGCAGGATGAAAACGGAAAAACTTACACGGAAGATACGGTTTATAACGTACTTGGTGACACAACACTTTATGCACAGTGGAGAAAAAATGATTATACAATCACATTCGATTATAACTGTGCTCCCGGTGATGCCATAACCGGCAATGAAGTAAAAAGCAAAGGTGCCGTTTACGGGTATGCAGTCGGTGAGCTTCCGCAGCCGCACATAACAGGAAAGGTATTCGGCGGCTGGTACAGGGATGATAACGGAAAGAGAAAATATTACAATTCAGCTTCGATTTATGATGTTGACGGAGACATGACATTAAAGGCATCGTGGTCGGCAGAACAGTTAAATGTGTTTTACCACGGCAACGGCGGTTCGTATGATTATGAAGATATATTAAGCTATACATATTCGTATGCAGACCATGTGGAAATCCATGAAAACCTGTTCCTGTATGATGGTGACGGCTGGTTTGAGTTTGGCGGCTGGGCTTTGACGCCTGACGGAGAGGTTAAATATAATCCGGGGGATTACATTGATATATATAAAAGCATGGATTTGTATGCAGTATGGAAGCCGATGACTGCACAGGTCAGATATAATGCAAACGGAGGCACCGGAAATACATATACACAGACTGTCACATGGAACGGAAGCTTTACGACAGCGTCAGCTGACACTTTTTCCAAAGCGGGTTATACGCTTTCAGGATGGAGCAGTGATGCTTCATCGGAGACGCCTGATTACCTGTGCGGTAAAAATGTTCCTGTGACAGATGAGGTTTTCAATCCTTATGACGGCTACGATTTGTATGCGGTCTGGGAAAAGAATGAATTCAGGCTTTTCTTTGACTATAATAAGCCGGAAGCAGCTGAAGGTGAAATGACAGGAAATGAAACAGCATATAAAAATGCAAGATACGGCTATGCTGTAGGTGAACTTCCGTCACCGGAATTAAAAGGCTATACATTCACCGGTTGGGAAGATGAGGCTGGTAATGTATATACAGAAGATACCATTTACGAAACAGAAGGTGACACAACACTTTCTGCACAGTGGGATGCAGCTCCTGTAATACATGCAATCGACAGATATTATACACTCACATCTGCAAATAACGGAAGGATAACAAGGGAAAACCTTATGTCAACAGCAAGCGTGACTGATGATAAGGATAATACTGAAGACATTGAATTTAAAATTGCTGACTATTCGGAAAATGATTTTAAAAACCTTACGGCAGATGCACAGATTTCAATTACATACAAAGCAGTAGACAGTGCCGGAAACAAAACGTATAAAAAGGTGTTTGTGCATATAGTTGACACAACACCGAAGAAAATCGAAAAGACAACATATGTACGCCACATAAGCGAAAAGTATTATGACAAGGCGTTTGAAGACGGAGGCCTTGAGCCGGATTCAGTCTGGAGAAAAAACCCCGAATATGCAGCAGCTCTTAAACGTGCAATGGAAAACAGGGCAAGCATCACATACGCAAGAAAGTATTTCCGCTTTCTCGGAAGGGATTTCGGTTATACGGATTATGGAGACATGAGCGTAGACCACATAGAGCAGCACTGGGAATTCACAAAGGAAGACCGTGATAAAATCAGGGAGTTTGTTGATGAGCACGGTGTCGGGAATTCAAAAGAACCGGATGCTTTAAAGAAGTTCTATGAGACATTCGGATATTGCAGGATATATTAAAATTTCATACAGAATTAAAATGGCGTGGGCTTTAAACAGTCCATGCCATTTTTAATAAAAATGTGACGGATTCCGTCACAGAAAATAAAAAAATCATTTATCAAACAGGAGGGTTCAGATTATGAACAGATTAACAAAGGAAGATTTAAAGGACATTGTAACAGGTGATTTATTTAAGGGATTTTTAAGCCCGGAGCTTGCGGTAAGAAAAATGGATGTGCATGAAATGGGGTCATACACAGGCATTATCATGAAAAAGCCGGCAGAATCAAAACAGGCACTGCCGGTATTCAATCTTGATGCCGCATGTGATGCATTAAATGCAGCCGGTGTGACGGATAAGACGGAAGCCGCACGCACGCTTGCACACATGATGGATGAATTCATAAAAAAGATTCCAGACGAAAACTTTGACATGTCACTGCTGGAACAGATTGCATCGGATTATGATGCCGCAAAGGGCAGGATTTACATGGAAGGAGTTTCATATAACTACAACAGACCGGATGCAGTCGTGCATGAAAAGTTTGACATGAAATTTGTCCCAAAAATCTTTCTTGAAGAAAGCACAAACATAAAAAAAGTGATTCCGGTAACACATTCCCTTGCAGCACAGTGGGGAGTATCCGAAGAAACCGTAATAAATGATGCACTAAAAAATACGTCACATATCCTAAATCCGTCAGTAAGAATGATAGCAGATGTCTTAAAGGAAAGCGGAATGCCTGAAGAAGCGTATGAGGGAGAAAACATGATGGGAGTTGTCACAGGTGCCTCAAAAACAGGTGCAGCTTCACTCATGCTTGATAACAGCATTCTTGATAAAGTGGCAGAAATGTATGGCGGTTCAAACTTTTTCGTCCTTCCGTCATCAGTACATGAGTTCCTTACAGTTCCGGCAGATGAATTCATGCCGGAAAATTCACAGACAATCGACAGTCTTGCTGAAATGGTCGCTGATGTAAACAGGACAATGAAAGATGAGGATGTCATATCGTTTGATGTCTTCCATTATGCCGCAGATACACACAGGCTTGAAAAGGCTGCGGATTACTGCATCAATAAGCAGTTTGATGATATAAGGGCAGCAAGAAATGAGGAACTGAAAGAAATGAATGAAAAAGGAAAGGATGAGCCTGAAAACGGAATAAAAATGTGACGGATTCCGTCACAAAAAATAAAAATATTTTTAAGGAGATTTATATATGCAGAAATACGGGGAATTGATAAGAAATTTAAGGAATGAAAGCGGGATAAGCCGTGATGTGCTTGCAAACATACTGCTTGTTCCTGCAGATAAACTTGATGAAATTGAAAAAGGAACAGGAACATTAAGCGAAAGCGGAATCAACCTGTGTGCAAATATATTTAACGTCTCATCAGAGGCATTGAAAGACGGGCAGCTAAAGCCGAGGGCAACGGCTGACGAGCTTTTGTCAGGGCTTGAAAAATTTGCATCCCTTTACAGGGATGCCGTGAAGAGCCAGTCATATTTAATTGGAATCATAAACGGACTTGTAAAGAATGAACGCTTTGAGGTGCGTATCCCTCAGGAAGAAAAATATGGTTTTGGCATATTTGACATGGAATCAGATGCTTTTGTAAAAGATGAAAACGGATGTGCCCTGTTTTTTGATACTGCCGCTGCGGCACTTGAAGCGGTAAAACAGCTTGAAGAACAGAACCGTGAATATGACAGGATGGAAAGCGTGGAGGAACAGACAGAAAATATTCAGGAAAACCTGCATGACGAACCTGATTTGCCGGAAGAAAATAAGGAAACACACATGCAGATGTAAAAAGTTATAAGTGGCGGTTCTGTCTTTTGTGACGGAATCCGTCACATTTTCATGAAAGGGGATTTAGTATGTCAGATTTAACAGCCGGCGTATCAGCCGAATACGCCAAACTAGCAAGGGATTTAAACCTTTACATCAAACTTTCACAGCCTGCGGCGTATGCAACCGTAAAGCTCATACAGTTCATAATGCGTGGCGTGAAGTCAAAGTTTTTTGATAAGGATATAACGGAAAATTTTACAAAATTTGTGAAATCAACAGACGGCAATTACAGCATATTCAGGGTGCCGTTCATGGAGAAAAGCACAAGGGAAGCTGCCATTTTAGATGTAAAAAATTATCTTGACAAGGCAGGAGTAAAATACTGCATTCTTGAATCGGTAAATGACAAAGACAAGGCGGTGCATGTAAGCATTGCAAAGCCTGATGAACAGAAGTTCAATGTGATGTTTACAGATTACATAAACGACATGTTAAAAGGCGGTGAAAAGAGTTCCGAAGATTTGATTAACCTTACAAATAAAAGAACAACAATCATTTCAATTCCTGATTCGTCACTCGGCATTATAAAAGATGCACTTTCGGAAGTGGGCGTAAATTTTGCGGAGCTTCCCGACCTTGTTCCAGAAGACGGTGAGAAGCAGCTGCGTATATCAAGTGCCGACTTAAATACAACAAAGCAGTGTTATGAGGCATACAGGCGTTCAATAATGAAACAGAATCCGCAGCCTGATGAACAGCCTGAAACGGCAGTGCCTGAAATGAAGATTTATTCGGAAGATGATTATGTAAATACGGCAAGAAGAACCGCAGACGATTACATGGAGAGTGCATCTGATGAGATAAAGGCAAAGATAAGTGAATTTGAACAGATGGATGCGACAGAAGCCGAAAAAGAGATGATGAAATGGGAAATGCAGATACAGGATTCAAAATGTGTGAACTGCCAGGCATTAAGGAGCAATATGGCATATGCAGAAATTTCAATAGATGAAGCCACGCTTGTTGACAAAAATCCGATAAATGCACAGCTTGCGGAAAAATTTCCGAACCATTTTTTCTGTACGGTTCCGGGAACAGGGGGAAAGGAAACATTAAGCATTCCCAAAAACATGGTATTTTCCGTATCTGACGGTGACAGGGCACGTTATGTTGCTTTTGTGAATAAACAGAAGCCTGCACATATTTATGATAAAGACGGACTTCCGGACCATGAAAAATATCCTACAGGTGAAAATCTGTTTAAACAGTTCGACCGTCATGATAACAGACCGGAGTTTTCAAAATCAAAATCTGCGGATAGGCTGTGGATGCAGCCATTGTGCCAAAGGCGGCACCTGTAAAATAAAAATATATCAAAACATGTGGCGGGTTTGTCTTTTGTGACGGAATCCGTCACATTTTCATGAAAGGGGATTTATGGCAGATACATACAGACAGAGGATTTTTATTGACATGGACGGGACACTTGCGGAATTTAAAACAGTTGACACGCTGGAAAAACTTTACGAACCCGGTTATTTTTTAAACCTGCAGCCAAACAGTAATGTGGTAAATGCAGTAAAGCTGCTGATTGAAAAAGCAGATGTTGAAGTATACGTGTTATCAGCATACCTTACTGACAGTGCATATGCACTTGATGAAAAAAATGAATGGCTTGACAGATACCTTCCGGAGCTTAAAAAGGAGAACAGGATTTTTATGCCATGCGGAAAGGAAAAGACATCTGCCGTTCCGGGGCATATCCGTGAAGATGATTTCCTGCTTGATGATTACACGAAAAACCTGGGAGAATGGGAACCTCCGGCAAGGGGAATAAAGCTGATTAATGACATAAACCATACACACGGAACATGGGAAGGTGACAGGATAAGGTTTACACATGAACCTGAAATACTGTGCGGCATGATTCTTGATGTCATGAAAAACAGGACACATTACCATGAGGAAAGACTGGCAGATGCATTAAACGTGACGGAATCCGTCACAGATGAACAGACAGAAGATGTGGAAAATGAAATGCCTGATGAGGACTTTTATGAAGATTATGGAACATATTCACCGAGACTTTAACGAAAGGAAAAATATGGGGATTAAAGAGATTAATTTAAAAGATTTAAGAAAACTGATAAACGAAAGCAGTGGGGACTTTTTTATTTCAGTTGATTTAACATCGCTGACTAATGAAAAAGAAGTGTCAGAAACCACTTCAGAAACAAAAAATGAAAGGGGCAGGGAACATGGCAGAGATTAACCATTATTTATCTGATGAGGAGGCATTCAAACTTGATACCGTATCGGTAAGGCTTGTGAAAGGAAGCGAACCGGTTACATCAGAAGAACCGCTGACATCACCTGAAGCTGTCGTAAGGGCACTGGCAGATGAGATGTCGTGGTATGACAGGGAGGTTGTCGGCGTCATAAATTTTGACAATAAAATGCGTCCAGTAAATGTAAATTTTGTATCAATGGGAGCACTTGACCAATCAATAGCACATCCGAGGGAAATATTAAAATCTGCCATACTGTCAAATGCAGCGTCAATGATGATGATACACAACCACCCGAGCCAGGATGTGGTACCAAGCAGGGCAGATGTTGAGATAACCGACAGAATGATGAGACTGTGCGAACTTGCGGGAATACCTCTTATAGACCATATAATTGTCGGAGGACAGGGAAAGGAATATTTCAGCTTTGCGGAAAAGAAAGCAATGCCTGTGATAAAACTTAATTATCAAAACAATTACAAAAGGCTGGATTTTGCACATGTCGCTGATGAAAATAACATAAACATGTTTTCATCAAATATTGAAGGGCTTTCCGATGCACTTAATGAAACAAACAGGATGCTTTCGGGAATATCCGGAGAAAACGTGACGGAATCCGTCACAGGTGTTTCAAAAGAAATTAACGGATATAAAAAAGAAAAATATACAGATGTTACAGACGCTGTTGAAAACAGGGAACATACACATTATGGAGCGTATGCGGATATAGGAAAGGTGCTTGACAGGTTTACAACAGATGAACTTATCAGGCATCTGCGTGAAAACGAGCCGGGCGGTGAAGGCTCACTAAGAAACTATGTTGAAAGCCAGATAACAGAAGCACAGATAAACAGGGAGCGTTACCGGCCTGAATATGAAAATGTGACGGATGTAAAATCCAATATTGAAACAGAAAGTGAATATAAAGAAATCTCTTCACCACGTTTATAAAATGTGACGGATTCCGTCACAAATGGAGGAATGGTTATGATTGAAAAGAAACGTGTGTCGTACAGTCTTTATGTTGTGCTTTTTATTCTTGTAATGGCTGCCGGGCTTTTCCTGTCGGGACTGTTTTCGTTTCCGGATTTGACACTTTTTAATGTGAGTGAAAAGCTGGAGTATCTTTTAAAACATTTCTGGGAAATAAAGAGATATTTTAACGACAATACAATACTGTGTCTTGGTGTTGCATTCATTCTGTGGTTTTTCATATGTTCATATGTAATGTACCATTACAGGGATTTCCACATGGATATTGAAAACGGTTCGGAAGAGTGGGGCGATGCCGCCGATATTACAAAAAGGCGTGCAAACGAAAACAATGAACAGAACAGGTTCATATCAAAGAATTTAAAAATTGACACACAGGGAAAAGGCAGACTGTCAAACAACAACATGATTATTATTGCTTCTTCCGGAAAGTACAAGACAACATCGGTTGTAGTGCAGAACCTCTTGAAATCGCTTTACTCAAACAAGATATTTCTTGATGTAAAAGGCGAGCTTATGTTTAAATACGGTCTTTATCTTAAAAAAATGGGATTTGATATAAGATGCCTTAACCTTAAAAATCCTGAAATATCAGACCGTTATAATCCGTTCGCCTATATTGAGTGCGAAGAGGACATAATAAAACTGATTGAAAACATACAGCAGTCTGTCACACCGCCTGATGCAATGAAAGGTGACCCGTTCTGGGATGATGGTGTTGCACTTTATCTCCAGTCCGTTTTTTACTATGAATGGTACATGGCAAAAAAAGACGGCAGGACAGGAACATTCAACAATGTGCTTAAGCTTGTAAATGATGAAGCAAAATATGATACAAGCGTAAAGGTCGGCAAAGGTGAAAAACCGCCTACACTGCTTGCACAAAAGATGAAAAAACTTGCGGCACAGGCCGGTGAAGACAACCCGGCAGTACGTAATTACAGAAAGCTTAAAGAAGGTGCCAGTGAAACGGTACGCTCAATTATAATAATAACAAATGCAAAATTAAAGCTGTGTGAAACAGCTGCATTAAAGAGAATATTTGAAGAAGATGATATGTGCCTCAGGGATTTTGCATATGGCGTTGGCGGAACACTTAAAAAGCAGACAAAAAAGAAAATGGCACTTTTCATATGTGTTGATGACAGCGACAAATCTTTCAATTTTGTTGCGTCAATGCTTTATACACAGGCTCTCACAGTGCTGATGCGGATAGCTGACAACGAATTCAGGACGAATGACGGTGCACTGCCGATTCCGCTTGAGATGTGGCTTGATGAATTCTATGCCGGTGCAAGACCGGCAAATGCAGTTGAACTGCTTGGCACAATCCGTTCAAGAAACATAAGCATGATTCCGATACTGCAGTCTGCACAGCAGCTTAAAGACCTGTACCCGGGAGACAAGGCAGAAATCATATTTGATAACATTCCTGTCCTGTTTTTTGGTGGTGCCGGACAGGGAGCACTGCAGACGCATAAATTCATATCTGAACTTACGGGAAATGCAACATTCGATTCTATGTCTGATGGAAAACACGGAAACCAGTTTAACGGCAATTACAGCAAAAAGGGACGTGAGCTTATCACGCCTGCCGAAGTAAAACGAATGAAAAAAGAAGACTGTATCATATTTGTTGAGGATGAGCGTCCTGTTTACGATAAAAAGGCACTTCCGTGGGAAGAACATGTAAAAGGCGGACTGTCTCCGTTTGAACAGGCAATGAAATTAAACAAGGAATCGCCTGACGAAGGATATGTCCCGGAACAGAAGTCAATGATTGACCCTCACACCGGAAATTATGTGACAATAAAACATGATAAAAATACATGCACGGCAGAAGAACTTCCTGAAGGAGCAAAAACAGCCGATTTCACAAATGAACAGTTCATTTACCATAAGCTCGGCAAAAATGCGGATGAAAAAACAATGGAAGCTGCAGTAAGCAGTGAAATAAAGCGTCTGCGTGAAATTCAGAAAAAAATCAAAAGAAACATGGATGCTGCAGTAAGAAAATCATCACAGCCGGATAATGCTGGGGAAAAAAGAAATGTGACGGATTTCGTCACAAACAGGATTTCGGATACAATAGAGGATGGAATAGTAAATTATTTTGACAGCCTTGATGAAAAGGCACGGGAGCTTATAAACAATGCCATTGAAAATAACATGCCTGATATATTCATAAGGCAGATGTTCACAATGGATTATGAGAGCATGAAGGAATTTTATGAGGAATACTTTAAGTAAAGTAAATTTAATTATAATTGACTTATGGCTAATATAGTATTACAATAAAATTAATATAAGACAGCTTAATAAATAACAAGTGGGGTGTTATTATGAAAAACTATACACAGCTGACGTATAGTAAAAGGATTAAGCTGGAAGCTCTTTTTTCTCTAAAGATGACTAAAAATGAGGTTGCCACTGCGATGGGAATTTCATTAAAAACGGTTTACAACGAGTGGAACAGGGGGAGATACCAGCATACGTTGCCTGATTTAAGTAATGAATACAGGTACAGTGCCGAGCTTGCACAGGAAAAGCATGATAAATATGTTTCCGCAAGAGGCACTGTGCCTAAAATATTAAAAGACAAAAAACTTGCAAAGTGCATTGAAACAATAATTGCAGATGACGGATTAAGCCCGGAAGCAGCACTTGCAAGAATGAAAGCACAGGGACTGACGGACGGATTTGAAACATCAGTCTGTGCAAAGACAATTTATAACAGCATTGACAAAGGATTTTTTAACAGGCTGACTAATAAGGATTTGCCTGTAAAAAGAAACAAAAAGAAGAGGAAAAATAAAATCCGCAGACAGAAACGTCTTTCTGCGGGAAAAAGCATTGAAGAACGTCCTGAAGAAATAGACAGCCGTTCGGAGTTCGGACATGTTGAAATGGATTCTGTCATAGGACAGCGTGGTAAACAGAAAGCAACACTTCTTACAATCTTTGAACGTAAAACGAGAAAAACAATAATAAGGAAACAGCCGGACAAAACGGCAGAATCAGTTGTTGCGGCTCTTGACGAGCTTGAACGTGAATACGGCGATAAGTTTTACAAGCTGTTTAAGACGATAACCGTTGATAACGGAACTGAATTTGCTGATGTAGAAGGAATTGAACGCAGCTGTGTGTATCCCGGCAGGAAACGGACAACTGTTTATTACTGTCATCCATACTGTTCATGTGAGCGTGGGAGCAACGAAAACGGAAACAGGATGATAAGGCGTAAGATTCCCAAAGGCGTTAATTTTGAGAACATTACAGATAAAGAAGTACAGGAAGTCGAGGACTGGGTGAATAACTATCCAAGAAGAATGTTTGGATACAGAAGTTCAAAAGACCTCTACAAAGAAGAAATGAAATATCTTATTTAAAATATATACAGTTACATATTTTTTTCAGACTGACAGAAGCTGCCAGTCTTATTGTCATGCCTTTTTATCACTGAAAAGTATATAAATGCTGTGATTTTACTTCTAACTGATATTAATATATGGTTAGAATAAAAAGATTTGCAAAAAAGTTGTAAAAAAAGGTTGCAATTTATATAATTCAATTTTTTTGAACTTAACTGATGAATGGTTAT
>ULYR01033599.1_pt1 | contig 46219 bp, 39 predicted proteins | sample 1962341 | NCBI WGS metagenome assembly ULYR01 (sample SAMEA4835868, study PRJEB28245) | human gut metagenome | biome: gut microbiome; material: fecal sample | place: Denmark | collected 2008 | reverse complement strand
GCGCAGTTGGTTAGCGCGCCAGATTGTGGCTCTGGAGGCCCTGGGTTCGAATCCCAGTATCCACCTTTTATCCTTGTTAGAGAGCTAGCAAGGATTTTTTTCTAACAAGGGAAGAATTTGCAGAGGCTTCTTCCTATATAATGATGGGCTATCGCCAAGCGGTAAGGCACAGGACTTTGACTCCTGCACTCGTGGGTTCGAATCCCGCTAGCCCAGTAAAACAAGGTATCACACCGAATGGTGTGGTACCTTTTTTCACGAGCTCGTGCGTCTGCACGCACGAGTCGTGAGTTCGGTCTCCGCTCCGCTTCGGTCGGTGCATAACAGATATGTTAAAAGATTGAAGGTGGTTATTTCTGTGTAATGACTAGCACATTTCCTTCAGATTCTTTTATCACATTCCAAAGAAACTGTTTCGAGGTGTGGTCACTATAAAGGAACTGCAGATCGTTCACCGTCACATTACGTTTACCGATGTAAGCTTCGTACATCGTGCGATTGTCAGTCAGTAATGCTTTTTTGGCAGCTTTTTTATATTTTTTCCAACTTGTAAAGCGCTGCTTGCTGCGGACATAAAAGTTCATTTTGGTAGCAGTCATCGTCGGATAATAAGAGGCATTAAAATGATGGCTGCTCTTGATGTAAGAGTCTGTCACATTAAAATAGGTATGTAAGATGCGCCCTTTGCGGTCCGGCGTCGGATCATCCCAAGTAGCATCCAGGTGATACCAGTCATTGCCTAATTTTACGAGATTCCATGCATGATCCATAGAACCATTGGCGTCGGTTGCCGTTCCGCAAATGTATTTGGATGTGATTCCAGAGCAGGTAAAGAGCAATTGCAATGCCTGTGCATAGCCGTCGCAGACTGCTTTGTGATTGACGAGTGCGCCATAGGCCTCGTATACGTCTGATGAGGTAGAATGCGTACTATAATGGCATTGTTTTACCAAATAATCGTGTAGAGCCAGTTCTTTTTGGTAATCCGTCATCGCCGGCTTGATCTTTGCTTTCAAAACGGCGTTTACCACTCGATAAAGACGTTTTGCTTTTGTCTCGTTGTTGGGGATGGCTTTGTGCTGCATAATCGCTGCATAGACATAGTAAGCGGGTTTGAGTTGTATTTTAATCGTTGTTTTCGGTGCCAGATGGTTGTTCGTTGTTTCCTGATAGTTGGCAGAGCCAAAAGTAGGATCGATATAGGAATTAATGTTTTGGATCTGTGAAGGGTCAAGCCTGGTCGTATAAAAGGAAAAGGAACCTGAACCGGACAAGATCTCCTCTTCCAGCCTTGCTGCAATCTGCTTTATATCAGAATAGGTTTCTAATTGTTCGTTCGTTGTAGGAATGATCTTCTTACAGAATTGCTCATTTTGCGTAAAGAGAATCAAAAAAGCAGCAATTCCAATACATATCAGATTTCTTGTTAGCCGTAAAATCGGAGATGTATTAGAACGCTGCCTCATCATAATCTGCTATTCCTTTCTCAATTGGCAATTACATCTTGAAACGAACCAGAGATTCATCTAATGCATGTGCCATATCCTTCAAGCTTTCCGATGCATTTTCCAATGAGTTCATTGTATCGCTCATACCGAGTGCAGAGTCCATTGTTGCCTGTGTGGAGGACTCATTTTGCTCTGCGATAGATGCGAGTTTTGTTACAATATCCTGTATCGAATCACCAGACTGGCTGAGCACGCTGATCTTATTGCGGATCGTATCAATATCGCGCAGGGAATTATTAACGCCAAGTGCAACAGCACTTGATTTATCCATTGTGTCATCCAGCTTTTCCTGCTGTTTGTGAATTTTATTCTTCACGTCACCCATCATTTCAACCATGCGGTCTGCTTCTGCAATGATATTAGCGATAATATCAGCGACATTTTCTGCGGTCGAATTAGACTGATCGGCAAGTTTGTTGATCTGTGTCGCTACAACGGAGAAACCGCGTCCGGCCTCGCCGGCACGTGCTGCTTCGATATTAGCATTTAAAGATAGCAGATCGGTTTCTTCGGCAATGCTTTGAATCATATTGATCGCCGTTTGGATCGATTCTACCGAAGAGTGCAAAGCATTGATCTGTTCTGCAACATTGGTGATCGTATCTATGGTTTCTTCATTAGAAGCATTTAACTGGTGAATGATCGTTTCAGAGGCCTGTTCTGCTTCTGACATTTGGTTGGCGTGCTGCGTCAAAGAATCCATAATGTTTGAAATATAGGCAATCTCATTCGCCATGCCCTGTACGTTGCCGATAGCCACAGCGGTTTCCTCGTTCTGGGAGACAGAAGCATCAGTGATACCGCGCATAGAATTACATACGGAATCCACAGTGGTCCGTGTGGACTGTGCCATACCGGTCAACTGATTTGCTGAGTTGATCAGACTTTCTGAAGATTGTTTGATATTATCAACAATCTTGCGCAATTCTTGCTGTAATCGTACGGAACTGCGGTAAATATCACCAAGCTCATCGTTCCGTTTCATATGTTTTTGCTTTGGATTGGCGCCAAATTCACCCTGTGCCAACTTGGCAAGAAAATGTTTGGTAGACTTCATAACCAAAACCATTCGTGTCGTCAGGAAGATGATCAAAACTGCTGCGAGCACCAACAGAACGATGGAAATCAATGTGATTCGTCTCGTCTGTGCAGCAATTGTTTTTTTTACGTCTGTTGCATCTTTAGCGACACCGATACCTCCGGCAACTGTGCCATCAGCATTTACGAGAGGCTGATACAATACATAATATTCTTTGCCATAAAGCTTTACATTTGACAGGAATACCGTCTTGCCTTTCATGATTTTCTCGTAGATTGCAGAATCTGCCGGGGTACCGTTAGCCGGTGCACCGGCATCGTTGCGAAGCGTAGTAACCAGACGCATACCGTTAAAGTAAAGCGTAATATCATAGTTAGTGCGTTTTTTCAAAGCATCGATCAGATCAGTATTACCTGAGATACTAACATCACCCTTTTTGATCTTGCCGGATTTATCCTGTTCATAATCGCCCTGATAGAGATTACTGTAAGTTTCATCCAGCGAAATAGCAACGATCTTCAAAGCATCATCGATCTCGTTCTCAACCGACTTGGTCAATGACTGACGGCTGAATACAGTGATAAGGATGCAGATCAACATCATAGGTGCCAGACAAAGAAGCAGCATTTTGCGCGAAAATGTCAGAAGACGAAAACGCTTGGCAGTACTCACGCTTCCCGTTTTGGTTGAAACGGCTTTGTCTTTTTTGAAAGGTGCCCCTTTTTTGGCAAAAGGAAGTTTCTGCCAAAGGTTACGCAGGATATGTTTTTTCGCGCGTGCCTTCGGAATATGTACTTTTGGCCCCTTTTTTGGACGTGATTTTTTTGCCTTTTCTTGTTTATGTGGATGTGATTTTTTTACCTTTTCCCGTTTATGTTTTGGCCGTAAAGAACGCTTTGGTTTCGAGATGGTGTTCTCATCCATGGCTTTCTTTTTGTGTGGTATTTTCAGTTTGCTCATTATAAATTCCTCCTCCGGTAAAGTAAGTATATTCCCCAATATATCTGTCTTATCATACCGTTCATTTGATAGGATCTGTAATATATATCCTACATTTGTAAAGGATATTATATCATACTGATCGGTGCTGCGAAAGTACTTTTTAACTCGAAGTCCCGGTTTGGCACAGAGAATATGCGCAATTAAGGTTTTGGAAAAATAAGTATTGAAAAAGCCAGGCGGTTGCGGGGACAGCTAAGTAGTGGTACAATAATACAGGTATTGCTATATGGGGTAGGGGGAAGTGTACCCTGAGACAATAGGAATGTAAGGAGAAATATGGAGGAAGTATGAAACGATTAATTAGCATAATATTGATGGCAGCGCTGTTGTCATTATGTCTGACCGGATGTGGTGACACAAGAGAAAATGCAGATAAGAGCACTGCAAAGACGACGAAGAAAGAATCTTTTGCGGAGAAGAAAGATGCAGGCACGTCTAACAGTCAATATTTGACGGGAAAACATCATGCAGAGATTGTGATTGCAGAGTATGGCAAGCTGGAATTGGAGTTGGATGCAGACGTTGCACCGATCACGGTAACCAATTTTGTTAATTTGGCGAAGAAAGGGTTCTATAATGGCTTGACTTTTCACAGGATCATGTCCGGATTTATGATCCAGGGGGGCGATCCGAATGGAGATGGTACCGGCGGATCTGAGGAGACGATCAAAGGTGAGTTTAAGTCAAATGGCATAGAGAATACGATGTCTCATAAACGTGGTGTGATTTCCATGGCGCGTACGCAGAATGATCCGGACAGCGCCAGCAGTCAGTTTTTTATTGTACAGGCGGATTCCGACTTTTTGGATGGAGATTACGCAGCATTTGGTAAAGTGACTGCCGGAATGGACATCGTCGATAAAATCTGCCAGTCTGTGCAGCCAATCGACAACAATGGTACGGTGCCTGCAGATCAGCAGCCGAAGATTACTGCGATCAAAGTGATTGACTAGAATACAATAGTAAAAGTCCATTTGCATGATAGTCCTCCGTCAATGAGACCGGGGAGCTGTGTGTGATAAATATTTAGAAGGAATGAGTTAGTGGATGAAGAAATCAGTAAAACGATCTTTGGATGCTTATATTCGCCAAATGGATCGAATTGATCTGCGCGTGATCGCCTGCGTTATACTATTAAGTGTGTTTGGTTTGATCATGATATATAGTGCATCGGCATACAGTTGCAGTACACTGGCAAAGTACAATTATGATTCCTTGTATTTATTAAAAAAGCAGGGGATATTTGTGCTGGCAGGCATTGTTGTGATGTTATTATTACAGTATTTTAATTACAACTATCTGCAAAAGCTTGCACCGATCATCTTTTTGGTTTCAGTGGGATCTCTCTTTTTGCTGAGAACGGGGCTTGCTGTACGCTCTCATGGTGCAGCGCGCTGGATCCGCCTGGGACCGGTTCAATTGCAGGTTGCCGAATTGGTTAAGATTGCGATGGTCATCATGATCGCAGCATTTGTGGCGAAACATGCCAATCAGGTACAGCGGTTCAAAAATATGGCAGTGTATTTGTGGATATTCTTTACGATCATACCAGCGGGGATGGTCATGTTCCTTAGTAATAACCTGTCATCAGCGTTGATCATTTTAGGGATTGGTTTTATGCTTTCGTTTGTGTTTACCAATCAGGAGAAACTGCATGGTATCATTGCCGGGATTGGTCTGATCGGCATTTTTGTAGGAAGAAAACTTCTTGCCAAGAATCTGCCGACGCAAAAACAGCTAAATGCTTCTTCGTCATCTTTCCGTATGGGGCGTTTTTATGCGTGGATAGATCCGGAGCGTTATGCAGGAGATCAAGGATTTCAGCCATTACAGGGAAAATATGCTGTTGCCTCCGGCGGTTTATTTGGCAAGGGGTTAGGCAACAGTATGCAAAAATTAGACAAAATTCCCGAGGCACAGAACGATATGATCTTTTCTATCGTTTGTGAGGAATTGGGATTGGTGGGAGCGGTAGTTTTACTGGCTATGTTTTTATTTTTGATCTACCATTTGGTTCGAATTGCTGTAAATAGTGAGAATTTATTTGGTAAAGTGTTAGTCATGGGAATTGCGTTCCACATTTCATTACAGGTACTTATCAATGTTGGCGTTGTATTGACGATTATCCCGAATACGGGAGCATCGCTTCCATTTATCAGTTATGGTGGATCTGCGGTGTTGTTTACGTTAGCGGAAATGGGGATTGTGCTATCTGTAAACAGGTATCACATGCGACGCAGTTTACAGCGTAAACGTGCTGAACTGGAGAAGGAGGAAGAACAGTGACAACACAAAAGTTATGTCCAAATTGTTTTCAAAAGGGGACATATTTGGGGGGAAGATGCGAAAAATGTGGCTATGTAAAGGAAGATCGTCCGCAGTGTGCGCTGCCGGATGATTATGTATTGGGACAGCATTACGCGGTGGGCCGTGTGATCACACAGGATGATGTCATGATCACGTATCTGGCGCAGGATCTGCGTACTGAGAAGATCTATGCGTTGCGGGAGTATTTCCCGGCTGCATGGGCGGTGCGTTCCGGTGATGGCATCCATGTCAAGGTGCAGGAAGGGGCAAATGCAGAATCTTTTCAAGCAGGAATGGATGTGTTGGAAAATGAGGCAAAGATCATTCGTGCACTCAGTGAGGAAACAATTTTAGCAGAGACGGGGGATTTCCTGCGCAAAAATGACACGGCATATTTATTGATGGAATATATTTCCGGAGAGACGATAGAAGAATATATTACTCGTACCGGGGAGCCAATACCATGTCAACAGGCGGGGCAGATACTTCGGTCCGTTGCGAGGACAATAGAGGATCTGCACAAACTGGGTCTTTTGCATCGTGGAATTGGGCCGGATTCGATATGGATCCTGCAGGACGGCACGGTCAAAATGCTTGACTTTGAAGCGACAAAGCAGTATGTGCTCAGCGAGATCAACGGTGCAGAGGCAGTGATGAAAGAGGGATTTGCACCGTCGGAGCAGTATGCCGGACCGGACGGACAGGGAACTTGGACAGATGTGTATGCATTGGCAGCAGTGTATTATTATATGATCACGGGCGTAAAACCTATTTCGGCGATCGAACGCAGCAAGGGGACATTGCTATCAGCGGCAAACGTGGAGAATAAGGATATCCCGGAGCGTATCAGTAATATGTTAAAACAGGCATTAGCGGTTATGTATTGGGAGCGCATTCAGACCATGCCGGCGTTAGTGGAAGCATTGGATGCCGTAGAAGGAACGCCAAAGATGGATCCGTATTTACGCCTCAAAGTTGGTGATGAAATGCGTCAATGGAAGATCGAACCGAATCGAGATATTCGTGTTGGACGTTCGGGAGAGGACTGCGAAATTGTTGTAGATGGTGACAATGTCAGCCGTCTGCATTGTATGATCCATTATGATAAGCGCAAAAATATCTTTTTGGTGAAGGATATGTCAGCTAATGGTACATTTACTGTGCGTGGACTTATCGGAAGAGGACGTGTGGCTGAAGTGGTGCCGGGAGAGCGGATTTATCTGGTATCAAATCGATATGAAATATATTTGGAAGTAAAATAGTATGAAAAAACCTTATGCGGAAGTTTTTTCTTAAAGCGAATGTAATTCGCGATGCAAATTTGTCCCAGAGGTAAACCGCTTAAGCATTTACAAGTTTGCGGGTTGAGAAAGGCATGTAGGGTTAGTATGGAAAAAAAGGGTTTTAAATGGCAAATATTTTTGGCGGCACTCCTGCTTTTGATGCAGAGTGCCGTACTTCTTATGCCGTGGCTGCAAATTACCGGAGACCGTTTTGTGTCGGTTGCGATGGAGATCAACCGTGAGGCAGAACAGATCGCTGCCGGTAAAGCCAGGGAAGCCGGGGCATATGAGGTTACGGACAACTACGAACGTGGTACGTCCATGCGGGAAGCCAAAGCCAAGGAATATCAACAAAAAGCAGATGAAGCATTACATGGCAGACAGGACAGCATTGATGGACTGCATCTGGCGGGATGGTGTTTGAGCAGCGGGGCGGATCTGGCGTTTGAGGGAATTCAGGTACAAGAGGGATACTCTCTGCGCACCAGTGATATTCAGATGGTGCTGCAAATTATGGGGGCGATGCTGTTTGCACCGGCGTTAATGGGGCTGGTAGTTTGCTCGTATATGCTTTTGCGACGAAAAACCCCGCGGACACTGATCTTTTTGGATGGTGCAGTGACGATCGGGATTGGTGTGGCGTGGCTGACTGTGATCCCGGAACTTTTGTGGGAGCAGATGCAGTCGGCGGTGCAGTCTTATGAAATGGTGTCCGAGGGCGTTCTTGCAATCCCGGGTGTGGGAGAATACTCCATTCGTGCGGTGTTGTGGGGATTTGCGGACAGCGGATATTTTATACAGATATTGTTGGGGGGCTTGCTGATACTGTTGAGCTTTGCTTATTTTACAGTGTGTCGGCCGGAACGGGAGCTTGTCGAGATCGAGGAAGTGCATCACGGAGAATATGAGCCGAAAGAAGTTCAGAATTGGGAGGTATTTCCAATGGCTCCGATGCCACAGGCGGTCAGAGAAGCGGAAAGACCGGAGAAAGCAGCAGAACAAGAGCTTGCTCCCGAATTAGAATGTTTTCCGATGCAGTATGATGGCAGTGGACACATTCAAGGAGTGCGGGGACAGTTATCCGGACAGGATTTCGTTATGCAGCCGGATGCCGAGGTTATTCTTGGCAATAGTTTGGAATTATGTGACATTGTGGTCACACATTCTGGTATTAGTCGTCGACATTGCGGTGTACGATATGATTCCCTGATCGGACAGTACCGTGTGATCGCCTATACAAGTCAGCCGATCAAGATGTCAAATGGCAAGATCTTGCGGACGGACAGCTATACGCTCGCCAGACCGGGTACAATGGTCTATCTTCTTGGCGATGAGGAAGTGATCCGGCTTGGGTAAAAAAGCAAAGCCAGCGCTTTGCCTTTGTCACGCTACACAACAGCAATTTCCGATCAAAAAAAAGCGGGGCACCTTGACATATATCCAAAGTGCCCCGCCCTTTACAAAAGAAAGGAATCGTTGTCAATTATATCGTATTGACAACATCATTATGAATAATTGTCCCACGAATTGTTAATGGGAACACGTCATAATCGTATAGATCATGATAAATAATCAGAGTAATCAGCGGCAGTCGTTACGCCGTTTTTCCAATCATTCATCTTCTTCTTTGTCTCTTCCAATGTTTTTTGACAAATATCAGGAAGATCTTCTCCCCAGGATTTCGTCGCCTGCTTAAATCCCTTTTCAATAGCAGAGATCATTTCGTCTGCCTTGTCAGTATCGCCACCGGTTAAAGCAATTGCCATACTTACCATGCGGTCAGAAGTTTGCTTTATGCCCCAGTAACCATCGTCAGAGATTGCTTCCTGTGCTGCTTTGATCGTATCAGGATCTGCATTTGCAGCAGCCTTGCGGAATGTAGCCGCCAAATTTGTTCCATTGGCAAGATCAAATACACTGCCCTGTTTATTCAAAAGCTTCTGTACAAGATTCTGCATGGAAGTCATACGGGACTCCTGATCTTTCTTTAACTTTGCGATAATGTTATCGCGGTTGTAGATCTGATTGGCAGAATCTTTCTTTGTGGTTGTCGACTTCTCATATACCACAGAAGAATCCTCTTTCTTCGCTGCAGATGAAGAATTTGTGGTATCCGGCTTGGCTGCTGCCTGGCTGTTCACCGTTGCTGCTTCAGCAGTATATGTACCTAGAACACCACTTGTTGCTGTTAAATCCATAATTGAACCTCCTTTTTCTTTGCTTGTTAACCGCTGCCATCCGTGGCACACGGACTGTTTTCGTATAACACGAGCGTTTCTTCTCTCATATTATATATCGGCATATTAGAATAGAACTTTATAGCGCCGGTACATTTTTCGTCTGGCACAAAATGACATCATAATTGGTGTACTTTTGTGTCGCAGCAGACAGAGCCATGCGTGCCGCAATTTCGTCTTGGAATAATCCATAAGTAGTCGGACCGCTGCCGCTCATCAACGCACCAACAGCGCCGTTTTCCAACAGAAATTGTTTCAGCTCTGCTAAGACAGGATATTTCGGAATCGTCACCGTCTCCAATACATTACTGAGTAAGTGGGCGACTTTGGCTCCATCGCAGTGTGCGATCGCATCTAAAACGGCATCCGTATCCGGGTGATCCAGTTGTTTTTGCAGATCAAGATTGCCATAAACATAAGCGGTGCTAACGGAAATATTTGGTTTGATCAGTAATGTCCACATTGGTGGAAGTGGAGTCAGCGGAGTCAGTATTTCGCCAATGCCCTCCGACAACATTGTTCCTTTGCGGATGCAGAAAGGCACATCTGCGCCAAGCGTAACACCAATGTCGCACAGTTCATCGAGGGACAAGCCCAGATTATATAGTTTGTTAATTCCCAAGAGAGTGGCTGCGCAATCACTGCTGCCGCCTGCTAAACCCGCTGCCGCAGGGATATTTTTGGTCAAAATGATATTCATGCCATCCGGCAGAGCATAGCGTTCCTTCATAAGAATTGCTGCGCGGTACACAAGATTTTTCTGCATAGGGCAGCCATCAGGGAGCTCCTTATTCATGGAAAGGGTAATTTCTTCAGCAGTTATCTGTTCGATCGTGACTTCGTCACACAGGTCGATCGTCTGCATGATCATGCGCAGGTCATGATAGCCGTTTTCACGACGCCCGAGGACATCCAGAGTCAAATTTATTTTAGCGGGTGCTTTTACCGTTATTTTATCCATATCAAACCTCCTTGTTTGTAATGATGCTTGCATGAACAAGCCTGATACTGTATACTGTTTCTGCTGCATGCAAAGAATGCAGCCGTTTCTATCAGTATAGACGATGCTGATTGTTTAAGCAAATGTAATATATTTGTCATAGAAATTTTACACGACTATGCTATGATTTTATGGTAGAAGCTTTCTATACGAAGTGTGTGGGAAGTTCAGAAGAATACAGATTAGAATGTGGGGATACGATGAGGAAAAAAAGAATGATAGTAACAGGGGCAGTTGTCTTTTTGACAATTGCCGGTGTTTTGTGTGGAAAAAAATTATTTGCAGGCAAAGATACATCCGATCATAAAGGCACTAAGACATCCGGATATGAATATTATTATAAGGATAATGATCATCCGGAGGACAAAGACGTGGAAAGTTCGAGTGAACCGGGAGCAACGAAAGCACCACTGATTCAGGTGGATACGGATCCAGAGAGCATTACTGTGCTTGTTAATCGAGAGTATTTATTGCCGGAGGAATATATTCCGGAAGATCTGGTAGTGCCGGATGTGCCGTTTAGCTTTTATGGGACGTATGAGAAAAGCTATATGAGAAAAGATGCAGCGGCAGCGCTTGAGAAGCTTTTTGCGGGGGCAAAAGAGCAGAATATTTCATTAAAAGGAGTATCGGCATATCGTTCTTACAGCCGCCAAAAAGAAATTTACAATCGAAATGTCAGTACAAAAGGGAAGAAGAAAGCGAATCAGGTATCCGCTTTTCCGGGCAGTAGTGAACATCAGACCGGTCTTACGATAGATGTCTCTGCAGACTCGATCGGCTGTGCGTTGGAGCAGTCCTTTGGAAAGACGATCGAGGGGAAATGGCTGGCAAGTAATTGCTATAAATATGGATTTACGATCCGGTACCCAAAGGAGAAAGAAGATATTACAGGGTATTCTTATGAGCCATGGCATATTCGTTATGTTGGCAAGAATTTGGCAAAGCGCTTGTATAAGAAGAAATTAACGTTGGAGGAGTATTATCAGACGACAACTGTAGATAAGAAGGTGAAACCGGAAGATCAGGTTAAGGATACGGATACTGGAGCACCAAAGGAGCCACAGATGACTTCTGCACCGACACCAAATCCTTCGTATAAACCGAAGAAAACACCGAAACCGTCCAAGTCGCCTGCACCGACTAAGTCGGCTAAGCCTAAGAAAACGAAAGCTCCAAAGCGGACACATGCGCCGAAGCCAAAGAAGACTAAGAAACCAACAGTTACGAAAGCACCGGTCAAAACACCGGCTGCAACGAAAGCACCGGTGCCAACGAAGGCACCAACAAAAGAACCAACGAAGGCTCCAGAGGAGACCAAAGTGCCATCTGGAGATGAAATGAATGAGTAATTAGGATAGGAGGATGTTATGCGTACTATTATCGTAGTATTGTTTTTACTTTTGTATACGATCGTTAGCTTGCCGATGTATCTGATCGGATTTATCTTGGGTAAGATGGATCCAAAGAAAAAGGTGCGAATGTCACAAAGATTTGTAGCAGGAGGATTTCGATGTATTTTGTTCTTGTCCGGTGTTAAGGTGACAGTCAAAGGTAAAGAGAACCAGATCCATGACAAGGCGGCGTTGTATGTGTTTAATCACCGCAGCTTCTTTGATATTGTGGTAGGATATGCGACTGCGCCAATTCCGTCTGCATTTGTATCAAAAAAAGAGATTGAAAAGGTGCCAATGATCTCCTGGTGGATGAAATACTTAAATTGTCTGTTCTTGGATCGCGATGATATTCGTCAGGGAATGAAAGTGATCTTAACCGGTATCGAGTTAATGAAAGAGGGAACCAACATTTTTATTGCTCCAGAGGGAACGCGTAATAGCAGTGATGAGCTGCTTCCATTTCATGAGGCGAGCTTTAAGCTTGCAGAGAAGTCCAAATCGCCGATCGTGCCGGTTGCCATGAATAATATGGACGCTGTGTTGGAGCAGCATATGCCTTGGATCCGCCGTACACATGTTATAATCGAATATTGTGAACCGATCTACATGGATAGTATGGAACGTGCCGAAAAGAAAAAGATCGGCGAGAAAGTTCGTCAGATCATCAGTGATAAAATAAAAGAAAATGCTGCGGAAGTATAATCCGCAGCATTTTTGTTTTAGCCTTAATCCTATAATTAAAATTGTGTTGCATTTACATATCCGGTATGTAATTTTTTGCCTTTGAGATAGACTGTCATATACCATGTATGCTTGCCGGACTTCTTGGTTTTCAATACGATCACCGGCATATTCTTTGGCAGTGTTGCCAGGGTCTTCGCAGAGGCAGAAGCGCTCTGTTTGAGCGGAGATCTCTTGGCAGTGATCAAAGTCTTGCGTAACTTTAATCCTTTGATCGAGGTCAGGTATCCGTCAAAGGTCTTGCTGCCTTTATGGAACTGCACATGGTAAAATTTTGCTTTATTCTTCAATACCGTTTTACCAATGTAGTGAACAGTTGCACCTGCCGGGATCGTCGCACGTTTGGCAGATTTTGCCGACGGTTTCTTGAGGAGCTTCATAGCGGTTTTAGTCTGAAAACCTTTGCCGCCCGGGGTTGTTCCTGCGGAAACTTTCAAGTATGCACCAAAGTACTCTTTGCCGTTAACTTTGCGATAGGCGCGTATTTTATAGAAATATTCGCGGTCTTTTGCTAACTTTTTGTTGATCCATTTTTTGGTTGTCGCTTTTGTGATCGTTTTCACTTTCTTATAAGTACCGTTGTATTCGCTGGAACGATATATTTCATATCCATCGCCACCGGTCGCACCCTTCCAAGTCAGCGTGATCTTTTTGGAGCCGGATTTAGCAGTTATACCGGAAACTGCTTTTGGTTTGATCGTAAAAGATGTTGTGCGTGTTCCGGTGAAGTTGCCTTTGCCTGTGATCGTGACGGTTGCCTTGCCCGGTTTTTTATTGTTGCTGTACGTGACGGTATAATCGCGTCCGGCTTTTAATCCGCGGCGGTTTAGTGTAACGGTTAGCGCAGGCTTGATCTCTTTGCCGGTATAGATCTGCGTCGGGATTTTTGCGATGGCTGCATCTTTGAGCTCACCGCTGTTGAAATTTATCTTTGCAATATCGGTATCAGAATACCAGAAATTACAGTCTACATTTGTCGTAAATCCATTGATCTTGCCGGTACTGCTGTATTGCCAAATATCGTATTCGCCGGTATAAGATGTTTTCGTCGTATAGTTGGCGAGCCAGATCATGTATTTTTGCTGAAGACTGGCGCCGTCGATCAGTGTCTTTAAGTCACTCGAATTGGCATAGATCATCGGTGTGTATCCGCCTGCCGAGATCGTGTCGCAGAAAGCTTCACAGTTTGCCGTTGCCTGTGCTTTACTGATCCCTGCCTTTGGACTGACAAGCGATCCGTCGGAGTATTGGTATTCATAATCAAAAGCGATTGGAAGCTCTATGTCATAGTTTGCTGCCATTTTCAGGCAGAAGTTAGCTTCTTCGATAGCCTCTTTGGTCGTGCGGGCTTCGGTGAAGAAATATAATCCGACATGGACTCCGGCATCCAGTGCATCTTTGATATATGTTTTAAAACGAGGATCTTCTACAACTGTGCCGGATCCCCAGCCGCGGTAGCCAACCCGGATAAAGGCGTATTCCACACCATCTGCAGCGGCTTTCGCCCAATCAATTGCTCCATTATGATAGGATACATCGATGCCATGATAGACGTTTTTTCCTTGGAATACATCAGAGTGTGTATAGGTTTTGCCGGTAAAAGGACTGACCGAAGTGGATGCTGCACTTGCGGTGACTGCCTGTGTGTTCGGTAGCATTGTTCCAGATGACACTACCATAGATACTGCCAGTAAGGCACATAATAATTTTTTTCTCATCCTTAATATTTATTCCTTTCTATGAATAAGTCCCAGCATAGTAAATAATGCCATGGACTACTTCGTTCATATGTTTTTACTGCCATCGTCGTTGTACCAGTGTATTCGACAAATGTGGTAAAAAAATGACAAGCCCATTATAACAGGAAACAATTGGCAGGGCAATGTTTGTTGACAGGATAAGGACCGGGTGATATAATACGAACAAGTGTTCGATTGAGGTTGCGATTGCGTGATGGGAAAGGATTGTGGTTTGCTATGATATTACAGGAGAATGCAACATTACAGCAGAAGCTTGCGATATTATCAGATGCAGCGAAGTATGATGTTGCATGTACTTCCAGTGGTGTTGCCAGAAAGGCAGAAGCCGGGAGCATTGGAAATACAGAGGCGGCAGGTATTTGCCATACATTTTCCGGAGATGGCAGATGTATCTCTCTGCTTAAAATATTGTATACCAATGAGTGCGTATTCGACTGTAAATATTGTGTGAACCGATGCTCAAATGATGTGCCAAGAGCGAGCTTTACCCCGGAAGAAATATGTACTTTGACAATGGAGTTTTATCGACGTAATTATATCGAGGGGCTTTTTTTGAGCTCCGGGATACTGCATTCACCCAATGAAACGATGGAACAGATATGCAAGGCATTACGTGACCTTCGAATCATACATCGGTTTAACGGATATATTCATTGTAAGGCAATTCCGGGGGCGGATCCTGCGCTTATTGAGATGGCGGGGTGGTATGCGGATCGTATGAGTATTAATTTAGAGCTGCCGACGGAAGAAGGATTAAAACGTCTTGCGCCCAATAAGACGCGAAAGACGATCTTGACACCGATGCGCCAGATTCAAAATGGAATGGCAGAAAGTCGTGAGTACCTTGGCATGAAAGGGGGCAATTACGGCGCATATCATTTTACGCAGGAGCGGAAGCAGAAACGTCTTGCCATGCGGGGAGCTAAGGATGCTTTTGGTACAAATGCAATCTCACGGGGAGTTGCGAGCGCTTCCGGTGCACATACAGTCTCACGGGGAGTTAAGGGCGTTCCCGGTACCAATGCAGACACTGGTGGATATAAGATTTCTCATTCCGGAAGCGGGGACAGCGTGATCACAGGGACGGACCTTATGCGGCAAGGGAAAGCCTCATCTGGATTGCAGTTGTGGAATTCCTGCGATACGAAGAGGGGATTTGTCCCGGCCGGACAGAGTACACAGATGATCATTGGTGCCTCCGGGGAGACAGACTATGAGATCATGGCGGTATCAGAAGCGTTATACCGGCGTTTTGACCTGAAGCGGGTGTTTTATTCTGCATTTATCAATGTCAATAAGGATAGTACTCTTCCGGCACTGGATAGTCAGCCACCGCTGCGGCGGGAACACCGCTTATATCAAGCAGATTTTTTGCTGCGCTATTATGGATTTGAGGCGAATGAGCTATTATCACCCAGCCGCCCTAATTTTAATACGTATTTGGATCCTAAATGTGATTGGGCGTTGGGACATTTGGAGTTATTTCCGGTAGAGATAGAAAGTGCAGATTATGATACGCTGCTTCGCGTGCCGGGGATCGGCGTGAAGTCAGCAGGCCGTATTATCCGCGCAAGGCGTACCGGCAGAGTGGATTTTGATTCGCTCAAGGCGATGGGAGTCGTTCTTAAACGGGCTATTTATTTTATTACATGCCATGGGCGTATGTTTCAGGATTTTCTCAAAGTGGAGGAGGACTATATCACACGCAGTCTTTTGGCAGATAATACAGATGTGATGCGGGGATTTGGTGAGAGGGTAACATATCGGCAGTTGTCGTTGTTTGATGATTTTCCAAACGGAGGATTGGTATGAGGCAGGAAGAGGAGAACAGACCGCTTCGGATCTATCAGTGTGAAGATACACAGGACGGGATATTGACAGCGGTATACGAGGCGGGCATTTCCGGATATGGGCATAAGTACATTCGGATCGCACCGATAAGGGAAGGCGAGACAGAGTCCTTTGTCCTATTTGCGGAATATATTACGGTAGTAACGGATCCGGAGCATGCTCGCATTGTCTTAGATAAGGTGCAAAGCGGCATTAGCAGAAATGCATATGAGTATGTTATGTATGCGCTGGCGTCGAATGATCCGGAGAAGGCCAATCTGGTGTATCAGTTTGTTACATATGGTTTTACCATTGGCAGAAGGGTAACGGATGCGATGCAGATACCGTGTGTCAAGGCAATCTTCGCGCTGCAGAGGCGTGTCCGCAATGAGGCGGCATGGTTTCGGGAAATATTGCGTTTCCAGGAAGTCTCTGTAGAGCCATCGGTACTTTTGGCGGTGATCGAGCCGGATCACCGTATATTGACGATGATCGCCTCGCATTTTGCAGATCGTCTCAATCCGGAGCGTTTTATGATCTATGACAAGGGACACTGTGAGGTGATGATCCATGTTCCCGAGCAGCCTTGGTATATTCGAGCGTTGACAGTACAGGAATGCGCACAGTTAGATGTGCTTTTGGAGCAAAAAGAAGAATATGTCATATTATGGAAGACATTTTTTGACAGCATTTGTATTCAGGAGCGTCGCAATGATTCATTGCAGACAAATATGGCACCCAAGAAATACCGCACGCATATGACAGAATTTCAACCCGAACAACAATAGACGATTTTCGCGACAGGGTGATCTTTTCAGAAGACAAATTGTCATAATCGCCGTGTTTTGGTATGAAAATGCAAACGTATTGTGTAGATTTTCCACAAGGGATATGTTATAATGGCGAAAAACTGTATTGAGAAAAATTATTAAGATGAACCAAATGGAAAGGAGTACAATATGCTTTCAGATGACGTAACAGTGTTAAACATTAAGCACAAGGTTTTACAAGAGGTAGCCAAGTTAGCGTATGACAAGAAACTTGAGGAGGGGAAGGAGCTTCTTCCATTCCAGATGATTCCGGGACCAAAAGCAAGATTTCGTTGCTGTATTTATAAAGAGAGGGAAATTATCCGCCAGCGTGTGCGTTTGGCAGAGGGTAAATGCCCGAGTGATAAGCAGAGTGACAGCATGATTCAGGTTATTTCTTCTGCTTGTGAGGAGTGTTCCATTGCACGTTATGTAGTAACAGATAACTGTCGTAAGTGTATGAAGAGATCCTGTCAGCAGGCGTGCCGCTTTGGTGCGATCTCTATGGGAAAAGACCGCGCTTACATCGATCCTAGTCAGTGTAAAGAATGTGGACTTTGTTCTAAGGCATGTCCATATAACGCCATTGCTGATCTGATGCGTCCATGTAAGAGAGCGTGTCCGGTAGATGCAATGTCTTTCGATGAGAATGGCATTTGTGTGATTGATGAGGAGAAATGTATTCAGTGTGGACATTGTATTCACAGCTGTCCATTCGGTGCAATTGGATCCAAGACTTTTGTTGTAGACATTATTAATGATATGTTGGCTGGTAAGCCGGTATATGCTATGGTAGCTCCGGCAACAGAGGGACAGTTTGGTAAAGATATTTCCATGACCAGTATCCGAGAAGCCTTAAAGAAGATTGGATTTAAGGATATGATCGAAGTTGGTCTTGGTGGAGACATGACAGCAGCTGCAGAGGCAGAAGAGTGGGCAGAAGCAGCCAAAGATGGCAAGAAGAAGACAACCTCCTGCTGTCCGGCATTTGTAAATATGGTCAAGAAACATTTCCCAGAGGTATGGGATTGTGTATCTACGACAGTATCACCAATGTGTGCAGTGTCCAGAATGATCAAGGCGAAAGAGCCGGAAGCGGTAACTGTATTTATCGGACCATGTGTTGCTAAGAAATCAGAATGTCAGGATAAGAGCATTGAGGGCAATGCAGATTATGTATTAACATACGGCGAACTCAGTTCTATTATGAAAGCTAGGAATGTGAAGTTTGAGCCGGCAGAGAATGATTCACAGGAAGCAAGTATTTATGGTAAGAAATTTGCTAATGCAGGCGGTGTTACTGCGGCAGTGATCCAATGTTTGGAAGAGACACAGGGAGATGCCGATCTCAAAGTTCGTACCTGTAATGGTGCAGCTGAATGTAAGACAGCATTGACATTGTTAAAACTTGGCCGTTTGCCGGAAGACTTTATTGAAGGTATGGTCTGTGAAGGCGGTTGTGTTGGCGGCCCTAGCCAGCACCGTACCGAGAAGGCAGCGATGAAAGATCGTAATGCATTATTGGGTGAGGCAGATGAGCGTGGAGTACACGAGAATCTCGAACATTATCCGATGGACACCTTCTCGATGCATCGTTAATTTTGAGCATAGGAATTTGTCAATGAGGTATCTTGACAGACCATATGGGATAAACTAAACTAGTAAAAGGCTAGGAACACAAAGAAGCAATAAAACGAGTAAATCGTCTTTAAGGTTTGGGACACCGAGCCTTAAAGACGTTTTTTGCAGAAAGAGGGAACGAAATGGCAGACAAGAAGACATTTTATTTGACGACCGCGATCGCATATACGTCCGGCAAACCACATATCGGTAATACGTATGAGGCAGTGCTCGCAGACAGTATTGTGCGTTATAAAAGATTAGAAGGATATGATGTTCGTTTCCAGACCGGTACGGATGAGCATGGTCAGAAGATCGAACTGAAAGCGGAAGAGGCAGGAGTAACGCCAAAGCAGTTTGTTGATGACGTATCCGGACAGATCAAGACAATCTGGGATCTGATGAATACATCGTATGATAAATTTATTCGTACAACGGATGATTATCATGAGAAACAGGTACAGAAAATATTCAAGAAATTATACGAGCAGGGAGATATTTATAAAGGATTCTACGAAGGAATGTATTGTACACCATGTGAGTCTTTCTTTACATCATCCCAGCTTGTTGATGGTAAATGCCCGGACTGCGGCAGAGAATGTCAGCCGGCGAAAGAAGAGGCATACTTCCTCAAGCTCAGCAAATATGCAGACCGCTTGATCGAGCATATCAATACACATCCTGAGTTTATTCAGCCAGAGTCCCGCAAGAACGAGATGATGAACAACTTCTTGCTTCCGGGACTGCAGGATCTCTGTGTATCCCGCACTTCTTTCAAATGGGGAATTCCGGTAGATTTTGATCCGGATCATGTTGTATATGTATGGATTGATGCATTAAGCAACTATATTACCGGTCTTGGATTTGACTTAGATGGTAATGACACTTTGGAAAATGGCGAGGATCTTTATAAGAAGTTTTGGCCGGCAGATCTGCATCTGATCGGTAAAGACATATTGCGTTTCCATACGATTTATTGGCCGATCATGCTGATGGCACTTGATCTTCCACTTCCGAAGCAGGTATTTGGTCATCCATGGCTGCTTCAGGGCGACGGCAAGATGAGTAAATCCAAGGGTAATGTGATCTATGCAGATGATCTTGTTGATATTTTCGGTGTTGACGCTGTGCGTTATTTCGTATTGCATGAGATGCCATTCGAGAACGATGGTGTGATCAGTTGGGATCTGATGGTAGAGCGTATGAACTCCGATCTTGCGAACGTACTTGGTAATTTGGTAAATCGTACGATCTCGATGACAAATAAATACTTGAGCGGCGTTGTGGCAGACAAGGGCGTATCTGAGGAAGTAGACGACAACCTCAAGCAGTTTGTTCTGGCAACACCAGCCAAAGTAACAGCCAAAATGGACCAACTTCGTGTAGCGGATGCGATTACAGAAGTATTTGCTCTGTTCAAACGCTGCAATAAATATATTGATGAGACAGAGCCTTGGGTTTTGGGCAAAGATGAAGCAAAGAAAGATCGTTTATCAACAGTATTATATAATCTGGTTGAGGCGATCACGATCGGCGCCAGCCTGTTAGAGGCATTTATGCCGAATACAACGGATAAGATATTAGCTCAGCTTGGCGCACAAAAACGTGCTTATGATCAGATGGATCAGTTCGGGCTGTACCAGTCAGGTGGACACGTTGTAGAAAAACCGGAGATCCTCTTTATGCGACTGGATCCAAAGGAAGTGCTTGCCAAAGCAGAGGAGATCAAGCAGAAACAGATCGCAGAAGCTAAGGCAGAGAGTGGCGAGACCGAAGAGGAAGTCATTGATATTGAGCCAAAAGAGGAGATCACATTTGATGACTTTATGAAGATGCAGTTCCAGGTAGGAGAGATCATTGCCTGCGAGGAAGTGAAAAAGTCCAAAAAGCTTCTTTGTTCACAGGTTAAGATCGGCAGCGAAGTAAAGCAGATCGTATCCGGAATCAAGCAGCATTATTCCGCAGAGGAAATGGTCGGCAAGAAAGTGATGGTTTTGGTGAATCTGAAACCAGCTAAGTTAGCCGGTGTTCTTTCTGAAGGAATGTTACTTTGTGCAGAAGATGCAGAAGGTAATCTGGCACTGATGGCACCAGAGAAGACGATGCCGGCGGGTGCAGAGATTTGCTAAAGAAATCTTTACTTTTTGAGTAAAATCTGATTTAATATATAAGAGATAAGGGTCAAAAGCAGATAGCAAGTATGCAGACATACATTGTTATCTGCCGGGATGGCCTGTTAAGAGCCAACAAGTAGCAGATCACTTGCAAATATGCAGCTGTAGTATATCGGTAGTACATTAGCTTCCCAAGCTAAGGGGGCGGGTTCGACTCCCGTCAGCTGCTTTTTTACGGAATAGGCAATTACTAAAGCAAAGCGCTGGCTTTGCTTTTTTACGGAATAGGAAATTGCTGTTATGTTGAGTAACACCACCAAGAATTGTTTAAGCAATTCTTGCTAAAGCAAAGCGCTGGCTTTGCTTTTTTGGAAAGAAGGAAACGAGACCATGTATGCAAATTATCATACGCACACCAAACGCTGTCAGCATGCAGTAGGTGAAGACCGCGAGTATGTTGAGGCTGCCATTGCAGCAGGGATACAAGTGCTGGGCTTTTCGGACCATTGCCCATGGGTCTATAAAGATGATTTTGTGTCCGGAATCCGTATGAGAGCGGATCAGGTTGAAGAATATGTGGATTCGATGCAGAGACTGCGAACAGAATATCGCAATGATATTCGAATTTTGATCGGCTTTGAAACGGAACATATGCCGGATCTGATCGAAGCGCAGGATGAATTACTTGCACCATATCCGATCGACTATATGATATTGGGTCAGCATTTTCTGAAGCAGGAATGCGACGGAGTTTATACCGGTGCGCCGACAACGGATGAAACAACGTTACAGAACTATGTGGATACCGTTGTTGCAGGGCTCGAGTCCGGCAGATATCTGTATTTGGCTCACCCGGATCTCATTAATTATGTTGGAGATGCAGCGATTTATGAGCGGCACATGACAAGACTTTGTCAGTATTTAAAAGAACATGACCGCCCGATCGAGTTAAATATGCTTGGTGCTGTTGATGGCAGACATTATCCGAGCAAACGCTTCTTGGATATTGCGAGCAAAGTGCAAAACAAAGCAATTATCGGAATAGATGCACACAGTCCGGAGCAGATCAAGCGGTCCAACGTTGGAGAACAGATGCTCCGCAGGATGGCGCAGGGAATTACAATTATCGAGCAAATGGAGGAAGTATGAGATTACGAAATATAAAAGGAGCTGACGAAAGAATTTTGGCGGATCCGTATACGATACAGACGGATGGTACGGATGGAGCTGATTTCAAGGGACGTTGGAATCGTGAGTATTTTCATAATGACCATCCGATACACATAGAGATTGGCATGGGAAAGGGTCAGTTTATTACGACGTTGGCACAGCAGAATCCGAACATTAATTATATAGGTATTGAAAAATATTCCAGTGTATTGATTCGCGCCATTGACAAAAGAGAGGAGCTTGCATTAGATAATCTGCTTTTTATGAGAATGGATGCGGAAGAAATTACCGATTATTTTGAGCCGGGCGAGGTTGGCAGGATATATCTCAATTTTTCAGATCCATGGCCAAAGGATCGTCATGCAAAGCGTCGTTTGACCTCGACTACATTTTTGTCAAGATACGATCAGATCCTGCAGCGGGATGGTGTCGTTGAATTCAAGACAGACAATCGCCCATTATTTGATTTCTCACTCGAGCAGCTTCAGGAAGCGGGCTGGCATGCCGATTATGTATCCTATCATTTACATGAAAATGGACCGGCAGCAGATAATATTATGACGGAATATGAGCAGAAATTTTATGCTCTAGGCAATCCAATCTGTAAATTCAGAGCACACCGATAGACAAAAAAGAAACAGCAGATAGGCTTCATGTTGTTTGCATGAAACCTGACTGCTGCTTTTCGTTATAGAAAACTTCTCGCTTCCTATAATGAAAACATGATCTGCGAGAATGCGATCACTGCACAATTGATGTTGTGTAGAACAGATCCCCACTCTAGTACATACAATCGTTTGACGTATTAGAAGAACGATCGGAAGCCTTGTTGGAAGATTTGTTGGAAGAGCTGTTAGAAGATTTGTTAGAGCTCTTGTTGCTTGACTTTGCAGAAGATTTGTTAGAGGAATTGTTGCTTCCGCAATTCTGTGTGCTGTCAGAGCAGTTCTCATAATTTGGTGACTGATTTGTTTGTTTTTTTGACATAATAATCTCCATTTCTGTAAGGTGTTTATGGGCACCGCAAAACGTTACAGAGTAACCCATAATGATCAACCGGTTACATTTATAGTGTGCCACCGGTTAGCAAATTTATGACGATGTCAAATGGGAATACATGGTAATTCCATATTATTTTTAGTAGCATTTTACACATAGGATGTGTATAATAGAGGCAGAAAAAATATAAGCCCGTTGTGGCAAGAATGGAGGATACATATGAGTGTTAAGTTTTCAGATTCTGTAAAATACATTGGAGTGGACGATACAACGATCGATCTATTCGAGAGTCAGTATGTAGTACCGAAAGGAGTTTCTTATAATTCCTATGTCATTTTGGATGACAAGGTTGCATTGATGGATACAGTGGACAAGCGAGGCATGGAGCAGTGGGAGAAGAACTTGACTGCAGCGTTAGACGGTCGTGCTGTAGACTATTTGATCATACAGCATTTGGAGCCGGATCATGCCGGAAGCATTGCGCGTTTGGTAGAATTATACCCGGAGGTAACTTTAGTTGGAAATGCGAAAACGTTCCAGATGCTTCCACAGTTTTTTGACCTGCCGTTAGAGGGACATACTTTGACAGTTAAAGAAGGTGATACACTTTCTTTGGGATCACATACATTGACATTTGTAATGGCACCGATGGTACACTGGCCGGAAGTTATGGTTACTTATGAGAGCAGCGAAAAAATTCTGTTCTCCGCAGATGGTTTTGGTAAATTTGGTGCACTGTCTCTTACTGAAAATGAGGACTGGGCGTGTGAGGCACGCAGATATTACTTTAATATTGTTGGTAAATATGGAATACCGGTGCAGACTTTGTTAAAGAAAGCGGCCGGACTTGATATTGCAACAATCTGCCCGCTACATGGACCGATCTTGACAGAAAATCTCGGATATTATTTGGATCTTTACAATACTTGGAGCAGTTATGAGCCGGAAAGCAAAGGTATCCTGATTGCATATGCGTCTATTCATGGCAATACCGGTAAAGCAGCAGAGAAACTTGCAGAAATCCTCCGCAGCAAGGGTGCAGAAAAAGTCGTTGTCAGTGATCTTGCGCGAGAAGATATGGCAGAAGTAATAGAGGACGCATTCCGTTATGACAGAATGATCGTGGCAGCAGCAAGTTACGATGGCGGCGTATTTCCTTGCATGCAGGACTTCCTGCATCATTTGCAGAGCAAGGCATATCAGAATCGCAAAGTTGGAATCGTAGAGAATGGTTCTTGGGGACCAACTGCGGCACGCACGATGAAAGCAATTTTAGAGCCGATGAAGAATATTACGATCGTAGATCCGGTCGTTACGATCAAGTCAACACTGAAAGAGAGTGATATTCCGAATTTGGAAGCATTGGCAGATGCAATGCTGTAGATATAGGTTATGTTATGACAGCAGAAGTGGACTGTAATGACAATGGGAATCCTATTAGATAATGTCAGTAAAAAAGGCTTGCACCGCAACGGTGCAAGCCGGTTTTGCTTTTGTATGCCATTCGCTTATTTATTTGCTTTTTTCTTAGCCGCCTTAGCGGGAGCGGTTACCCGTCGGCTGGATTTTTTGTCTTTGGAACGATGAAATAGAGTATCTTTCCACAACGCAGGATGAAATAGGATCAACAGTGGGAATAGCTCCAGTCTGCCTGCGATCATATCAAACATAAAGACACATTTGCTGAAAGGAGTAAATGCTCCAAAATTTTCTATCGGGCCGACTTTTTCCAATCCGGGGCCAACATTGTTGAGTGTTGTTGCAACAGAAGTAAATGTTGTCACCAAGTCCTTTTCCTCAAAGGAGATCAGGAAGGTTGAAACGGCAAATACGATTATATATGTGATAAAATATACATTCGTTGCACGCAGCACTTCGTGTTCCACCGGTTTCTTTTCAAATTTAACCTTCTGAATACTTTTTGGATGGATATAGGAGTGCAATTCCTTACCAACTGTCTTAAATAAGATCACGATACGCGATACTTTCATACCGCCGCCGGTACTTCCTGCACATGCACCGATAAACATCAAAAGCACCATGATCGTGCGTGAAGATTGCGGCCATAAGTTAAAGTCAACGGTGGAATAGCCGGTTGTTGTAATAATGGAAGCGACCTGGAAAGAAGCCTGGCGCAATGCATCTGCTGCATTTCCAACCATCTGTAAAATATTGCAAAAGATAATACCGATCGCTACTGCAATGATCAGAAAATAATAACGAACTTCCTCCATTTTCAGAGCATTTTTCCATTTGCGAAGTAGTAACAGATAATAGGCATTAAAATTCACACCAAATAGCAGCATAAATATTGTGATCACCCATTGCAGATATGGAGAATAACTTGCAATGCTATCATTTTTAATACCAAATCCACCAGTACCGGCGACACTAAATGAGGTCGTGATCGCTTCAAATAAAGACATGCCGCCGAGCAACAGCAGGATTACCTGAACGACAGTCATGCCAAAATAGATCACATACAAAATCTGTGCCGTGGATTTAAGATGCGGCACCAGCTTGCCAACGGAAGGCCCCGGGCTCTCCGCACGCATCAGATTCATATTGGAGCCGCCACTCATAGGAATGATCATCAGCAAAAAGACGAGTACACCCATACCACCGATCCAATGTGTAAATGCGCGCCAAAAAAGTGTTGCATGGCACAAACATTCCACATCACTCAACACCGTCGCTCCTGTGGTCGTAAAACCGGACACGATTTCGAACAGTGCATCCACGTAACTTGGATATTCACCAGTCAATATTAATGGGAGAGAACCGAAAATACTGAGTGTGATCCAACTGGCGGCTGTTGCCAGACAGCCTTCCTTAAAATAAAACATCGCATTTTTGGGTTTATGACGTGTTCCCAACACACCCAGAACAATGCAGATAACTGCGACCAGCAGATACCATACACTTTTCTGTTCCATATATAGGACACCAACAATAAATGGAAAAAGGAGCAATGCACCTTCAATCATTAATACATACGATAAAATATATTTTACAGCCGAATAATTCATATCAAATCTACATTCCTTTCTATGCCAGCCAGCCTTTCTGGGGCTTCAGCACATTGCCGCAGGCACAGTATATCTTGCCGTTTATGCCAGAATATCCTGCAGATCGCCCAGTCCGGTGTGTGCAGTTACGATCAATACGGCATCGCCGACCATAATGCAGTCATTACCGGATGGCATGATGATTTCGCCATTGCGAAAAATACACGAAACCAAAAGATCCTTCTTGAGTTTCAGTTCCATTAAAGGTTTGCCGGTTACTTCACATTCTTCTTTCACCAAAAATTCCACTGCTTCCGCACGAGAATCAAATAAATTGTATACAGTTTCTACGTTGCTGTTCAGCGAAGCACGTTTTGCGCGCACGTAGGCAATGATCGTTTCAGAAGTAATATGTCTTGGATACACAACACTTCCCAGATCCAGTTCATTGATCACGGTTTTGAAGTTGGAGCGGTTAATCTTCGTAACTACTTTGGCATCCGATACGTTTCTGGCATGAAGTGTCAGAAGCACATTTTCCTCATCAATTCCAGTCAGAGAGACAAAGGATTCTACATGCTCAATGCCTTCTTCCTTGAGAAGTTCGGTATCCGTGCCATCGCCATTAATAATGATCGCATCCGGAAGCATCACAGCCAACTCTTCACAGCGGGCGCGGTTTCGCTCGATCATTTTGACTTCGATACCGACATCCAGTAAGCATTTTGCCAGATAATAAGCAGCTTTGCCACCGCCGACGATCATTGTGTCACGCACCTGATTGGTAGGAAGTCCAATGCGCCGCATAAAATTCTTTGCGTCATGTTGAGCGGCAACGAAAGAAACCATATCTCCCTCTTCAAAGATAAAATCTCCGGCTGGGATCGTCATTTCGCCATCGCGTTCGACGCCGCAAATGACGATACGGTCGAGAAGTCCGGTACGACCCAAGTCTGCAATCGATTTCTGATTCATTGTATTATTTTCAGCAAGCTTAAACTTTACGATCTCGGCCTGACCATGAGCAAAAGAATGAACTTCCAAGGCAGTAGGCAGGTAGAGTAATCGCGCTGCCTCATTTGCAGCTGCCTGCTCCGGGTTAATGATCAGCGCAAGTCCTAGTTTCTCACGTAAATAAGGGATTTCTTCACTGTATTCCGGAGTTCTTACACGGGCAATTGCAGAGCAATCGCCGACGCGTTTTGCAACAGTACAGCACAGCAGATTGAGCTCGTCAGATTCGGTGACAGCGATCAACAGGTCTGCGCTCTCAATGCCTGCCTCCATCTGTACACTGTAACTTGCACCTGTTCCAACAATGCCCATTACATCATACATGTTTGTTAGGTCATGGACTTTAGTGGGATCTTTGTCAATCAAAGTGACTTCATGCCCTTCTCTGGTTAGCTGGTCGGTGAGCGTTTCGCCGACTTTACCACAGCCAACAACAATAATTTTTAACCCTCTGCGGGTTAAACTTTTCTTTGCCATCTCTATTCTCCATTCTTTCATTTAATTCCTGCGAGAAAACGACATTGTCCCTTGCGTAAATTATAGTATAGCACAATTCTCTATTTTTGACACTATAAAGTATTATGTGGTACAGTTATTGGTGCAGCAAATAAAAATAGGTGAATACGATTTATAGAAATTATCTATGGAAATAGATTTGCTATATTAGAAAAAGAACAGAGGAGACAATACGATGAGTAGTTTTATATTTAGCTTAAATGCGACAGTTCCGGTATTTGCAGTGATCGTGATCGGTAATCTTTTATGCAAGATTGGCTTGATCGATGAGCACTTTGCAAGCATATCCAATAAATTCGTGTTCAGAGCCTGTCTGCCTTGTATGATCTTTTTGGATCTGGCTGATACTAACATCCGACAGAATTTTGATGCACCGTACATAGGGTTTTGTTTTATTATAACGCTGATTTCCATCGTTGTGATCTGGTTTTTGGCGGCAAAGCTAATGCCGGACAAATCAATGGTCGGTGCTTTTGTGCAGGGATCATACCGCAGCAGTGCGGCGATCTTAGGTGTTGCCTTTATTCAAAACATATATGGGACTTCCGGCATGGCACCATTGATGATCATTGGATCTGTCCCTCTTTACAATATCTTTGCGGTCATCATTTTGACCTTTACGAGCAGTGACGCAGACAAAAAGGGCATCCGCAAAGCGTGTATTGGCGTGTTGACAAATCCGATCATCATTGGAATTGTGCTTGGGATGATCGCATCATTTTTTAATATTAAATTTCCGGGGATGGTTAAAAAGACAATATCGAATATGGGAGTTATGACCTCGCCGTTAGCACTTATTTCGATCGGTGCAACATTTCGTGGCAGAGAGGCACTTGCAAAGATTAAGCCGACCTTGGGTGCATCCTTTATTAAGTTGATCGGTCTGGCTGCTGTATTTATGCCACTTGCCATATATATGGGATTTCGCGATCAAAAGTTGATCGCACTTCTTATCATGCTGGCATCGCCCTGCACACCGGCGTCTTATATCATGGCAAAAAACATGGATGGCGATGCAGAGCTTGCCTCTAGTATTGTGGTCGCAACCACAGTTTTGTCAGCGGTAACATTGACCATTTGGATCTTTGTATTAAGAAGTTTTGGTTTTGTCCAATAATTGATCCAGCTTATCATGGATCTCTTCTGTTGATTTTTTATTATATTTCACAATAAGTTTGGCGGCCTGCAACGTAGTTTTGTTGATGGATTCTTTGTACTGTTCGAAAGAAGCATCGTCGATAGTGGCAGGTTCGCCTTTTTTGTCATTCAGACGTTCCATCTCCTGACTCATTAATTCTAATAATTTATCTTGATAAGCTCGCTGCAGTAAATCCTGCTGTTCTTCGCTCTGTTGTTTCAGCATGAGCATACCATCCACCATAAAATAGGTAGCAGCCAGTGTGACGATCACCATCAGTATACCTAAAACTGCGCCCAACAGGGATCCGGCAAAGACATCTTGAAAAAGAATGATTCCAAGCAAGCCTGCCATCCAAACTAAAGCAGCCGCAATAATTGTTTTTCTCGTTTGCATAATAATCTATCAATCCTTTCTTAAATCGTAAATGTTGCTTTATCAGCACAAAAATAGAATACCATGAACAAGGATATGCTGTCAAAGAACATACAATACAAAATAAAACATATGAAACAAATAAAAAACATAATTCTTAAGAATTCTTAAGATTGCGTTCAAACTATTGATTTTGTAATTAATATTTGATGTACTAAATGTATCAAAGACAAAAAGCAATATCCCTTATGCTGCTATGTTGCGGTATAGGGGAAACAAAAAAATTCATAATAACAGGAAGGAGTGGTCATTATGATCCAATGGAAAAAAATAATCTTAAGTACGATAGCAGCGTTAGGAATCGCCTGCTTTGCAGGAGGAACAGCAGATGCGGCATCGGTTAAAATTGATGAGAAGACATTTCCGGATGTTTGTGTACGTACAGCAGTAGCACAGTATGACAAAAATAAAGATGGAATTTTGTCCGATCAGGAAAGAGACAAGGTGACAGGGATCGACTTTGATTCGGCGCTTGCGCAGCACTATACAGAAGGTCATTGTGTTGACTTTGAGGGCATGCAAAATTTCACAGACATCAATTCGATCTATTTGGATTTGCGATATAAGGCAAAGAATAACTCGTACAAATACTGGAATTATCGCGCTGACAATTTGACGCAGTGTTTTCCAAATGCACAGAGAATTTCAATTTATTGGTATGGTAATCAGACAATATCGTTAAAAGGAACCGCTGTAAATGCAAGGAAAATTTCCCTTTATGCTTTGCAAAATGGAAAACTGGATTACTCTTTGTATGCACCGAATGCGCAAAATGTGGAAATATGTGGGAAATTTACGGATACTAAGAAATCCTATGGTCAATATTTCCCGGATGCATCAGAAGTGATATTAGAAGAGACTAATATTGGAGGCAACAATACGTTAGCTGGGTTCAAAGGTTTGCAAACATTGTACTTGTCAGGAAAAGCGATTACGTCTTTGAACTTTTCACCGTTAAAGAATAACCCGATTTATAGTTTGAGCGTTGAACGAGCTGCTTGCAGATCAATGGATCTTTCGCCACTCAAAACGTGTAAGTTGAAGGTACTTAGTTTAAAAGATTGTGGAGTGAATTCTTTGAACTTTCAACCATTGGCGACATCACCATTGCACAAATTATATGTGATCAATTGTCCGCTGAAAAAGATTGATGTGAGCCCGTTGAAAAACACGTTGACAGAATTATGGCTGGGAACATTGCAAAATACTTATTTTTGGGAAGAAATAAATCATAAGCAGACCAAGCCAAAATATCAATTGTTAGATCTGTCCAAGATGAAAAAGCTCAAACGTGTTTATGCCTGTGGCGTGGCTTCGTTGAAGACTGTGAAATTAAAAGATACCAAAACGAAACAGGGTATTCGCTCTTTGTTGGAGCTGCATTTATACGGCACCGGAATAAGAACATTGGATGCCACGGCAGCCAAAAATCTGAAGCGTTTGTTTGTAGGTGACCGGATCAGAAAATTGACTGTTGATAAATGCAAAAAACTGAAAGAAATTGGAATGATTAATCTCGGCTCGAAACAGGCAGCTACAATTAAGAGCAGCTCAGTGCAGCATATACAGTATCAGGGAAAAACATTAAAGAATTTAAGTTTTTCTAAATGTCCTAAATTATACACATTATCAATCAAATGCACTAAGGTTGGAACCGTAAATCTGAGGTCAAATAAAAGACTGCATTATATGACCTTGAACAGTAAAAAGACGGGAAAGGTTGTGTATCCAAAGGTTTCCACAAAGGGATGGCATGATTGCTGCGATCTGGTGGAAACGAATTATTATAAAAATCTGGATGAGTATAAAAATGATCCGGATGCAAAAGGAGTATATAAGGAGTATGTTGGATATACTTTGGAATATCCAACCAAGATATTAGATATATCTGCATGGACATCGCTCAACAAAACGGTGAAGAGATGTATGTTTGGGTATGGTGATTTTGATCATAAAAAGTGTGCGACAAAGAAGATCATCATCAACAAAAAGCTTCGAAAAGCAGACAAAAAATGGATCAAGAAGTTTGCTAAGAAATGGCACGTAAAAGTAGTTGAGAAATTATAAAAGGGATTTTTAGAAAGGAATGGTGGTAAAAATGAAAAGAAAATGTTTTGGTATCATGGCATTGAGTTTAGCGCTAATCTGTAGCAGTGTTACGGCGACAGTCACTTCAGCATATGAACCAGACCGTGCAAAGGCATCTTATGCTACGCCGGCAAAAGCAAATGTAGATGAGAAAAATATGTCTCATATCGGTAATTATTCGTATTGCTTAATCCGTAATAAAACAGCAGCGAAGATTTATGTAAACAGCGGCACGGAGAAAACAGGCGTTATCCCAACAAAAATCAATGGCATTCCTGTAAAAGAAATTGGTTGTGTGGACAGTGATGTAAAATGGGAAAAGTTGATTGTTTCAGATGGTATCGAGGTGATTGATGCCAAGGCATTTATGGGATTATCACATTTAAAAGAGATATGCATCGGCAGGGACGTGGAATATATCGGTGAATATGCTTTTCCGCGTGGCAGAAAACTAACTAAGATCACTGGCGGACAAAACATTAAATTTCTGGGAAGAGGTGCTTTTGCTGAATGTTATGGAATAACAAAACTTCCAGCATTTGTAAAAACGAACAAAAACTGTGTATATGGTCAGGCTATATTTATGAAAGCAAAAGGTTTGCGAAATGTTGTTGTTCCGCGAACTATGAAATATACTGTTGCAACATTTAAAAATTGTGACCAGCTTAAGACAGCACGTGTGGAAGGTGTTGGATATAAGCCGAATAAGCAAAAGTGGAAAACCATGACGAACACAGCAGTGAATCGTGCAATGTTTAAGAATTGCCGTAAACTGCAGAAGGTGACATTGACTAACAATATTACACATTTAAATGAACAAATATTTGCTAATTGTATTCGTTTGAAGAAGGTGAATATACCAACACAATGCAGATACATTGGAGAGGGCGCATTCTTAAATTGTAAGAGTCTTCAAAAGGTGACCGTTTCAAAGAAGTGTAAAGTAATTGGCAAATCAGCATTTTTGCGCTGCAGTAATCTTAAAAAGGTCAATATACCAAAAGGATGTCGTACGATTGGACCGCTGGCTTTTGGTAAATGCAAGAATCTTCGTAGTCTGTATGTGCCAAAAACCGTTAAAAACATTGATCAATGGGCTTTTTATGGTAGCAAAAATCTTACATTGACCGTAGATAAAGGAAGTGCTGCAGAGAAGTTTGCAAAAAAGTACGAAATGAAATACCGTTATAAATCATAACGATAGAAAGAGAATGCTGAGGCAAAGAGTGAGTCCGTGATATGGGACAAAGGGATTGTATTGACGGTGAAAGTCAGATTTGCTGTAATAATAAGTGAACAGTCAAAAGTTTTGGTATAGTAAGAAAAAAAATAATGTAAGAGGAGGAAGGGAATATGAGATTGAAAAAAGGAATCATAAATATTGCCTTGATATTAGCTGTTATTGCATGGGGCTTAAGTGCGAATCAGGAAAAGGTGCAGGCAAGTGATGCAGATCTTGGATTTGAACCATATGTGACAGACTATGCAACACCTGCAAAGCAGGAAACAGAGTGGAAGACAGATGGAATTTATGAATATGCGTTAATTCGTAACAAAACAGCGATAAAATTGATGATAGTGAAACCGCAACATACCAAAAAGATCATTGTGCCGTCGCAGTTTCATGGACTTCCGGTTAAAGAATTAGCATTTGTAGATGCAGGAAAAGCAGAAACACTGGTAATTTCTGATGGAATTGAGGTCATTGATCATCAAGCAGCAAAAGCAAATCCATACTTAAAAAAAATACACTTAGGGAGGGATGTTCAATACATTGGTCCATGGGCATTTGCATATAATAAGCGTTTACAGAAAGTGACTGGCGGAGAAGACGTGCGATTTGTTGGCAGATGTGCCTTTGATGGTCTGATTAAAATGAAGAATTTACCGGAGTTCGTTTATAATGGAAAAAACTGTAAATATTATCGAGCTATTTTTCGTAACATGAAGTCCTTAAAAAAGGTGGTATTGCCAAAAGATGCAGATTATACATTAACAATGTTTAAAAAATGTGCTGATTTAAAATATGCGGAAGTAAAAGGTGCTGGTTTCCGTATCAATAAAAGGATATGGCATGCAATGTTACCGGAATATATCAACAATGAGATGTTTTCGGATTGCCGCTCTTTGAAAACTGTGAAGCTATATAATGGTATAACAAAATTAAATTATGGAATGTTTAGCGGATGTGTAAAATTGCAGAAAGTAAATATACCTAAGAAATGTACCTATATAGGAATAAATACGTTTCGTAACTGCAAAAGCCTTCGTAAACTAACAATTCCTAAATCCGTTAAAAAGATAGACAAAACAGCTTTTCGTGGATGCAAAAAACTTACTTTATATGTAAAGAAGGGAAGTTATGCGCACAAATATGCCAAGAAATATCATATTAAATATAAGTTGGCGAAATGAAGTCATTATATAAGATAGAGTAATTATAGTGAAAGTACATGGCAGGTAGTATAAGCGTATAAATAAAAGAAACAACATTTTAGAATTGATGAACCGGGCGCTGATAGACAGCGTCCGGTTTTTGAGGTTGTGATTATTTGTGCAATAGGTTTTAACATTGACCGTTCACCGGCAAAAAACGACCGTTCAAAAGTTTTTTGGTCGTAATTATAAAAAGTGTGCTAGGATATCGGCAACAAAAGAAAGGTCTGCTGTGTGCAGTGTCCGTTTCCTAAATTATTTATATAAAGGGTGGAGAAAATGTTTAGTGAATTTATAGCGCAAAAATTATATGAAGTAAACGTTATTGGGAAAGAAGAGGTGGAACTATACCAATATTGTTTTAATGCATTTATAGAAATCATGGGATTTATAATAATAGTAATTTTACATTCTATTTATCTGGGAGAAGCAATGAAAGGCCTAATCTTTCTAGGAATAGTAATTCCGATGCGCAGTCATGGTGGTGGTTGGCACGCCAACACTGCCAAAGTGTGTTTTGGATTATCTATAATATACTATTTGACTGTAGTATTTGTCTCAGAGAGCCTTCCTGATACCTTTGATAATCTGTGGTTCATGGCACTGATATCTGCAATTATTATTCTGTTATCTCCGGTTGATAGTATAAATAAACCATTAGATGGTGAGCAAAGAAAGATCGAAAAGAAAAAGACTTGCAGATATGTAGTTGCAATTTACTGCATCTCACTAATCTTAAAGTGGAATTCTTTGACATGTTATGTGAAAGAAATCAATTTTTCCTTGTTTATAGTACTTTGTTCCATGATTTTTGGAATAGTAAGTAATACAAAAAGCAATAGAAAACAAGACGTATGAAATGATAAAATTGCAAAATTGACCGTTCACCGGCAAAAAACGACCGTTCAAAAGTTTTTTGTTCGCAATCATAAAAAGTGTGCTAGGATATCTGCAACAAAAGAAAGGAGGAAATACAAATGCTAAACAGATTTTTTGGAAAGTACGGAAAACAGATTGCACAGTGTGCATTGATCGTAGGAATTATCTCTAGTCAGGGTGCGTGTAGATTTTGCTTTCACCAGCCGGAATTGCCAGAGAGTATGAAACAGTTATTAGAGTAGCAAAAATAATGAAGAACAATCAAACAAATAAGTACATTATAGCATAGTTTCATTAATTATGCTAAATGTTCATAACATGAAAGGGGAGTTTGTGATGATTTATACAAAAATCAAGAGAAAAATAGCAGTATGCATGAGTGTTGCAATGTTGGCGGGGTGTGTGCAGCCAATAAATATAGGCGCTTCATGTAAAGTCAGTGCGAAAGAGGCAGTTGGAGATTATCTGGTATATAGTCCATCAGATACGAAACTTGACCAGATCGCAGATCAATATGAATCAAAGTTGAGTGATGATGTGGTAGATATACAAAATTTACAGCAAAATAATATTTTAAAAGTTGAATTGACTGCCGATCAGGCGGAAAAGTTAGATCAAAACAAAAATGTAATTGTAGAAAAAGATACTATGATGACTTCCAGTTCCGACAGTGAAACGGTAGATAGACAGATTAAACATATGGCTGCAGAACAATGGAACAGGAAAGCGCTTCAGGCAGAAAATATAACAACAGGAAAAGATACTGTGAAAGTTGCAGTCCTTGATTCGGGGATTGACAAAACAAGTGATATTGTATTGGAAGACGCAGTTAATTTTGTCCCGGATCAGGGCGTGGACGATCAGACGGGACATGGTACGATAGTTTCTAATCTGCTTGCAAAGAGTGATGAAACCAAAGATGGAATCATTACAACAGGAGACAATATTAAATTGTCAGAAGTACGTGTGTTGGATGAAAACAATCAGGCACCGGTCAGTCGTGTTGTGGAGGGCCTACAGTGGTGTATAGACCACCAGATTGACATTGTGAATATGAGTTTTGGAATGGACAGCAATTCCCAAGTGTTGCATCAGGTTATTCAGCAAATGCAAGAAAAGGGGATTTTGATGATTGCTGCTGCAGGAAATAACGGAGAACAGGCTGGAACACATGTACAGTATCCGGCGGCTTATTCTGAGGTGATCGGAGTTGGATCTGTGGATGAGAATTTAAGTTACAGCAGTTTTAGTGCCAAAGGCGATCAGATGGAGTTGATGGCACCGGGAGAGAATATACCGATCACAACATATTGGGATATTCAGGGAGTGGGATCCGGTACCAGTTATGCAGCTCCACAGGTGACAGCCATAGCCGCAGCTTTATGGTCGAGAAATAAAGACAGATCAGCGCAGGATATTCGAGGAATATTAACACAGTCTGCCAGAAGGATAACCGGTGAGGAAAGTGGGCGTCTTGTTTCTTATAAAGAAGCAGCACAGATCTTCGATGAATATAATGGTGATGCAGTGACAGTAGCGAAGGCAGAGTGGTGTGCGGAAGATTATGAGGTGCCGGAATTGCTGAAAGCTAGCTGGAGTGCTGAAAATCATAATAAATATGTTAAAACAGCATCATTAAATGATACAGAGATAAAAGTTGTAAAGAGAGCTTGTGAATATGCAGATGTAGGAGGAAATGATTTCAAACAGGCAGACGTACTTCATGGCAGAGGAAAAACAAACTATGTGTCTGCATGTAAATGCTTGTATCGGGCAGCACTTTCGTGGAATAGCAAGCGCGATTATAATACATTATATGAGATTGCAGATAGCTATAAAAGCACATTGGATACAGATAAATCAACCAGTGTGCAGCAGCTTAAAGTAATCATGAGGAAAGCGGTATATTATGACCTGCTCAATACAAGTAAAACGGGAACACAGGTATCGATAAATCGAGGAAAATTGCAATTGCTAGGTATGGCAATTCATTTAGTAGGCGATACTTACGCTCATAAAGCAATGGTTGATGCATCGGCACAGGGAAAAAAGGAGATTGATAATATTTACACAGCTCATAAATCAGAAATCAATAGTGCACTGAAAAACACAGTTTCAATAACTACAATAAAAAATCAGGCGGCATCAACAAAAGGATTGACAACGTCAGCTTTAGGGATAAAATACTTTAACAATTGTGAAGTTTCTAATAAGTATTTTACAGACAATATAAAATACATGGGAAAACGTTATAGTGTTGCTACTCAAGTTGCAACAGGAAAGTTGTTAAATTATTATAATAACAAAGCAGCGTTTGGATTATTTGTATTCTGCCCATATGAGTTAAAGTCGAAAGGAAGTGGGACATTATCATCGGTATATAACTATAAATTACTAAATTTGACACAAAATGTACAGGATGCAGGATATCGATATGCAGATTATTTGAAAGGAAAAAATAATACATATGCGATTGCAGATTGGTCACGTTTATCGCATAATTGATATTACTAATTCTTAAGAATTCTTAAGATTGAGTTGATTGTATTGCATATTAAATATAAATATGATGTAATAAAAATAGCAAATGAAATGCCGCATGGTATTGCGGTATCTCATTAAAAGAAAGGGGAATAAATCATGAGAAAATTATTGAAATGTATGATGATTGGAGCGATGGCATTAACAGTAATGTCACAAACAGGTAATTATAGTGAGGCGGCCTCCAGCCGTCAAATCAGTATAACGCAAAAGAATTTTCCTAGTAAGGCTTTGCGAAAGGAACTGCGTAAAAGTTATGACAAGAATAAAGACGGAAAGTTAAGTAAAGCAGAGATAAAGGGCATAAAATACTTAAACGTAGATTCTAAGAAAAGTAAAAGTATTTCTTTGAAAGGAGTACAGTATTTTACAAATTTGCGTTCATTAGACTTGTATGCTGTTAATGTTAAGTCTATTGATCTTAGTAAGAATAAAAAATTAAGATCTCTTAATCTTGCAGCGACAACAGTAAGAAAAATAAAACTGTCTAAGAATTTACACGATGTTTATTTTGCAGTAGAAAAAATGCCATGTACACTTGATTTTCATGGCTTTAAGAAACTGGATCGAATTCATTTGGATCAAGGCCATTATAACAAACTTAATGTTTCTGGTTCATCTGTACGACTTATTGCACAAGGCAATTATCCGGTTGCATTAAAAAATATATTGGCACAAAACTGCAAAAAATTACGTAGTGTGGATTTGGATGTTAGTCAGTTAAAGAAAGTCAATTTGAACGGCACGAATGGATTACGTGTATTAAAGTTAAACCGTAGCGGATCGATTAAGAAACTTAATGTCAGTAAAATGAAAAATTTACGAGAGCTTAGAGTGGGCGGTTCAAAAATAACAACGCTTTCAGTGAAGAAAAATAAAAAGTTGGAAGAGTTGGATATTAGTGACAGCAAAATATCTAAGATGGATCTTTCTGCTAATAAAAAATTAAAGGTTTTGAGATACCGGAATACGAAAGTTTCTAAGATGTTATCCGTTCCTAATCCAAGTGCTATAGAGGAACTTGATTGTAGTGAGACTAAGATATCCTCGCTGGATTTAAGAAAGTATACGGCATTGAAGCACCTAAATGCGTCACAGACCAAGATTACATCCTTAAACGTACAAAATTGCCGCGAATTAGTGACGGTATATGTACGAGGAACGACAAAGCTGTCGAAATTAGACTTGTCAAATCAGGCAAAGTTGAGGGATGTAACATTTGGAGACAGTGGAATAAAAGAATTGGATGTTCGCAATTCATTGTTAATCTGTGATCAGGATGACTTGGGATCCGGATTTGACTTTATGCCGGGATTTAAAATTTCATGTAAGATTATTGTCAATAAGAATTGGAAAGAATTAAATTACTATCAGAATCAGGCGAAAGAGTGTGGTTTTAACATTACATGGCAGATAGTATAAGCGTAGCAATAACAGAAACAACGAATTAGAATTGATGAAACGGACGCTGATTGACAGCGTCCGTTTTTTGGAAATGTGATTATTGTGTGTTAGGGTTTAACATTGACCGTTCACCGGCAAAAAACGACCGTTCAAAAGTTTTTTGGTTATAGACAGCAAAAATATGCTAGTATGAATGTAAATGAAAATAGCGAAGGAGATGGGAATATGTTATATAGAATAGCATGTTGTGACGATGAACAACAAATTTTAGATCGACTCAAAGAATGTTTTGTTCGTCTTGAGGTGCAGACGGACATAGAGACGCAGGTTGATTATTATACCGATGGACGGAACTTGATCCAAGCATATCAAGCGGACCATTCAAAATATGATATCATTTTATTAGACATGGAGATGCCGCTTATTTCAGGAATGCAGGTGGCAGAACAGATGCGCCGGATCAACCGTGAAGTTATTATTATCTTTTTGACGAGTTATCCGGAGTATATGCAGCAAAGCTTTCGAGTGCAGCCCTTTCAATACTTAATGAAACCATTAGAAACGGATTCATTTATTAAGGAGATACAGAATGCAATGAATTATCTTAGGACAGATCACCATAAGATATTATTGCATACAGAGCAGGGAGAATTGCTGCAGAGTATTGACCAAATTTTATATATAGAAAAGCCGAAGGAACAGGATAAATTATGTGTGCATATGACGCGGGATAACTATATTGTGAAAAACACCTTGCAGGAACTGGAAGGGTTGTTAGTTGATAAGGATTTTATCCGAGTGAGTCGTACGCATTTGGTGAATTTATCTTCTGTATGGCGTTTGGAGAAGAAGGAGATTCATCTTGAAAATGGTGAATGTATCAGTGTAAGTCGCAGGAAAGTAAAGGAACTTCAGGAGCAATTCACAAAATATTTGGTGCGAAAAGGAGGAGCAATGTAATGATATTAATGGAGATTTTTAGTTATGTGATCGATGCATTGCTGATCTATGTATTTTACGATAAGTATTTTTCCAAGGAAAGGCGCAGAGAATTTGCTTCTACGGCGGTTATTTGGGGCGCTTTTGCGATGATGGAAGGAATTAATTACGTATTTAATACAGTGGCACCGTATATAGCAGTTAATATGTCGGTAAGCCTTTTGGGACTGTTTGCTATGACACTTTTGTATGATGCTAAAGTGGCAAAACGTATTGTTGCAGTTGTGGTATTTCAAGTAGCAGCAATTGTATCGGAAATTTTTGCAAATGTTGTTTTTTTAGTTGTATCTGAGAAATATTTCCAGGATATTAATGTGCTCGGTATGTTTATTTCGAAGCTGTTTTTGCTAGTGTTTCTTATGATACTTATGCTTTTGCAGAAAAAACAAAAAAACATTCCAACACATTATCTGATCACATATTTTGCAATACCGATTGCCTGCATATTTGTGTTATGCGTATTATATCGTAAATCCATGTATATCGATTATATTAGTTATATTGCGACGGGGTGCATTATGTTGTTGAACATTGTGTCATATTATTTGTTGGATGAGTTATCGGATTATATTATCCGGGCTAGCAAGGTGTTCCAGTTAAATAATCAACTTGAGACACAAAAGGAAAAATATGAACAGTTATCTACGGCGTTTCGATCCGGCAATCGATTGTTACACGACACCAATAAACATCTGCGCTATATCGGAGCCAAGCTGCAGTCAGATGATGCGCAGGGGGCGATGGACTATATTGAACGTATTAGCGGAACATTACAAGAAACTTATGGAAGCATTTGCACAGGTAATCTTGCAGTAGATAGTATTTTGAGCAATATGAAGACCCGACTGCAGGAGATGAATATTCCGTGTTATCTTACTGTTAATATTGAGGAGGCACGTATGCGGGATATTCCTGAATATGATCTGGTAACGATTATAGGAAATATCACAGATAATCAAATGAAAGCAGTGCCGCTTGTAACAGATAGGGACAAACGATATGTGTTGTTTGAATTAGAAATGTTAGACAACACGATCCGCATTTTTGCCAAGAATGGAATGCCGCCACAACAGCCGGTTAAGATGCCTCATGAGGACTGGTTTCATGGAGTGGGGCTGCACAATGTCCGGGAGACGCTGGAAAGGCATGGCGGAGCATTGGTAACGGAGGTTCAGGACGATTTCTTTCTCACGATGGGCGTACTTCCGTTAGGAGAGGGGCGCAAGGCGGTTTATTACAAAGGAGTACCGGGGCGAGAGTGACCAAATTCTGTTAAAGGAATAAGATATCTATATAGGACTGAAAATGAGCGTGGGGGAATGCGTATGCAGATTAAGATCATATCTTGCGAAACGCTAAAAGAATATATGCAAAGGGATGATTGTATTCTGCTTGATCTGCGCGAAAAAGCAGATTATGAGCAGGGGCACTTGCCCGGAGCGGTGTATGCAGACTGGGAAACTTTGGAGCAAAATATAGACACTATTTTAGAACAGCAGGAAAAAGAGATACGAGCCATTGTATTGTATTGCGACAGAGGTAATATCAGCTTGATCGTAGCCAGAGATCTCGTTCGTAAAGGGTATCCGGCAATCAGCGTGGGGGGCGGATTTATGCGCTGTGGAAGGACATTGGCTGGTTTGACAATTTGACTATTCCATGGCAGAATAATAGATAAAATTCTGAAAGCATTGTTTGGGATGTGCTGTGAGGGGGCATCTGCAATGCGAAAACGGGAAGGGGCTTATTGGTTTGATCCATGCAAAGAATGTTGGGTTTGAGTATTTTCGCAGGGACAGCGATGGCGAAGTGATAGAAGTGATACCGGCATTAAAGGATGTTTCGATGCAGGTGCAGCCGGGAGATTTTGTAGCGGTACTCGGCGCAAATGGTTCAGGGAAATCTACTTTTGCGAAGCATTTGTGTGCACTGCTCACGCCTGGAGAAGGAACGATTTTGGTGGCAGGAATGGACACGGCAGATGAGGAGAAACATTTGCAGATTCGCCAGACAGCAGGGATGGTGTTCCAAAATCCGGACAATCAGTTAGTTGCCGGTGTTGTAGAAGAGGATGTTGCCTTTGGCCCTGAAAATATTGGAGTAGAGTCGCGTCAAATATGGCAGCGTGTAGAAGAAAGTTTGCAAAGTGTAGGTATGAGCGCATATCGTTATGCGTCACCGATGCATTTGTCAGGTGGACAGAAACAGCGTGTGGCGATTGCGGGAATCGTGGCAATGCGACCGAAATGTATTGTTTTGGATGAGCCTACGGCAATGTTAGATCCTAAGGGGCGAGAGTCCGTTATTAAGACGATCAAGGAGTTAAATCGCAAGGAAAAGATAACCATCGTATTGATCACACATTATATGGAAGAGATTGTAGATGCCGATTATGTATATGTGATGGGGGATGGACAAGTTGTGACGGAAGGCACACCGAAGGAAGTGTTCGTGCGAGAAGAGGCACTTCGCAGATGCAAGCTGGATGTGCCGGAGATTACGAAAATTGCGACAGCTTTGCAGGCTGCAGGGCTTCCGGTAGACAAGGCAACTTTGACGGAGGATGAGCTGATGGAACAGTTGCTTCGTTAAAGTAGCGATGTGGCGTGTTAATCACGGAAATGAGCTGATGGAACAGTTGCTTCGTTAAAGCAGCGATGCAGGGCGTGTTGATCACGGAAATGAGCTGATAGCACAGTTGCTTGCTTAATGTCAGGCATGGAGGAATTAGTGATGGCGATGATACTAGAGCATGTGAATTATAGTTATGGTGTAGGCACCGGCAAAGAGTTTCATGCTTTGAAAGACATCAATTTGCAGATTGGTGACCATGAATTTATTGGATTGGTGGGGCATAGCGGCTCCGGCAAATCCACATTGATACAGTTGATGAATGGACTTTTGCGTGCAACGGAAGGTACCATTTATTGGGATGGACAAGATATTTATGACAAATCTTTTTCGATGCGGAGTCTGCGTGGACAAGTTGGTTTAGTGTTTCAGTATCCGGAATATCAGCTTTTTGCGGAGTCTGTTATTGTGGATGTAGAATATGGTCCTAGAAATTTAGGGTGGTCTAATTTGGATGTAGAATATCGTTCGTATGAGGCACTCAAACAAGTTGGAATTGGTGAAAATTTATTGGATGTTTCTCCACTCTCGCTTTCCGGGGGACAGAAGAGGCGGGTAGCGATTGCCGGCGTGTTGGCAATGGCGCCTAAGCTGCTTATTTTGGATGAGCCGATGGCAGGACTGGATCCAAGCGGCAGAGAAGAAATGCTTACATTGTTAAGTAAATTATATGAGGAGCGCCAGATCAGCATTGTGCTGGTGTCCCACAATATGGACGATGTTGCAAAATATGCGGATCGTATTTTGGTTATGAATGAGGGGGAACTGGTATTGGATGGCGTTCCAAAGAAAGTATTTCACTATCAGGACGAGTTGGAACAGATTGGACTTGGTGTCCCACAAATGACACACTTGATTCATCGCCTGGAGAAGGAAACGGGCTGTCGGCTTGGTGATGCGATCACGTTAGAGGAGGGATTACCTTTGATCGAGCAGTGGTGGCATGCAAAAGGTACGTCACGATGACAGGCTGTTAGTGATTTGGAGGAATTAGATGTTACGAGAAATAACAATAGGGCAGTATTATGCGACGGATTCACTGCTTCATCGCTTGGATCCACGTGTTAAGATTGCCGGGACTTTATTATATATTATTTCCTTGTTTTTGGTACATCATTATATAGGATTGGTTGTTGCGGCGTTGATATTTGGCATGATGGTACGAATGTCTAATGTGCCGTTTCGTTTTATTGTAAAAGGTCTTAAGCCAATTATGATGATGTTGGTATTTACAGCCCTGCTGCATCTGTTTTGCACACCGGGCAAGGCGATATTTTCACTGGGAGTGCTTCATATCACGATAGAGGGCGTACAAAAATGTATTTTTTTGACGGTACGTTTGACCCTTATGATGATCGGATCTTCGTTAATGACGCTGACGACGACACCGAATCAGCTTACTGATGGAATTGAGCAAATGCTGAGGCCGCTGCGAAAGCTGCATGTACCGGTTCATGAATTTGCGTTGATGATGTCGATCGCGCTTCGGTTTATTCCAATCCTGATGGAAGAGTTGGATAAAATTATGAAAGCACAGCTTGCCAGAGGTGCTGATTTTGAGAGCGGCAATTTTTTGCATCGCCTAAAAAATATGCTGCCCATTTTATTACCGTTATTTGCATCGGCAATGCGGCGTGCTAATGAATTGGCGTATGCGATGGATGCGCGCTGTTATCATGGTGGAGAAGGCAGAACAAAAATGAAACCACTCCGCTATGGATATCGGGATATGATCGGTTATATTAGTATCGTGTGCTATTTGATCGTCCTGATTGCCGTGGATCGGATCGTGGCATTTTGATGTGAACAGCTGTGGTGGAATGATTCTGCTTTGAGCGAAAAATACGCCGGATGGTTTGATTGATAATAGAACATATCTGCGTAGGGCCGGAATGGAGATTATTGGCATGAAACGAATTAAATTAGTAGTAGCATATGATGGGACGAATTATCATGGCTGGCAGGTTCAGCCGCGTGAGATAACGATAGAAGGCGTACTTAATGAGGCACTGACTGCACTCACGGGGGAAGAAATACAGGTGATCGGCGCGAGTCGAACGGATGCAGGAGTACATGCGCGCGGAAACGTTGCGGTATTTGATACGGAATCCCGCATTCCGGGAGAAAAATTTTCCTATGCTTTGAATCAGCGTTTGCCCGAGGATGTCATTATTCAAGATTCTTGTGAGGTGACGGCTGATTTTCATCCAAGACATTGCGAATGCCGAAAAACATATGAATATACGATATTAAACCGCACCTTTCCATTGCCGGAATATCGCAACACCGCTTTCTTTTGCTATGGAGATTTAGATGTAGAACGTATGGATCAGGCGGCAAAGCAGTTCGTGGGGGAACATGATTTTGCTGCTTTTTGTTCTGCAGGAGCGCAAGTGCAGTCAACCGTCCGGACTATTTACAGTGCGACCGTGGAGCGGGAACAGCCGGAAGTGATCCGCATACGGATTCGTGGAAATGGATTTCTGTATAATATGGTGCGAATTATCGCAGGGACGCTGTTGGAGGTCGGTCGTGGCAATTTAGATGTGTCCCAAATTGCGGACATTATAGCGTCAAAAGACCGTGCCAATGCAGGACCGACTGCGCCAGCCAAGGGATTAAAATTAATGCAGATAGAATATTTATAGGAGAGGGGAAGCGTAGTATGAGCAAAAAGATATTAGTGTACGAAATGTCGGACACACGATTTGAAGCTTTGAAAAAGACATTGCGCCCATTGGGTGTCAGCGTATATAAGGTTGCGAAATCGCAGTATGGTGATCCGATTGGAGAGCTTGCTCTTGGCAAGGCAGGGCAAAAAGCTGTGGGAACGGTTCGAAGCCACACTAATATACCGGGAGCTGCACCGATTCCGGCAGTCGGAATGCCATGTATTGGGGAGATGCTTATATTTAGTGGGATTTCCGGTCAGGAGATGGATGCTGTATTAGCTGCACTGCGACAGGCGGATCTGGTCGTTCCGTTGAAAGCAACTGTTACAATGTATAATTATTCTTGGAATGGATACGCCATATATCAGGAATTATCCAAAGAACACCGAAAGTTTACCAAATAGTTTCCGTGGAGAATGGCTGTTGCAAGTAAGGTTAATAAAATAGTTTGGGAGACGAAGCGTCAGCCATAGCAAGAAAAGTGACTAAAATAGTTGCGGCAACTTTGTGCCATAAATACACAGGTTGCCGTTTTGTCTCGTGGTAGTGCCGGTATTAACGCTGCCCTTTAGTCAGTGCAGTCCTCGTGTGCATGGAGATATTTTTCTTTGGTCGCCAATCCTCCGCGAATATGCCGCTCCGCTTTGTTCACATTCAGCACGGTGCGAACCTCGTTGGCTAATGTGTGATCTATGGCAGGAAGGCGCTCGGTGACATCCTTATGTACGGTGCTTTTGCTTACACGAAAAACACTGGCAGTTTGACGGACAGTGGCACTTTTTTCGACAATATAATGACCGATTTCCAGTGCTCTTTTTTCAATATCTTCTCTCAAAATGCTCCCTCACAATTGTTGTTTGTACAGTCTATGCATAGGGCAAAGATTGTATTACAAGCATACAGAGAGATTTCAATAAAGGCTTGCGAGAAGATAGTTGTTAGACAGTTAATGTTGCAAATAAATCAAGGAATTCTTGCTCGACCTGCGCAAAAGGAAGTGTCTCAAAAGCAGGATCCGTCACGAGAAGAGGAGCCTGTTCCATGAGTTTTTCTCCCATATAATGATCAAATTCATAATATAAGCAGGCGTTATCAATGTCCGCAATCTGGGACATCTCTTCGTCGGAAGGAATCTGTCCCAAAAAACGAACATAAATAGCGTCCTGCATATTTTTTTCAATGCGGCGGTACTCGGACAATTCGCCTTTTACCGGTCTGGTGATGTCCGATAAATAGGCCTCGCTTCCGTCATGCAGCAGACATGCGAGAACTACTCTGGATGAGTAGTTTCTCGCAATTGCTTCTCTGGCACAAGCAATACTGTGTTGCCCAACGGAATAAAATTCCGGAAAATGCCCGTTTGCGCGGGTCATAAGTGACTGTGCATGGGCAATGTCCTCAATGCGAATCTCTTCCTGTTTTGGACACAAAGGATTCATTTGTACTTTGCTAAATGTTGTAATATGCATATTCATCCTCGTTTCTGCACCTGTTGTCTGCGTTACTTATCAATACCTCAAACTTCCCATACCTCAAATCCGCCATGACCACATATTGCTTATTATGTCAGTAATAAATAAACCATTTTGCAGCCAATACATTAAATTGTTCTGTCATCAGAGAACTAAGATAATTGCCGCAG